>Ga0268263_1000800_pt1 | contig 36771 bp, 33 predicted proteins | sample Biomet5_FD_190358 | JGI IMG/M metagenome (GOLD analysis project Ga0268263, IMG submission 190358) | Microbial communities from bioreactor (seeded with sewage sludge) at LBNL, California, USA - Biofuel metagenome 5 (SPAdes) (version 4) | ecosystem: Engineered > Bioreactor > Anaerobic >... | reverse complement strand
TTACAACATGTGCAACAGCTTCCCGTTGGCGTAATGGTGTCAGTAAGCCGCCTCTCGAAATACTACCGGAACTTTGTATTTTTTTAGGGTGTTCTCTTGAGGATCTTTTAAGTACATCAAACCCTACACTGCCCCCTGCCGGGTCGGTAGTCCGGCAGGAGGGCGAGAAGGCAGTTTAAACGGTGATCCAAAAGATTTTTTGCTCAAGGCTGTAGATGTTATGGAATCTGTCCGAAAAGCAAACGAGCTGGCCGACGAACCCAAGGAAATAGCGTTAATCGTTAAAGACTGCGCCGACGGTAACCCGGACGAAGACATCACGCAGCAGTGGATAGACAGGGTAAAAGAAAGCGTTATCTCCGGCCGGGCGCTCCTCAAAACGGCCAACATCGAGATCTGAAAGTCTCACGAACCATGACAATCGAATACCGGGCTTTTTGAAATGGATACTAAAATTATTGTTGCTCTATACTGTTTGCATTTTTATAAAAGTTTTTATTTATCTTTAAAAAATAAGAAAGTAGACTTAATAAATAGTAATAATAAGTAAATAAAAGAGTCTATTGCCCAAGGGTTAAGTATTGCTATAATTAATTCTATTATGAATTTTATTGTGTAATTATAAATTCCACTATAGTTGAACATTATAACATCTATACCGAATGTAAATAGTATTAAAATAATTAAGTAAAGAATAGTATCCTTTTGTTTTTTTGATATTTGCTCCGGCGCCTGTGATTGAAATAGGACGCCAAAACGCGTGACCAAAACAGAAAGAAAAAGATATCCTGAAATAAGATTAAGAGTTACAAAAACAAAGGCACTGGTAGATAACCAGTTATGTCCTGATATAATTTTTATGTTTATGCCGCCGAAACCGAGTGTGACCATGGTAGATATTGCAAAACATAGCACTCGTATGTAGTCATGAAATGGAGAGCCAATTAATAATGTTGGTGTTTTATTAGGTAATGTAAAAATTTCGGCTATATGCTTTTTAAAAGTCGGCGTAAATATTAATAATGTAGATGTTGTATCAGGCAATGTAAAAATATTTGGGGTAATTTTAACTAAAGCCAGATAAACATCTGTAAAAAACAGTGTCGCTATAATGATGGATAACCCTATCCGTACTGATGAGCTGCCATAATCCGACAACCACCAGAAAAACCGGATAGGTAGAGTTAAAAATTTTCCTTTTTCATCATAATAGTGTCCCCACGAAATACGCCTGATGTTAGTTTTTAATGTGGTTAACAGTTTAGGTTCGACTCTTGCGGAATCCAGGTTAACAGCAGAAAAATTTGTATTTTCGTCAATGTCACAGTTTAAAATTACTGTTTTGCCGTTTATAAAAGCTCCTGTAAAATCAGTTTTTTTAAGATTAGGGCTTTTGCCTCCTGATATTTGGACGCCTTCCAAAATTGAGAAATGAAAAATTGCGTTTTCAAGATCAGCTTCCCATAAGTTAACCTTACGGAGGTTTGCTGTATGCAGGTTTGCCCCTATAAATTTTGCTCCACTAGCATTAGCTCCTTCAAGATGTGCACTGTCTAGGTTTGCGCCTTTAAAGATAGCATTATCTAGGCGTGCATTATTTAGAAATAATCCTTCCAACGTTGCATTGTTAAGGTGTGAGCCATATAAACAGGATTCTTCAAGGTGTGCATATTTAAGGGAAGCTCCTTCAAGATGTGCGCCATTAAGATTAGCCTTTTCAATGGAAGAATAATCAAAATCAGCGCCTTGGAGAAAGGCAAAACAAAGATTTATGCCATTTAGGTTGCCATTGTTAAGAGTTAACTTTTGTAGAAATATTCTTTCTTCCGGATGCTTTTTTCTCCTTTCGTTCCATTCAGATGGATCTTCTTTATTAGAACAATACATTAATAACTTGTACTGATCATAACTACAGAACGGCAACCGATGAAATTCTTTTATGAATTTTTCAAAATTAGAGCCTTCAAAGCATGTGTTGGTAATCTTAGTTTTATAGTCAGAAAAGATATTTATGAATTCAGCACCGTCAAAGTGTGCATTAGATAAGTCGGCGCCTTCTAAGTTAACATTGTAAAAAGTGACTCCTTCAAAGTGCGTATTATATAAATTTATTCCTTTGAGATTTACATTACTTATATCAACAGTACATGCTTGCAGGTAAACTTCATTGTAGTTGTTTTTTGCTCGTAAATTATTCCATGCTGATACTTTCCCGAATTTAAGTAAAAGAAACAGTCCCATATCAAATCGCGGTTCATACCCAAATTTCTTTGAAAAAGCTGTAGATAAGATCATTAACATCAGCCTCTTTTGGAATTGTCAGAACGTCCTACAAGATAATCCAGCGACACATCAAAGAAGTCGGCAAGAGCAATGAGTTTTGACATTGGGATGTCAACTTTGCCGCTTTCGCAAAGGCGGTAATGCCTTTCAGTTACTTTAAGTAATTCTGCTACATCTCGCTGAAGTTTTTTATTAGTTACTCGAAGCGATTTAAGGCGTTTTGAAAACTCTATGAATTCCGTACGAATCACCCCTTGACAGGATATTTAATATCCTATAACATCAAATCAACAGGATATTTAATATCCTGTATAGTGAAAGGGAAGGACTGATAAATGCGAAAAAACCTGGTTCAAAAGCGTGAAGAATGCAAACTCAAACAAAAAGAGGTTGCTAATTTCCTCAACATCACACCGAGACACTACAGGCAACTAGAGGCTGGAACCTCAGAAGGCAGTGTCCCAATATGGAAAAAGCTGGCACAACGGTTTAACACAACTATCGACTACCTGTTAGCGCAGGCAGAAAACACAACACAAGGGAATTATAACAGTTCGGAACAAAACGGAGTAGCTGAAGCAAAGGAACTTAACGAAGCGGCACAGGATTTCATGATCGATGTTGAAACGATTCTTGATATCGGTGAAGACGGCCGTGATACCCTGGAACTGATAGATACGCAATCAGCAGAGATATCGGCATTAAGGCAGATCGTAGCGTCAAAGGATGTGCAGATAGACAGGCTTATTTCAGCTGTAGAGGATCTCAATAAGAACCGCCTTGAGGAGCGTTCAGAATGGCAGCAACAGGTAGGAACTCTGACGAATAAAAACACTGCTTTGGATAAAAAGCTTGCAATAGAACAGCGCAAAAGATGGGGCATCGGTCCTTTCGGAGGAATTGCACACACCGGCGAAAGTGTTATAGGAATCGGAATTACATATGATATTATTAAATTTTAAAAAATAGTCGCCTCGGAAGAGGCGACTATTCTAACTTTATAAGTTATAGCGTTGGTTCAGCTTGTTTGTTTTTTAACAACAATTCATTCAGTCTGTGATCGGTTTCCGTGTCCCCTTGAAAAACATTTTCTTGTTTTGGCTTTATTTCTTCAATATCGCCAGATAAGACAGTTGTTTTGTTTACATATGTTCTTAATATTGTGCCAGCAGGGATAACCGCATTAACCCCTCTGAAAAATCCTGATAGGACAGAAACAAACAGCATTCCTGCTATAACGCCAGTAGTACAATTACTACCGGCATTCTCTCTTGAGCCTCTTAGCTGGATATCTTTCCCGTTAAATGAGATTACTTTATCCATTGATATAGCAAGTTTCCCCGCCGTTCCAAATGCTCCGGCCTTTTTCGACTCACTGACTGTTCCGAAAGCAGCAGCGCCATCCTCAATAAGTGTTATGCCATTTTCGTCTTTTACGGTTTTTTCAACAATAAATTCAATTGGATCGCCTTTTTTAACTTCTCCTGATTTTATCTTATCCATAACTCTTAGCAATACTTCAGTTCCTTCTTTAATAACTATTGGAGGATTAGTTATATCATTATTACAATAAGAAATAGTCGGAGTTAATAAAATAATAATGAACAATAACAACATGGCTGTTTTTTTCGTAATAGGCATCCCCTTTAGTTTAATAAGTTCTCTGCACAGCATTTTTCTCTAGTGCAACATAAGCATAACATAATGTCCGTTAATATATCTGGATATGTCATTAGTTCGCAATAAATATAGTAACATTTTACCAATAATGAAATAGTATGTTCAAGTTGTTCACTTTAAAATCTCTTAATAGCTATGCTTCAAATATGATTATGTTCTAACCATATGTAAATGTCTGCAAAGTATTGTACATTTTATGTTTTACGGTGGCTTTTTTGTGCCTTTTAGAGGGTATAATTTATCAAAATGGTAGCCATACGGTAGCCAGAAAATAAAAAGCTCCGTAGGCAAGTGCCTGCGGAGCTTGTAATAGTCTGGAGCCGCCTTCCGGACTCGGACCGGAGACCCCATCCTTACCATGGATGTGCTCTACCTACTGAGCTAAGGCGGCAATCGATAATGCGGTAAGGGCATATCGGGCATAAAAATGGTGGTAGGAGTTGGATTTGAACCAACGTAGGCTCTCGCCGACAGATTTACAGTCTGTTGCCTTTGACCACTCGGCCATCCTACCACTTTGCGTTGCCGCATTAGGCAGCATTCACGGGAAAATATTCTACCTTATATTCGGAGTTTGTCAATACGAATTATGAATTATGTATCTGCGCAGATATGAAAAATGATTTTTCCTCAATATCCTTATAAATTGCCATGTGAAAAATATTAAGTGAAATCATTAAATATTTATTTATGCGACTTGAATTTATATTGATAAATATTCAGCAGTATTACAGAGTCTTGCTGGGAGGTTTCAGTCATATATTATACGCCGCAGGCAGCGTGCCCTGTTTTGCTGCGCTGTTCCGCCGAAGTGTTGGGATAAACTGCTCATTCAGCGGATAGGAAAGGTCGTATACGTAAAAAATGGCCAGACGCAAAGATGATGTGCCTGTTTTCCTAGACCCGAAGGGCCGGAGATGGGCCTTTTTTAGGATCATACTATCAGTAACGGTCATAGCCGTTATTGTCGTCTTCAGTGATTTTTTATGGGGGCTGCAGCAGACGCCTGATCTGCCGAGTCTCCTGCTGCCTAAAAACACGCCGAATTTCCGGTATCTGCCTTTTAACCCGCAATCGCGAATCAAGAGCAATAAAATGCGTTTTAATTATTTTTCCGGAAAACACAATAAATGGCATAAGCAAGTAGGGAAGATCCCGCTTTACGCTTTTTTTGTAGATTGGGATGATACAAGCTACACTTCACTTGAACAGCATATGGGAGCAATCGATGTTCTGGTGCCGGAGTGGCTTCACGTTGGCGCTGAAGGAAACATGGAAGAAGTGCCGAAAAAAGAACGCATCAGGCTTTTATCTATGCTCGGTAAAAAAAGCGTACACCCCGCTGTCATGCCGCTTATCAACAATTTCGACCCTGCTGCGAGGCGCTGGGAAACAGCAGCCCTGTCTGCCATTCTCAGAGACCCTGAAAAACGAAAGAGGTTCGCAGCCGTTCTGCTGCGCTTTGCTGAAAGCGAGCACCTTGCAGGCCTGATGCTTGATTTTGAAAATTTTTCACCTAAAGCTTTTAACGATTATTGCGCGTTTATTAAATTAGCAGGGAAAAGTTTTCACGCAAAGGGACTCAGGCTCGATGTTACAGCGCTCCTTTCAGATTCCGCTTTCAACTGCCGTAAAATAGCTTCAAACTGTGATGCGATTGTTTTTATGGCCTATGATGAACATTTCAGTAAGGGTGATCCGGGACCGATTGCTTCGCAAGGTTGGTTTTTAAGCAATATAAGCCGCAGGATAAGGGAAATAGGGCCGGAAAAGATAGTACTTGCACTGGGAAATTACGGTTACGACTGGGATTTAAAAAAACACGATGCAGAGGAAGTAACTTTCCAGGATGCTATGAGCCTTGCAAGCGATTCAGGCGGAGAAATAAATTTTGATTTGAACTCAATGACACCTACGTTCAGGTATGAAGACGAAAATAACCATACTCATGAAGTCTGGTTTCTGGACGCTGTAACTTTTTTCAATCAGGCCCGCACGGCTGCACTTGCTGATATGGCAGGCGCTGCGCTGTGGCGTCTTGGCTCGGAGGATCCGTCTTTATGGAAGTATTGGCCAAACCTGGCAGAAAACCCGGATAAGGCACTTGCCGCTTTTACTGCAGGATACGATCTTGAATATGAGGGACACGGGGAAGTGCTGAAGGTAACCGGCGTTCCGCATACAGGCCGCCGAGTGATTGCTGTTGACACATACACTGGGATGATAACCGGGGAACGCATATCCGCATACCCGTCCTCCTTCGTGATACAGCGCTGGGGAAAAGGCAAAGCCAATCAGGTAGCTCTGACTTTCGACGATGGTCCGAACCCCAAATATACCGGAAAAATTCTTGACGTATTGCGTAAGTACAATGCGCATGCGACCTTTTTTATCATAGGGCAGGAGGGCAACTTATATCCGGGGCTGCTGCGAAGGGAATTTAAAGATGGACACGATATAGGAAACCATACTTTTACACACCCGAATCTGGAAAAAATAAGCCCGAGACGTGCATTGATAGAAATCAACGCTACAGAGCATCTCCTGGAGAGCAAATTAGGGCATAAAACACTGCTTTTCAGACCGCCGTACGGTGAGGATGTGGAGCCTTCTACACCTGCACAGATCGCATCCCTCCTCGAGATAAGCCGCAAAGGCTATTACACCATAGGGCTTGGGGTAGATCCTTTGGATTGGGAAAACCCGCCGGCCGATGAAATAGCAAGGCGTGTAGTGCACGGTGTTGAATCCGGACGGGGCAACATTGTACTTCTGCATGACGGTGGCGGTGACCGGACGCAGACCCTTACGGCACTTCCGTTAATACTGAAAACACTGCAGAGCCGGGGATACAGCTTTGTCGGAGTATCCGAAATTCTAAAGCTGCCTAGAAACTCTGTTTTGCCGCATATTTCAAGGGCAGAGCAGACACAGGCATGGGTATGCGATTTGGCCTACAGTGTGATAGGCGTTCTCAACAAGCTATTAACGGTAATATTTGTAGTCGGACTTGCGCTTGGAATATCCAGAACGGTAATAATTACTTTGCTGGCCGGTGTCCATTTATTTATCAGCAAACGCGAAAAACCGGCTTCACCTGCATTGATCCCCGCTGCTGCAATAATTCCGGCCTACAATGAGGAAAAAGTGATAGTAAAGACGGTAAATGCATTGCTTGAATCCAACTATCCCGGATTCCATGTGTTTGTTGTGGATGACGGGTCCTCGGATAACACGCTTGCAGTTGTGCAGAAAACTTTCTGCGGTGATTCGAGAGTAACGGTATTAAGCCAGAAAAACAGCGGTAAGTCAGAAGCATTGAATAACGGGATACGGGCAGCCGACGGTGCGGAAGTTGTCATTTGCATGGATGCAGACACCCTGATCAGTCAGGATTCTGTATCAATGCTGGTACGGCATTTTGCAGATCCGCGCGTAGGGGCCGTTGCCGGTAATGCAAAAGTCGGAAACTGTGTAAACCGGCTTACCAGGTGGCAGGCGCTGGAATACATTACAAGCCAGAATTTGGATCGCAGGGCTTTCTGCGTTATCGGGAGCACGACAGTCGTCCCAGGCGCTATAGGAGCGTGGCGCAGGGATCTTCTCATGAAGCTCGGAGGATTTCCGAAGGGGACGCTTGCCGAAGATGCAGACCTTACTTTGAGGATACAGGAATCAGGCAAAAAGGTCCTTTATGAGTCAAAAGCCATGGCATACACAGAGGCTCCTGAAACGGTGAAAGGTTTCCTTCGCCAGCGCTTCAGGTGGACCTTTGGAACACTGCAGGTCCTATGGAGGCATCGCCGTATAATTTTCCGCCCGCGTTATGGGGCCCTTGGCTGGTTTCTTATTCCGTATATACTGATTTTCCAGGTCCTTTTCCCGTTACTGGCCCCTCTTTCGGATCTCATCCCAGTCTGGGTTGCAGCGGTTACTTTAATTGACAGGTTCTACCATCCGTTAAGCTATTCCACTGCGGCATTATGGACGATACTGTTTTACTGGGGATTGTTCTGCATGCTGGAAGTTTTAAGCGCGGCAATAGCCCTTAGAATGGAAAATGACGGATCGGTAAGCATCAGTGAAGTATTCACGCAAAGGTTCGCTTACAGGCAGATGCTCTATATAGTGGCTTTCAGAGCGATATTAACTGCCATCAAAGGCGGCATGGTAGGCTGGGATAAGCTTGAACGCAAGGCTTCAGTGAAGATAAATGCATGATATAACGTTTTTTGTCTTGATAACGACAGTTTGCGCTAATAAATATTGTTTTGTCTGGAAAACAATGCAGTTAAACCGAGTAAGTGCTGTTGTTTAAATATTTCTGCATGATAATTATTTAAATTCGGGCATATTATTTATTTTACCGTTGTATTTTAAAAAATGAAACAGGCTGTTTCTTTTAAATGCTGTCAATAAACTTGAATTACGTAAAAATTTTGATCTATACTTGGATTGAAGATATAAAACAGTTTGTCCCGCTATTGATTTAACAAGATAAGAATGATATAAATTATTTAAATAATATTTTCTGAATTCAATTTAGAGGGGGGAGTTTCAATGTTTAAAAGGGTCATTATTGCCACAGATCTGTCAAAAGACTCCTATGCTCTTATCGGATGCATGGGAAGATTAAAGGCTTATGGTGTTGAAAAATGTCTCCTTCTGCAATTCCGCAGTGTAGACGAAGTCGTGGAAATCGCTCAGACATATAATGAAGCCATCCTTTCTGAATTTGGGAATATACTTGGAGAACAGGAAAAAACGCTGAAAGATGAAGGGTTTGATGTGGAAACAAAGATACTCTCCGGATATTCGGTGAAAGAAATAAACAGGATCGCAGTGGATGAGGATTACTCTGCGATCGTTGTTGGCGCTCAAAGGCGTTCCTCTCAGGGAGAGGTGTTCTTCAGCGATTTGGCTTACGATTTGATATATTGTTCCCAAAAGCCCATCATGCTGCTAAGATCCGGACTCGATGTAAAAGAAGGAGTTTCCGGCGGTTCCGAAAATGTCTGCTGTGAGATTGCCAACCACGTCTTGTTCCCTACAGACTTTTCCGACAATGCAGATCTGGCTTTTACATATGTCATGGAAATGGCTCCGATGGGAACAAAGGAGATAACTCTGCTACACGTACAGGATAAATCAAGGATAAGCCCGTACTTGGAGAACCGTGTCGAAGAATTCAACAAGATAGACAACGCCCGCCTCCAGAGCATGAAAAAACTTCTTGTTGATAAAGGGGCGGCAAGAGTGCAGACTGTTTTAAAATATGGATCACCTTCTGTCGAGATCCTCAACATGGTAACAGATCTTGATGTGCAGCTTGTTGTCATGGGAACGCAGGGCCGCGGCTATGTAAAGGAATTTTTCCTGGGAAGTGTGAGCCACAATGTGGCAAGACAGTCTCAGTCATCCGTTCTGCTCATTCCTTCAAGACGGTAAGCAATGCAGGCTGGTATCAGGAACTATTCCAGGTGAAATTACCATTAAGCCGGTAGATACGTTTTTAAAGGACAGAACAAAAAGTTCAGTATACAGATACGGATATATTAATCAAATTTTGCCGGACACCATATAAACAGGTGTCCGGCCTTGAATCTGCGTCGTCGTCGGTCTCAAAACACAGGAGTGTGTCATTTTTGCTGATGCAGCGCCGTCAGGCTCATTTTACAGTGCTTCACTGGCTGAGCCAGTCATTTTCCCTGCACGTGCCTATTGCATCAAGTTCATATGGCGTAGTCTGGTACACGAAATAATTAAGCCAATTGAAAAAAAGAAGGTTCGCGCTGCTGCGCCACGTAACTATCGGAGTACGTGTGTCATCATCGCCAGGATAGTAGTTTTTAGGAACTTCTATAGGCTGTCCGGCATTTTTGTCGCGCAGATACTCTTTTTCAAGTGTGCGGGTATCATACTCAGAGTGTCCGGTTATAAATATCTGCTTCCCCTGCTCGGTTTTTATAGCGTACACACCGGCTTCCGCCGAAGACGCGAGGATCTGCAGATCCGGTACTTGTTCTATATCTTCCCTGAGTATTGTTGTATGGCGCGAATGCGGAACCATGAATGTGTCGTCAAACCCCCTGAACAGCATTGAATTTTTGTACTCTACAGTATGCTCGAAAACGCCGAAAAGTTTTTTCTGCAGGTTATATTTTTTTATGCCGTAATGATAGTGCAGCGCAGCCTGCGCCCCCCAGCATATATGCAGAGTGCTGTAAACGTGGGTCTTGCTCCATTCCATTATACGGCAGAGCTCTTCCCAATATTCGACATCTTCGAATTCCATAAGTTCGACTGGCGCACCTGTTATGACCAGCCCATCGAATTTTCTGTCTTTTACCTGTTCAAAGGTGTCATAGAAGGACAGCAGATGCTCTCGGCTTGTGTTTTTAGCTTCATATGTAGCAGTCTGAAGCAGTGTAAGCTCGACCTGGAGAGGAGTATTGCCTAAAAGCCTTGCAAGCTGGGTTTCCGTCTCTATTTTTGTGGGCATCAGGTTCAGTACAGCGACCTGAAGCGGGCGTATATCCTGTTTGGCCGCACGCAGCTCATGCATCACGAATATATTTTCATCCAAAAGTATCTGAGTTGCGGGTAACCCGTCCGGTATTTTAATGGGCATATGTCAGCACTCTCCTTTTTTTGCGGCATATCCTGCCATCACCGGCAGGTATTTTTTTGAATCAACTTTTCTTTTCATGTTTTGTCTCCTCTGTTTTTTGATAAAAAAAAGGCAGCCCACCTAGCCGATGGACTGCCTTAATAGTTTTTATCGTGATCTGCGCCGTATCAGCAGCGCGTATTGCCGTGATAAAATCCGAAGGCAGTCAAGCGCATCATCATGCAGCACATTATCATGTTATAGCCGCTATTCAACATTGCGCTTCCTCCTTCTGGAAATCGATTGGGCCGATTATAATTTTAAGAAAGATTAATGTCAAGGCTTCCATGCTTTGCTTAGGTCCCATGTTTATTAACGGGCAATGCCTTATGGCATAAGATGTCTTTAATAAAGACATGTCTTCCGTCCGTATTAAAGGGGATTAATAACAATAAAAAGGGTCCGCAGTTTTTACTGCGGACCCTTGAGATTTCTGGAGCCGGCGAGGGGATTCGAACCTCCGACCTGCTGATTACAAGTCAGCTGCTCTACCAGCTGAGCTACACCGGCATGACAAGGGTAAATTATAATATATGGAACGTAGATGTCAACCTGATTTTTTTATTCTTATGCAGTTTTTTGTTTTTTCTGCTTAACCAATCGTCTCCTGTTACGGCAAGATATTATGTTTTAAGCTTAAAATACAGCAGTGACAATAACGCTGCACGTTCCAAACCTTGCAAATGTCCATTTCAAACCGTTTTAGTTGTTTCAGAGGTGTGCCGCAGACCAGCATGATCATTAGCCGGGGGTTTATTTTTATTGGCAATATAAAGAAAAGTTCTGTATAATTAAACAGTAAAATATAGTTAAATAAGGAGTTGAATCAGTTGAAAAAAATTATAGCTGCATCGATATTGGGATTGCTTTGTTTAGCGGTAGTTTGGGCTGTTGATGCAAATGCGGCTGAGAAGTCTTTATATGAAAGGCTCGATCCGGATATAAGGGCGGATTATTTGAAAATGTGCCCCATAAAGCTGTCCGGCAACGGACTCGCGCAGTGTCGTGCAGAGATTGATCCGCTGGTTGGTTCTTCGAATCTGCCAAAAGATCCCAGAGTCCATGTTTATAATTATTACATAAAAAATTCCGACAATACAGGCAGGATGCGCCTGCGTATATATGAGCCGGCGGAAAAGAAAGGGACACTGCCCGGGATCTACTGGATACATGGCGGAGGTCTGATAATGGGTGTTCCTGAAGAATGCGAATACCTGAGTCTGCGTTTTGCCGCTGAAGTCGGGGCTGTCGTCGTTGCTGTGGATTACCGTCTTGCGCCTGAGTATCCATATCCTGCTCCTGTAGAAGACTGTTATACAGGGCTCAAATGGTTCTCCGACAATGCTTCATTCCTGGGCGTTGACAGCAAACGCATCGCTGTTGCCGGAGTCAGCGCAGGAGGGGGGCTTTGCGCTGCCACGGTACTTATGGCAAGGGACAGAAAGGGTCCTGCCGTAGCGTTTCAGATGCCGCTTTACCCGATGATAGATGACCGTATGATGACGCCTTCATCGAAGATGGATCTGGACCATCGGGTCTGGAACAAAGATGCCAATAAATTCGGATGGGATGCTTATTTGGGCCGTATCCCGCCGGAAAAGAGGACTTCCTATATGGCGGCAGCCAGAGAAAAAAATTTGTCTGGACTTCCGCCTGCGTATTCATGTGTCGGTGAACTTGACATATTCCGCGATGATACCGTGGAATACATGGAGAGGCTGGCCCAGGCCGGTGTCCCAGTGGAATTCCATCTTTATCCCGGATGCATTCACGGTTTTGAAGCATATGCGCCTAATGCACCCGTCAGCATAAGGGCCATAAATGAATATATAAGAGTGATGAAGGAAGCGATTGGAAATAATAATTGATATTCCGGTTTAATTTAAAACAGCATCGTTTTTAAGCGTGCCTGAGATGACAGAGAGGCCGGCCTGTGGCTGAAGTTCAGTTCCAGTCCGGCCTCTCTGTCATAGCAAATATGTATAGTATGCGGAAATCTGTGCTGGGAACGATGCGGTAAAGCCGTTCACCCGCGATAAGGGAGAGTAAATTATTCCCTTACAATATGCTTTGATTTCCCTTCGAATCTTGGAAGCGCACCTGGTTCAACAACGGAAATAGGCACATTGATACCCAGTGCGTTGTGCATTGATTTTTTACCGTTTTCAGCTAATTTTTCTGCCTGATCGGGAGCCGTTTCGGGCGAACGTTCGCATGATACGGACATTTGCTGGAATCCGTCGACTTCCCATACCTTTATCTGATAGTTTGCCGTAAGTCCTGCAACTCTGCACAGTGCACGCTCTACCATAGAGGGGAAAACATTGACTCCGTGAAATATGATCATGTCGTCGGAGCGGCCTCTGATCCTCGTTATACGCGTACTGTTATCGCCGCATTTGCATGGTCCGGGTATTATGCTGGTAAGGTCGCGTGTCCTATAGCGCACTATCGGGAATGCCTCTTTTTTAAGGGATGTTATTACCAATTCCCCTTCTTCTCCAGGATTTAACGGTTCAAGAGTTTCAGGATTTATGATTTCGAATATAAAACCTTCGTCAAAAAGGTGGATGCCGTTCTTTTCAAGGCATTCCATGCCGACTCCGGGACCCATAGCTTCGCTTAAGCCGTAGCTGTCGATAGCGGGGATACCGAGGGTGTTCTGTATTTTCTCGCGCAGACTCTCCGACCAGGCCTCAGCCCCGAATATTCCAAGACGAAGCTTGTACTTTGAACGCTCTTCCTGCGAGAATGTTTCCCATACTTCACAGAGTTTGACGGCGTATGAAGGCGTACATGTAAAAACCGTGGTTCCAAGGTCACGCATAAGTTTGAACTGGCGTTCTGTAAAACCTCCGCTGGCAGGTATTACGGTTACGCCCATCGCTTCGGCTGCATCATGGAATCCCTGGCTTCCTGTAAATAAGCCGTAGCCGGTGGATATCTGCAGGATGTCCCTGGATGTCATAGTTGCACGTTTGAAGGCCGTCTGCATTCCCTTTCTCCACCAGAACAGGTCATTTGCGGTGTATCCGACTACCGTTGGATTTCCTGTAGTTCCGGAGGTTGCGTGGAATCTTACCAGATCATCCTTGTCGCATCCGAGCCATCCCAGAGGATAATGATTCTGGAGGTCCTGCTTAGTTGTAAAAGGAAGCAGCTTTATGTCTGACGGAGTTTTTATATCAGAAGGTTTTACTCCGGCTTCTTTCATTTTCAATGCATACGGGTGGTTCCGCTCCCAAAGACGATTTAGCGTGGTTTGGAGTTCGATGATTTTTTCTGCGGCGTGTTCACTGTGTACCATGATTATTCCTCCTCTATTGTTGTAAAAGCTTAATTTAGACAAAAAAATACGGGGCCCGCTTTTGCGGACCCCGTCCTCACTTCTGAATCGGCTGTCAGTACGAACGCACCTCAAACACCGATCCCGTGAGTGGGATCCGTGCTGGGATAAGAGTACACTGCGACTGAAAGGTCTATTCCGCCTGATAATATGCTGCATTCAATTTTCATGTCCAGTGCCTCCTTTGTTAGTATGACATTGGCGATACTTATATCACCAACAAAGTAAAGTGTCAACCTTTTGCATAAAAAACAGCATATACATACAGCTGTTGTATGTATATGCAAAAATGTATAGTTGCCGATGAAAATTAATGTCTTACCAGATGTTTTGCTTTGCCTTCTGAACGCGGAAGTGCCTCAGGCTCGACTATTTTTACAGGAACATTAACTCCGAGGCTGTCTTTAAGGCGCTTTTTCCCTGTTACAGCAAGCGATTCAATTTCTTCAGGGCTGGTGTCAGCGGCTCTTTCGCAGGTTATGGAAATTTCATCCATCCCGTCCTTCTTATAAACGTCAATGATGAAATTCGGAGTAAGTCCCTTGACCCTGCATAGTGCGGCCTCAACCTGCGACGGGAAGACATTGACACCTCTGACGATAAGCATGTCGTCAGTCCGTCCGCCGATCCTGTCTATACGTACGCTTGGGTCACCGCATGGGCATGGTCCGGGGAGAAGACGGGTGCGGTCGTGTGTGCGGTAGCGGATTATCGGGAATGCTTCCTTTTTGATAGAGGTCAGTACAAGTTCGCCTTCCTCTCCGTCTTCCATATTTTTTTCTGTGTCCGGATTTATTATTTCAGGCAGGAAGGCTTCATCGTTGAGATGCAGGCCGCTTTGATATACGCATTCCATAGCGACTCCCGGCCCCATTGCCTCACTTAGTCCGTAAATATCGAGGGCCTTGATTCCGAGTTTCTCTTCCAGCCGTTTGCGCAGACCCTCAGACCATGGTTCAGCACCGAAGATGCCTACTTTCAGCTGAGTGCCGCCATTTGAGAAACGGTTGGGGTCAACGTCATCCCAGACTTCAGCGATACGCAGGGCGTATGACGGTGTACATGCTATTGCTGTAACGCCAAGCTCCTTTATCATATGTACCTGTTTTTCAGTTGATCCTCCTGATGCCGGGATAACGGCAACACCGCGGCGTTCGCCTGCATAATGAAGGCCAAGCCCTCCTGTGAAAAGCCCGTAGCCGTAAGAAACCTGCATGGTGTCCCATTCATCGAGGCCTGCCAGTCCAAGGCACCATGCTCCGCTTTCAGCCCACATTTTTATGTCATTCTGCGTATAGCAGACCACAGTTGGATTTCCGGTCGTGCCGGATGTAGCGTGGAATCTTACCACGTTCTTGCGGTCAACATTTAGCCATCCGAGCGGATAATGTGCCTGCAGGTCCTGCTTTGTTGTGAATGGCAGCAGCTGCATGTCTCGTGCTGTTCTTATGTGTTCAGGTTTAACTCCGTGTTCTTTCATTTTAAGGGCATAAGGATGGTTGCGTTCTACCATTTTTTCGAGGGTGTAGCGAATCCTGGATATTTTTGTTTCAACATTTCTGATTACGAGTTTCATGATGTTTCCTCCTTTAAAATTTTATATTTCATTTTTTTAAATTTTATGTGCCTCGATTCCCTGCCTCCCGGCACAAAAAAACAGGGCCCGCTTCCGCGGGTCCCTGCTTCAACGACGATTTACGCAACGATACTGAATCCGGTTATTTTGTCCGAATCAAACAGCCCGAGCGCAGATCCCGTGAAGGGGACCCGCGCCGATAAAGGAGAACTGTGTGACAGCGTCACAATTTATTGTTGATATCATATGTGCCATGTCCCAGTGCCTCCTTCCGACTTCAGCAGGTTGTTTACTGCATATTGTGTGTGATTTTATTCATGTTCTTCCGATTTGTCAACCCCTTGGTCAAGGTTATTGTTTTTTTGCTGCAGCAAGAGCATTCAAAAGTGATTTTTCAAAGGCCCTGTTTTCATCAGGCAGTCCTATGGAAACCCTCAGCATCTTTGTATTCCTGAAAGACAGAAGACGGACGATAACCCCGTCTTTTGCAAGGGAAGCATGCACCGCAGCCGATATGGCCCCCAGAGGTATAAGCAGAAAATTGCTGTGCGACGGGATGAATTTTATGCCGTTTTCAGATAAAAAGCGGCAGACCGCCTCTCTTTCGTCAAGCACAGTTTCAAGGCTTTCAGCTACGAAATCATTGTCCCCAAGCGCTGCTTCCGCCCCTGCAGCTGCAACTGCGCTGACATTGTAAGGTTCGCGCACCTTATAAATATATTTTATAATTTCAGGCCCGGACGCGATCCAGCCGACTCTAAGCCCTGCCAGCCCGAAGATTTTTGAAAAAGTCCTGCACACAATAAGATTCGGATATTTTCCAAGAAGCTCCAGACCGGATTTTGTCCCAGGTCCTGCAAAATCAATGTATGCTTCATCAAGTACGAACAAAACGTTATCCGGTATCATGTCAAGCAGGCGTATGATATCGGAGTGTCCGGTAAGAGTGCCGGTAGGATTGTTGGGGTTGCAGAAAAAAACTATTTTTGTCTTTTCTGTGACGGCATCGGCAAATCCCTGTATGTCTGATTCAAACGTATCAGTCATTTTAACGGATACAGGGACGGCCCCCATTATTTTTGCAGTTTCTGCATATACTTCGAAGGTCAGTTCAGCGCACACAACTTCGTCCCCCGCATTTAAAAAAGCGCGTCCAAGCATTGTAAAGATACCGTCAAGCCCGTTGCCAACAAGTATCTGCTGCGGCATGAGGCCATATTTTGACGCGATTTTGCTTCTTAATCCTGAGCAGGTGCTGTCAGGATACCTGTTCCCGTCCGACAGTGCATCCAGCATCGCTTCATACGCTTTCGGCGAAACTCCGCGGTTGTTTTCATTTGCCGATACACGTATACAGTCCAAAGGCATCGGTCCGGGGTTGTATTCCTCGAGATCCCTTATACATGTGCGGGCCATGTTATAAAATAATTCATCAGCAGTTTTTTCGTTTTTCATATCCATTACCTTTCTAAACGGAAATTAAGGAGGCTCTCAACGGCTTCCTGTGTATCGTTGTAAATGAGGCCGGCTTCGGGAAGAAGCCTTCCTATAGCGACAAACAGTCCTTTGCCAAAGGCATTGTATGCTTTGATATCGCTTGCAGTGTCGCCGAAGAAAATAGGGTGTTCCGCTCCTAATTTTTCACAAAGCACCTTAAGTCCCTCCGGTGATGGTTTCAGAATGCCGCTGTCCGAATGGATCACGTTTTCGAGAGGGAAATCAGGCCATTGCAGGCGTTCTTTTGCAAGCTCCCACTCTGTTATATTCCTTCCGGTATAAATTCCGACCGGAAGCGGAAGTGCTTTCCAGTCACAGCGCAGCATAGGTGTTTCAAGCAGATGCAGCCTGCTGCAGTAAAGTTCGGAGCACATCCCTCTTACAGCCTCACGCGGCACGATGTTTCCGTACTTATTTACCACCCATTCGACTGGAGACTCGTCACAAGTCTTTATTTCCCATTCAAGTGCAACCGATGACGGAAATGCAGCAGAAAGATATTTTTCATTTCTGTAAGCCGCGATAGAAAGCAATGTCCATGCAATATCGTAATCGTCATTAAATGACCCATGGCGTTTCAGGACCCATTCATGTTCGCTTGTGTAGCCTTCGGAATCTGTTATCCCGCCGCAGAATTTTTCCCAGCCTTGCAGTACGCACTGTCTTATTACCTCTGGAAATGATTTCTCCACGTTCAGAAGAACGCCGTCGATGTCGAAAATAAGCGCATCAGCCAAAATTGTTTTCCCCATACAAAATCCCCCGGTATTTACAAATCAGATTATAGCGTGTTATTATATAGCCCACGTGCAAAACTAGCAAGCTATCAATTTAGCTAAGTAAAGTGATACTAAAATTATTGCCGTTAGGATTGTCTGGATAAAAAAAGATAACGGCGAGAAGAATCGAGGTAAGGCTATGAACAGGAACCCTAAAGGGTGCAGCAACATAGGAGGAGCGGCCGCCGGAAGAATTGAATATTGCCGTAACAAGGCGCTCAAACTTTTTGCCTATTACGGATACAGGCCATTCAGCCCGGCTGAACTCCAGCTTATTGAAGATGTGTGGGATAAACTTTCACCTGCGGTGTCCAGAAAACTGATCGCATTGACATCGCCGTACGGGGAACCTTGCGTACTGCGCGGAGATCTGACATTGTCCGCGGTAGCTTATCTAAGCGCACATTTCAGGGATGACGAGCGCCCTCTGCGCCTTTCATATGCTGACAGGGTTTTTTCTGCGCCTAAACCTCCAAAAAGCAATCTTGAAGAAAATCAGGTGGGGGTAGAGCTGATAGGATGGGAAGGTGCGGGCACTGATGCAGAGGTTGTATCTCTGCTGCTCAGGACCCTCGATGCCCTTTCGATAGAGAATTCGGCAGTTGTACTTGGTGATATGTCCGTGATTGCCAGGCTTTTTGACGGAGTCCCTGCGGAAAGAAAGGATTTACTGATAGAAGCTCTTAAGGAAGGTTCTTATTCAAATTACAAACAGATACTTGACGGTACCGATATCCCTGAAGGAAGCAAAAAACTGCTGCGTGCGCTGCCTTCGCTTAAAGGTGAATGCTCCGTGATAGGCGAAGCAATGCAGATGATCGATGACCCGTCTTTGCTGATGCCGCTGAAACGGCTTTGTGACTCGTTATCAAAACTTGGCTTCGCTGACAGGATCAGAGTTGATCTTGGTTTTATAAGGGATCTAGGTTATTACAGCGGGCCGGTGTTTAATGCATATTCGTCAATATCCGGCGCACTCCTTGGGGGCGGGGGCCGTTATGACGGCCTGCTTGCCAAAGTCGGTATGGACGGCGAAGCATCGGGCTTTGCTCTCAATCTGAAAGAACTGGCCGAACATTGCGTTGATAAATCCCTGTCACCGAAACTGATGTTATGGTGCGGCAGCGGAGATCCTGCAGACGGGCTGCGTTATGCCGACGGTCTGTGCAAGAAAGGCATATCCTTTGAGCTTAGCTGGAACAGGGACAGATCGGAATCGATGAGGATCGCCGGTTTAAAAAAATATAGGTATTGGGTGGATTTTCCCGCAAAAAAAATAGTTGCCGTTTCATCGGGGGAAATATCTGACCTGGAAACATTTGATTCGGAGGTGCTTTGATGCTGACCTTTGCTCTGCCAACCGGCCGTTCGCTTGACGACTGTATTGAAATACTTGAAGGGGCCGGGCTGCCGGTAAATAAATTGAAAAATGCCGGGCGCAACCTTGTAATTGAGGACGGGAGCTTCCGATATCTGCTTTCCAAGCCGTCTGACGTTCCTGCTATGGTGCACTACGGAGCCGCCGATCTTGCTATTGCCGGCAGTGATGTTATAAATGAATCAGGGATCTCCCTTATTGAGTTTTTTGACACAGGACGCGGCAGGTGTGTCATGGCAATTGCCGGGCCTCAGTCTATCGCTGAAAAATTCAATGATAATGTATGCGGACTGATGGGGCTTAAGGTAGCCACAAAATATGTGAATGTCGCAGAAAAAACATTTGCTTCATGGGGAGTGCAGATAAAAATACTTAAACTCAATGGCTCCGTGGAACTCGCTCCTGCATTGGGTCTAAGTGACTGTATTTTTGATATCGTACAGACCGGAGGCACTCTTCGTGCCAATGGCCTTATAGTGATAAAGGAGACTGAGCCTGTCTCACTTCGCCTTGTAGCAGGCGCCGGAGCAGTTCAGCTTCGCTGGCATTCAATGTTCGGGGTGGTGAATTCCATAGAAAACTATGTGAAGGGAACGGTTGGAAAATGAAGGCTGAACTCGTACGCAACACCAAGGAAACTGAAATAGCCCTTTCACTTGAATATCCGGGAACTGACAGGAATCTGGACATAAGCTGCGGCTTCATGTCGCATATGATAGACCTTATGTGCAGCAGGGCCGGACTTGGCATTTCACTTAAGGCTATCGGGGATATAAATGTCGATTACCACCACCTAGCAGAGGATATCGGCATAGTTTTTGGACAGGTACTGCGCGTCATTGCAAAAAGCCAGCCTATTAACAGGTACGGCTGGAGCCTGCTTCCGATGGATGGTTCCCTTGTACGTGTAGCTCTTGATTTCAGCGGCAGGGGAGAGGCCTACTGGAAAGGATCGTTTCCCGCCGAGAAATGCGGCGACTTCGACATGGAGCTTATCCCTGAATTTTTTAAAGCTTTTGCAAGAGAGGGAGGCATTACGCTCCATATAGCAATACTGGAAGCCGATAACTCACACCATGCCGCAGAGGCTGCGTTCAAGGGGACCGGAATGGCTATAAGACAGGCTCTTTTGCCCTCATCGCAGGATCCGAGCACAAAGGGGCTTTGGCTGTGATACTTTATCCTGCTATAGACCTTTACGGCGGGCGCGTCGTAAGGCTGAGCGAAGGCGATTTCGAGAAAAAATCATATTACTCACTCTCTCCTCTGGAAGCCGCAAAACGATGTATGGATGCTGGTTCCGCACATATACATATTGTTGATCTTGAGGGAGCAAAGGCTGGATGTCCATGCCATCTTGATGTCCTTGAAAAAATTTCCGAGCTCGGGATGTTTATACAATACGGAGGAGGACTCCGTTCTGAAGATCAAATAAGAGACGCGCTGACTTCCGGAGCTGACAGGGTAATGGTAGGAAGCCTCATCTTTAAAAACCCTGATATGCCTGCGCGTATAAGCAGTGAATTCGGACCTGCGGTGATGCCTGCCATAGATATAAGGAAAGGCCGGATAGTTCATTCAGGCTGGATTGAAGGGACTGACATGACACCTGAAAAGGCTATAGACGATCTGCACCGGGAAGGTTTTTCAACTTTTCTGGTAACAGATACTGAACGGGACGGAATGATGAACGGAATCAGAACGGAGATATATGCAAAGCTTGCAGGCAATGGCTGCGATATAGTGGCGGCAGGCGGAATAACTGCAATCAGTGATATTGCCGCTCTTGCAGAAATCGGAATATCTGGCGCGGTCATAGGGAAGAGCCTTTATGAAGGCGGAATAAACCTGAAGGATGCCCTGGATGCTGTAAAACAATGGGAGCTAAAGTAATGGATATAGGGACGATAAATAGCAAAATCATAAAATTTGATGAAAAAGGGCTCGTGCCCGTTGTAGTACAGGATGCACTAAGTGCTGAAGTCCTTATGGTGGCGTGGGCAAATGCAGAATCCCTGAGGCTTACGCTCGAGTGCGGTGAGCTTGTCCTGTGGAGCCGCTCGCGGGAGCAGCTATGGCACAAAGGCGAGACAAGCGGGAATTATATGAAAGTGGCCGAATTGCGCGTCGATTGTGACGGAGACACATTGCTCGCTTTGGTCCATCCGGCCGGCGCTGCCTGTCACACAGGACAGAGAAGCTGTTTTTTCAGGACAATATGGGGCGATGCCGATGCCGATGCAATGACTTTTCTTGGACGGCTGTGGCGTTATCTTAATAAACGCAAAAACGCAGACCCCGATGAAAGTTATACGGCCAGACTGCTTTCAAGCGGTGTGTCCCGTGTTGCGCAGAAAGTAGGAGAAGAGGGTGTTGAAACAGCTCTTGCCGCCGCTTTACGTGATGAGGCAGGTTTCCGTTATGAAGCCGCCGACCTTCTTTACCATGTGCTGGTGGCTTGCATATCGGTTGGGGTCCCGTTTCCAGAGATACTCAAAGAGCTTGCTTCAAGGCATAAGAGGAGCGATAGCAAATGATAGCGATAATCGACTACGGAGCAGGCAACCTGCAGAGCGTCCGCAATGCCCTTAATTTTCTTGGCTGCCCAAATAATGTTGTGTCGGATGCTGAAAAAATAGAATCAGCAGACGGTGCTATCCTTCCGGGTGTCGGTGCCTTTGGGAGTGCAATGCAGGAGATCGGGAAACGCGGAATGAAAGATGCGATAAGAAAATTTGCTTTCAGCGGGAAACCATTCATCGGTATATGCGCCGGAATGCAGCTTATGTTTGAAGAGAGCGAAGAAACGCCTGGCATCGGCGGACTTGGAATAATGCCCGGCAAAGTTTTTTTGTTTCCGCATGGTGCAGGTCTGAAAATACCGCATATGGGCTGGAACTCAATAAAAATATCAAAATGGAGCAGGCTTATAGGAAGCCTGCCTGATGATCCTTATATGTATTTCGTACATTCATATTATGTCAAGGCTGATGATCGTTCTTCGGTTTCTGCAACTGCAGATTACGGTGTGGTTTTCGATGCAGCGGTTGAAAAAGGCAACATTTTCGGCTGCCAGTTCCACCCAGAGAAGAGCGGCCGGACTGGCCTTTCTATACTGAAAGGTTTTGCTGACTTAACTGGAGGAGCCAGATAATGTATGCAAACAGGATAATCCCGTGTCTTGATATAAAGAACGGCAGGGTCGTTAAGGGCATAAATTTCGTAAACCTGCATGATGCAGGTGATCCTGTTGAATGTGCAAAAGCCTATGAGGCGGCAGGCGCCGATGAAATAGTATTCCTTGATATAACAGCAACGAACGAGGACAGAAAAACCGTCGCTGAACTGGTAAGAAAAGTTGCCGCAGATGTGTTTGTGCCAATAACAGTCGGAGGAGGAATAAGGTCTGTCGACGAAATACGCGGGCTCCTGCGTGCCGGAGCAGACAAGGTATCGCTTAATTCATCTGCTGTAAGGACTCCTGGACTGATTTCAGCAGGCGCAGAAGCTTTCGGCAGACAATGTATCGTAGTTGCAATAGATGCAAAACGCAGGGATGGCGGCGGCTGGGAGGTCTACACGGCAGGAGGGCGCATCCCTACAGGTCTTGACGTAATTGAATGGGCCGCGGAAGCTGAAAGGCTTGGAGCAGGAGAAATATTGCTGACAAGTATGGACAGGGACGGGACAAAATCAGGATATGATCTTGATCTTACAGCCGCAGTAGGAGGAAAACTTGGCATACCGGTTATAGCTTCAGGTGGAGCCGGTGATTTTTCACATTTCTATGATGCGCTGACAAGAGGCATGGCGGATGCGGTCCTTGCCGCATCGCTTTTCCACTACAATGAAATACCTATACCTGAGCTTAAGAAATATCTTAGAAGCAGGGGACTCTCCGTTAGGATAAATTAAGAGGCATTACTTGAAGGGAACATGGTTTCCGGCGGACAGCAATAATTTCGTTCAGCTGTGTGCCGGAAGTCATGTATTGAGTATACGTAAGCTTCAGCTGATTTTTAACCTACAGATATTCAGCGTCTTTGCGGGCTGTTTTTTCTTATCAATGCCGCCCTTGCATGCGCAGTCAGGCCTTCGTTTACAGCCATCACAGCCGAGGTATCCGCAATATGCTTTATCCCTTCATGTGTGACCTGCTGAAAGGTGCATATTTTAAGAAAAGTCATCACAGATACTCCCCCTGTGTAGCGTGATGCTCCCATCGTGGGAAGAGTGTGGTTCGTGCCGGCTGCATAGTCGCCGAAAACCTCAGCCGAACCCTCTCCTATAAAAAGCGAACCGTAATTGTGAAGCAGTGGTTTGATTGAAAATGGTTCGGCAATATTTATTTCAAGGTGTTCCGGCGCTATATCGTTTGCGATTTCAGATGCCTCTTTCAGCGAATCCGCTATGATTATCCTCCCGTTCCTCTCCCATGCCGCTCTTGCTGTATCGGCTGTGTCCAGGTCTTTAAGCTGGCATTCGACTTCCCTGGCGACTTCTGATGCAAGTTTTTCAGATGTAGTAACAAGAATGCCGGCAGCATCGGTATCATGCTCAGACTGTGCAAGTATATCCGCAGCGATGACTGCAGGGTCTGCGCCGCTGTCTGCAATTACGAGGACCTCGCTTGGGCCTGCAATGAAATCTATACCGACTTTTCCATAAACCTGCCTTTTTGCTTCTGTAACATATTTGTTGCCTGGACCTACGATTATATCAACAGGTCTTATGCTCTCAGTACCATATGCAAAAGCTGCTATGGCCTGGGCTCCTCCTACCGCGTAAACCTCATCGGCTCCGGCTGTTTTCAAGGCCGCAAGTGTGGCTGGATGCGGAAGAGCTGTTCCTTTTACAGGCGGAACTGCTGCGCACACCCGCCTGACTCCGGCTGTCTTTGCTGGAATTACCAGCATAAGCGCGGTTGAAAACAGCGGGTGGTTGCCTCCAGGAATATAACAGCAGCATGAATCTACGGGGATTACATCATGTCCGAGAAATACGCCTTTTGATGTTTCCGCTGCATCAAGGGCGCTCAGCGTTCCCAACTGCCTTGATGCGAAGGCGGCTATGTTATGTGCGGCCGCTTCGATTGCGGACCTGAGGTCATCTGATATTCCAAGGTAAGCTTTTTCAATTTCACGTTCTCCGACCCTGAAGGAATCCATTGCTTTGCCGCCGAATCTTTGACTGTAATCCGAAAGTGCCTTGTCGCCATTTGCCCTTACATTGCCTATTATTTCGCTTACTGACGAGAATATCTCGCAGCTGTCAGACCTTTCAGGTGTCTGTGTTTTTTTATACTGATACATCTATCTCACTCCAGAATTAATTTTGTTGATTTATCACGCTAAAATAGCATTAGAATATCTGGATGTCAATATAAAGCAAATTATCGCCGGTCATTTTGCAAACAGGGAATGTTCCGGACGTAGCTTGCTTGACAAAACATCTGATGAATGTGATATTGTGACATATAAGCTGCAATTAATAATTCTTGCTTTATCTTTTCACTGAGAGGCGGTGGCAAACGGTGGCAGGAACATGATTTGTTCGGCGTTTAATAATGCACGGGCTGCGTTACCGATTTGCTGCATATAAAACCGCCTCTGGCATGATAACTATCTCTGCCATGAAGGAACATATGTAATCTCTGATTTCTGCTGTTCCTATGCTGCCAATCTTTAGCCCTGGCGTTCCAGGCTTTTTGTAAGCTAGGCATCTTTTTTGCGTATATGTGTTTCTTAGTTGGATCTGCATTATGCAGGTTAATATTGCAAGTTGAAGGAGAGCTGTATTTTAATGAAAAAAATTGCTTTTTGCACGGCTTTAATCATGATCGTTATGGCAACTGCCGTGTTTGCCGCACCGCTGGACAGCTTCAAGGGACAAAAGGGGACTATCGATATAGCAGGCGGGACTGCGCATATCCCGGTCATGAAGGAGGCTGCGAAGCGCATCATGTCAGTTAATCCCGATATCCGCATAACAGTGGCCGGAGGCGGTTCAGGCGTAGGTGTGAAGCAGGTTGGCGAAGGTCTTGTGGCAATAGGTAACACCGGACGCGCGCTTAAGAAGGATGAAATAGAGAAGTACGGGCTGGTCACGTTTCCTTTCGCAATAGACGGTGTTGCAGTGGTCATACATCCCAGCAGCAAGATAAAGGCTCTTACAAGCCGGCAGGTGACAGATATTTACACAGGTAAAATTACGGATTGGAAAGAAGTAGGCGGCGATGCCGGAGCTATCAATGTTTATGGGCGAGAAGACGGCAGCGGGACAAGGGAAGTTTTTACGGAAAAGGTTATAAATAAAGCAAATGTGGCAGGATCAATGAATATCGTAAATTCCAACGGAGCCATGAAAACCTCTGTAGCTCAGGATAAACATGCTATAGGCTATGTCGGGATCGGATATCTTGATAAATCTGTAAAAGCTCCGTTGCTTGATGGAATGACTGCTACGCAGGAAAACGCAGCAAACGGCAAATATAAAATTGTACGCGATCTCTACATGAATACAAAAGGCCAGCCTGCAGGCCTGACAAAGCTATTTATAGAATACATATTCACGCCAGAAGGCGCTGAAATAATAAAGGACAGCGGATATATCCCGCTTCCAAAAAAGAAATGATAAAAAAGGGAGAGGGCACGACAATGTCCTCTCCCAGTCAAATCAGGAGAGACCGGATTGAAAATAAATAATACAGCTCCCGTGTGGCTTAAAGCCTGCGGGGTTTATGTGTGCCTGCTCATGGCAGCGCTTTTCTTATTTATAATAATCTGTGCTGTAGAGGGGTATGTAAAAAGCGACCAATCCCTTTTCGGATCAGTATGGAACCCTGAAGGTGGAAAATTCGGCATAGCCCCAATGATATGGGCGACGGTAATTCTTTCGCTGTCATCATTGGTCTTTGGCTGGACAGCCTCTCTTGGATGCTGCTGCTTCATGCACGGCCTGGGCCCGAAGTGGGCTGCAGGTTTTTTATCTGCGACATTCAGGATCATGACAGCAGTGCCGACAGTAGTATATGGCTTTGCATCAGTGTTCCTGCTGGTTCCCATGATAAGGAACGGACTGGGCGGTTCAGGTTTTTGCTGGCTTTCCGCAGGATTGGTCCTGAGCATACTCATAATGCCGACGCTTGTGATCTCAATGGATGATGCATTCAGGAACATTGAGAATGAAACAAGCCTTACTACGGCAGCTCTTGGTTTTACAAAAGAACAGACCCTTGCAATGGTCGTTATCCCTGCATCCAAGAAATGGCTTTTGTCATCGGCTGTACTGGGATTTGGCCGGGCTGCCGGGGATACGCTGATACCAACTATGCTGGCAGGAAACGCCGTTCAGTATGCTATATCGCCTCTTGACGCTATGAGAACGCTTACAGCCCACATTGGGCTTGTGCTTTCTTCCGATGTGGGCGGAACGGCATATTATTCGCTTTTTGTTGCAGGGGGAATCCTCCTTGGCATAAGTATCTGCACTAATATTATTTTTATACTGCTTCGGAAAGAACGGATATGAGAAGACTGTCGCTGCTTAAATATTTAAGTTTTGCTTCCGCTGCATTCGTATTTTGTTCATGCGGCATATTATTTGGTTTTTTGCTTTACTACGGGGCGCCTGTTATCGATGCAAAACTTTTTTTCGGCAGTACCAGACCGGCCGATGCGCTTTTCAGGCTGCTGCCTGTATGGGACGGCATATGGCCTGCATTTACAGGCACATTGTGTTTATTGGCTTTGACGATGCTGATGGCGCTTGTTCCTGGAATAGGCTGCGGGATATTCCTTGCACGCTATGCAACCGGAAGGACCAAAGAATTTATTTCGCTGGCTTTGGATATGCTTGCAAGTGTTCCTTCTATAGTTATGGGCCTATTCGGATTTGTCATGATATTGATGCTTAGAAGTACATTTGCGCCGAACGCAACGACGTGCATAAGCCTTGCCGCTTTCTGCCTTGCGCTGCTCGTGATGCCGGCCCTTGTTGTAACTACGCGGACCTCTATAGAAAGTATTTCTGCATCAGTCGTACTTACTGGAAACGCTTTAGGGTTTTCTGAAAGCCAGCTGCTCAGACATTTGCTGCTGCCTTCAGCGGGCCATGGGATAATGGGCGGGATAATGCTGTCTATGGGAAGGGCTGCAGAGGATACGGCTGTAATAATGCTTACCGGGGTAGTGGTTAATTCAGGTCTTCCTGCCGGCTTGGGCGCAAAGTTTGAAGCACTGCCGTTTTTCATTTATTACACGGCTGCTCAATACACGGACCATGATGAGCTTTTGAGAGGTTTTGGCGCGGCACTTGTGCTGCTTACGCTTTCAGCTACACTTTTCGCTGCATCATGGATGCTTCAGCATATCGCAGAGAAGCGTTGGAAAGGAATAAAGTAATGCAATATTGTGCGGAGCTTCTGAATTTATCGGTATCATTCCATAAAAGGACAGCGATTGAAAATATAACAGTCGATATTCCAGCTGATGGAATAACGGTTTTACTGGGACGTTCAGGCTCCGGCAAAACAACACTGCTAAGGTCGCTTAACAGGCTGAATGAAACTTTTGAAGGCTACGAGGGTACAGGCAGCGTAAAAATGAATATCGACGGGAAAAGTACGGATATATACTCCACCGAAGCGCCTCCGATCACCGAATTGCGCAGAAGGATAGGCATGGTTTTCCAGACTCCCAATCCATTGCCGATGAGCATACGGAGAAACATGCAGCTGCCTTTGCAGCTTGTGCTTGGACTTGAAAAAAAAGAAGCTGAAGCACGTATGGAGGAGGCATTGCGCAGTGTTGGTTTATGGAGTGAAGTTGCAGACAGGCTTGACCAGCAGGCAACCCGCTTCTCGGGAGGCCAGCAGCAGAGACTTTGTCTCGCCAGGACTCTTGCCCTTAAACCCGATATGCTGCTTTTTGACGAGCCCACAGCTTCACTTGATAAAAAATCTTCGGAGCTGATAGAGGAATATCTTTTATCCCTTAAGGGAAAATACCCTATGATAATAGTTTCGCATAACCTCACCCAGGCCAGAAGACTGGGCAGCTGCTTCATAGTGCTGAAAGAAGGCAGACTAAGCCGTGTTATTTCTTCAATGGAACTGTTTGAAAAGGATCCGGATAATGCTCTTGAGCTTATGCTTTGATAATCATCGGATAATCCAGTCATAGTTTCTACTGCATTTTTTGCTTTGCCGGCAGGAGGTATTTTTCCCATTGTTCTATTAATTATTTTTAATACAATATATAATGGACTGCGGAGGTGTTTTTAATGCGCAGGAAAGACAAAGAAATAACTTCTGTAGAGTGGATAGAAAAAGTCCTTGAGTCAGGGACATGGCTTGAACTTGCCTTGTCTGATCCATCCGGCTGGCCATATGTTCTTCCCATGAATTATGGTTATAAAAACGGCTGTATTATCGTGCATGGCGCAAGGGACGGAAAGAAGATAAATATGCTTAAGGTAAACCCCAAGGTTTGCTTTAATGTGACGGTGGATACAGAAATAATTCGCAACGAGCACGATCCTTCCGAATTCAGCATGAAATATCGCAGTGTTACGGGTTATGGTGTTGCAAGCTTCATTGAAGATACCGAGGATAAAAAAGACGCGCTTAAGATAATCATGAACCACTATGACGGGCCGGTGGAGCCGATGCCTGAGGGGATACTTAAAGCTACGTCAGTTATAAAGATAGAAATAACCGAAATGACCGGTAAAATAAGCGGCTATCCGAAACCGGAATAGCTTTTTTGCCGCAGAGAATAAAATAATGGGGCTGCCGTTTATGCAGCCCCATTATTTTATTTGCTGTTATGTGCAGTTTTCAATCCGATAACGGATCATCTGCGCGTTCTTTGATATATTTCATGCGAAGCTGAAGTATCCTGTGGTTTTTTACTTCGAGGACCATTATGTTCCATGAGCCATAAGTTATAATTTGCCCCTGCTTCGGAAAATCTCCTGACAGTTCGAGAACCATGCCCGCGATAGTGTCTACATCCTCGAATGCGGTATCAAAAGGATAGTTCAGAGCTTCTGAAAGTTCTTCAAGGTTCACCTGTCCCTGTACAAGGTATTTGTCTTCGGATTCTTTTAGGATGCCCGGAGTTTCAGTGTCGTATTCATCCTGAATGTCGCCGACGATCTCTTCAAGTAGATCCTCAAGGGTTATCAGTCCGGCCGTGCCTCCGTATTCATCTACAACTATGGCCAGGTGCATACGCGCTTTCCTCATAATTTCAAGTGCTTCGTCAGTCTTCATCGTTTCAGGAACAAAAAGAGGTTTGCGCATCAGCTCAAGTATCGAGATCTTGTTTTCTTTGTCCGCAAACTGGCCTAGCCTTGCGAAAGGGCCGAGAAGGTCTTTTGCATAAAGAATGCCTACAACATCATCAAGATCATCGCAGTAGACAGGGATCCTGGAATGTCCGCTTTCTATGAAGATCCTTACGGCATCTTCAGCTGAACCGCCTTGTTCGATTGAATACATATCGGTACGCGGTGCCATAACCTCTGATACCCTGGTGTCCTCAAAAGCGATGACCCCGTGTATCATCTTGCGTTCCCCTTCTTCAAGGGCGCCGGCTGCGCTGCTTTCAGTAACTATATGATCAATTTCCTCTCGCGATATCAGTGTGCTGTATGAAACCAGATCCATATTTATAATTTTCCCTATGATGCTGAGAATTATAAAAAGGAAACCGGTTACAGGAGCCATTATAAAACTGAAGAATCGCAGGAATGGCAGACTGAATAACAGGACGTTTTCCTTTTTTGCAATTGCGTAATTCTTGGGCAGTATCTCACAGAAAACAACTATCATGATCGTCATCACAACAACAGCAAGTATCGGTCCCAAGCCGCCCAGCAGTGTTATTGCTACGGAAGTCGCCACTGCGCTTGCTGCGATATTTACCATATTGTTTCCGATAAGTGTCAGATTGATCGCCTTGCCCGTGTTGTCAACGAGCCAAAGAAATCCTTTCCTGCGATGGGGGTATTCATCAGATAAAGCAAGTAGCTTCCCTTTGCCTGCTGCCGTAATTGATGTTTCGGTCGCACTGAAATACATAGAAAAAAGCAACAAAACGGCTAGCAGGATAATACTACCTGCAATGTCGGAACTCACCAACAATCATCCTCCTTGTTTATTTAAAGTAATGCCTGATATGCATAGCATAACCAGCATAGCATATCACAAAGACCTCAAAAAAAGCAGTACCGTACAACTACATAATTATCAATAACCGCAGTGCCGCTTAGTACTGCGGTAAAGTCCCGATATTACAATACTTTATCTGATAAGTGAATTTATAACACTGAGAGCGTATTCTAACTCGACGTCCTCTCCTTCGGCTGTCTTTAATGCATTATCCAATGTCATAGGTATGCGGATCGACGGAGATACCCCGCCATGACCGTTTCTGCTGTCTATCTGTACGATCTTGTTTTTGTCGAGTGATTGTCCGTAAGGCCAGTGTACTTCAAGACCGCCCGGAAGCCTGGCCTCATCGCCAGCTAATCCGAAAGATCCGTTTGTCCCGTAAAAACCTATTGCCTCCCCGCGCTGAAGATTCTTTATCCCCTTTGCCAGTCCTTCTGCCGAACTTACACATTTTGAATTTATGAGGACGGCAACGGCACCGCTGAAGAACGGTGAAGCCGGATATATGTACAGTCCGGGATCTGAAGATTTCTTTTTGATGGAAGGGTCTGGGCGTATTTCCATTCTGCCCGTAATTGTGTTGTATGAATTCTGATATTCGTAGAGTTCTTTTTGGGTATAGAAAGATCCAAGCATATCGGCAACCATTGAATCAAGTCCTCCGACATTATTTCTTATATCCAGTATCAATCCCTTTACGCCCCTGGAATTGAATTCAGTTAGCGTTTTCTTAAACAGGCCGAGAGTTGACGGTGTTTTTCCTGTGTCCTCCAGGTCAATGTCAAGTTCTCCCCAAAGTTTTATATATCCGATATTCCCGTTCAGTATCTTTTTTTCGACCATCGATTCAGGCGGGGACTGCGGGTTTTCTGATCCGATTATCAGGTCTCTCAGCCCGTCAGACAGGACGCAGTAGGGGTAAGTCATGCGCAGGGTCTTTCCCTTGTCATCATAAGCTGTGACTGATACCATCTCCGTGTTTCCGCGGAGGTTTGAAAAGCGTATCACTGCCGCTGTGCCTATCGGAGCTCTTGTAAGATAACGGGCCCTCTGGTTTATCAGGTCCTCAGCTGTTGCAGAATTGGGTCCGAAAATTACAGGCACATCATTCAGAACATCTTCGGCCGGACGTCCGTCCCATTCGATAATTTCAGCACCGGCACGCATACCTTTGGCAAAGGCCTCGCTTTTTTCATCTACCCAGCTTGCTATAAGCTCACCGTCTGATAATTTTACTGCCGAAAATCCGAAGCAGCCGCCTATGTATCTATTGTCTATCTTTAAAATCGATGTCATGCGGACGTGTCCGTCGGGTATGCAGTGCAGATATTCCTTTAATGCAAGATAGTAGCCGGTGAAATCGCCGGATGCCTGTGCTGCGGTGATTTTTGGTTTCGTTTTTATGTACATGGCAGACCAGTCTATTTTTTTCCAATCTGTAAACGCATATTCATGTGAGATCTTAAAATGAAGCTTTTCAAAAGCATCGCTCCACGAAAGATTGCTGAAGTCTTCGGGGGCAGGAGCCGCATATTCACTTCTGCTTACGGCTTCGGCAGTATTTATTCCGTAACAGCAGATCAAAAAAGCAGCAAACAACAAATGCAGGATTATATTGCTGAAGCGTGATCCCATCAAATTTTTTTTAGCGTCCATAATTTAAGCTCCTATTTTATTATGCAGTGCTATTTCAGGAAACAGCGACAACCGTGTTTTGCCAGAACTATATCAGTGAGTTTAGAACATATCAGACGAATCAGCAATATCCTGCCGCCGTACAATGTGAAATAAATTTTTACGCAGTATATATTCCGGAATTCAGGGAAATATTCCAGTATTAATATTTTAAAAATTAATCCGGATTTGATAATTTGTATGAAAATGCTGGCAGCCATAAATGGCTGCCAGCAGCTTGTTCAGGCTGGAAGTAAAATGTCATATTTCATGCTTTAAATCTGGGAAAACATCGGTTACCCTTTCTAAGATGCCATTAAGAGCGGCAATTGCAACTCCGTAGTTTGTAACCGGGACATTCTCCGCCTCGGCTTTTATAAGCCTCGACATCAGCTGTTTCCTCGTGAACATACACCCTCCGCAGTGTATTATCAGCGAATATTCATTCAGGTTTGCAGGAAAATCAAGACCTGCAGAAATATCTACTGTAAGCCCCTGCCCGATTTTTGCACGCAGCCATCTTGGAAGCTTTTCTCTTCCGATATCTTCGCTCAGAGGGGCATGAGTACAAGCCTCTGCGATAAGGACCTTGTCGTTTTCGTTGAGTGTTGCTATTCTTTCCGCCCCTTTTACAAACATTGCAAGATCACCCTTGCTCCTTGCCATCACTATTGAAAATGAAGTCAGTGGGACTGATCCTGGAATAGAGGAATTTACAAGAGCAAATACCTGCGAATCCGTTATGACCAGAGCCGGAGGCTCTTTAAGCATATCGATAAGGTGCGGGAACTGATCCGTAGTTGCTGTAAGCGCCAATCCGCCATGGTCCAAAATATCCCTGATCACCTGTACCTGCGGCAGAATCAGCCTGCCTTTCGGTGCCTGGATATCCTGCGGTGCCACCAGTACGATGGAGTCGCCAGGTTTAAACAAATCTCCTACAAGAGTAGGCGATTCGAAGTCCAGCGGCGCATTCTGTACTATTGCGGATAAAATCAACGGCCTGCATGCTTTGTCGGCGGCGGAGACAGCGATGAACGGTATCCCCAGTTCTTCTGCAAGGCGGGTCCTTATCGGTTCGATATCTGCCGGTATGATCCTGTCTGTCTGGTTCAGCACCCCAAGTACAGGTATATTGCGGGCCTTAAGTTCTTTGACCCATATCTGTTCTGCTGAGCAGTCGCCTGTATGTAAAGCTGAGATAACCAGAAGGGCTAAATCTGTCCGGTCCATCATTTCCTTTGAACGTGACATCCTCAGTTCTCCCAGCTTACCGGAATCATCCAGTCCTGCAGTATCTATAACGGCTACCGGACCTAAAGGGAGGATTTCCATGCTCTTAATCACCGGGTCAGTCGTTGTTCCGGGAAACTCGGATACAAGAGCTGTTTTTTGACCTGTAACGAGATTTATCAGACTTGATTTTCCTGCATTGCGTTTTCCGTAGAACCCTATATGCAGTCTGTTTGCACGGGGGGTTTCAGCCATATCCATATTTGTCACCTCTGTTTTGGGAATTTGTCTATGTTGCTGACTGCCTTTATGTTTTGCAATTTATTTTTTATGTCTGTAAAATGCAGTAATGGTTATTCCAGGCTGATCGGCATTGCTTTTATTTTTTTGACATGACGGCTTTTACTGAGACGAACTCAATTTTGCCGAGCTGTCCTGTCAGGGCACTGATTTCATCGGAATTTCCGTCCAGGACTACAGATATCACGCTGACTCCGCGTTCCCTGTACGGGATTCCCATCCGTCCGATTATCATGCTTCCGAATTTATGAAGCACATCGTTTACCTTCTGTGCCGATTCAGTATCTTCAATTATTATGGCGGCTACAGCTATGCGTTTTTCTTCCATTGCCGACACTCCCCCTCAGTTTATGGAGTTACAGAGTATAAAAAAAGAACCCCTTCTGCCGTATGCGGGGTTCCGGATAACATAGGAGCCGTCAGCTCCTCTTTTACCGTACCCTCTGCACAGAAAATTACAGCCCTGCAAACGGATGGTGTTTTTATTATGATATTTAAAAGTATTTTAACTTATTCCTGGATATGCGCAAGCTAAATTTTTTAATCCGGTATTTTTACTGCCTGCTTTAACTTTGTATGTCATGCTAAAACGTTTCGTACTGCAGCATGGATCAATATCCCGCAACAAAACTGACATCACGCTGTACGGCGTGCGTATTTGCATTCGCATGCCGGTATATAATGTGATTTATTGCTTGCTGCATTGCTGAAATTATTTTTGTTTTAACTTATCAGGAGTTTATTTTTTCCTTTATGGCAGGGACGGCTTCAACTGTTATGACTCCGATAAGTATCATTGCTGAAGCAATAAATATACGCATGGTCATCGGTTCTCCGATAAATATGACTCCTGCAGCTGAACCGAATACGCCGGATGTTGACAAAAGTATCGCCACATGTGTAGCGGATGTGTATTTCTGTGCCACTGTCTGCATGACGAGAGTCAGCGCAAAACCTATCGTTGCCGTATGTATGAGTGCAAGCCACGCTTTTAGAGGTATATGGGCCGGGAAAGGTTCGAATATTGATGCTGCGGCCACGGCAAGTATCATTCCTCCGAGCGCCTGCCAGCACGACAGCGCGTAAGGGTCCGCACCCTGAACATATTTCTGTACAAGGAAAATATAGATGGTCACGAATATGCATGAACCAAAACTTAGCAGGTCGCCTATATTCACAGTGAGATTACCGTCAAGCATAAGCCCTGCCATGCCTGCAGTACAGAGAAGCACGGAAATAATTACATGCCATCCGGGGAATTTTCTGGAAATGGTCCATGCTGCAAGAGGTACCAGCACTACTGACATTGAAATTATAAACGATTGGTTGCCTGCCGTCGTATAAAGCAGCCCTATCGCACCTGCAAGGTATGCACAGATAAAAACCATTCCGATGCCCGAGCTTATCAGCTTTATATTGTTCGGTAAAGCAAAGGCGCGGTGTCCGAAAAATATCATCACCGTTATCCATGCTATTGTAAATCGTATACCGCAGAACCAAAGAGGAGTTATGCCTTCGAGAGCATCCCTTATTATGACGTTGGCTGTTCCCCAAATCAGTGCAACTGCCAGAATGCCGAGGTCTCCGGCAAACATGTAGATCTTTTTCTTGTCCAAAATAAAACACGCTCCACAATGTAACTTTTATCCAAATAATCTCATTGTATGAAGGTAGATTTTGCCGCGGATATTATAGCCTGAATAGTATGCGGTGGAAATACGCATACATTATATAACCAAAAAATATAACGAATCATGATAGACAATAACGTATTTACATATATCAATGTATTGTGTAAAATTAAATAAATGATCCGATGAACTGAAATGAAATGAAGGTGATGATTTAATGGACAATTATGAAGCCCTCTCGTTGGATTTAAAGGCGCTTTCAGATCCTAACAGGCTGAGGATCATTGATATGCTTTCATGCGGGGAACTATGTGCCTGCAAGATACTTGATAAACTGTGCCTGACGCAGCCGACATTGTCTCACCATATGAAAATACTATGTTATGCCGGTTTTGTCAGGGGTAAAAAAAACGGGAAATGGATGTATTACACGCTAGTTAATGAAAAATTTACCGAAGTCGCAAGTCTTGTTTCGCAGATATATTTAAATAAAGCGGACTGTATTTGCAGGGAGGAAAGCTGCTGTGAATAAAAATATCTCGTCAATATCACTGACGTCCGGGTATTGGCTCAGGCTGATATCTGAGCATGGGGGCTCATTTTTTATCCGCATGTCGGTCAACGTCGTAGGCTGATGAAGCGCATTTAAAGGCCCGGTGGGCCTGATAGGAGTTCCGGAAGAAGAAACAGACAAATATATCAAATTAAACGTTACAGACATCAGGGGAAATGTTTTTCAGGGATTAAGCTGCTTTCTGCACACTGACTGCATTGACAGGTTCACGAAAACGGCAGAGGGTGATTCCCTGTTCTTTACAGAACAGAGCGGAACCTTAAGATGCAGGTTCAGATAATAAATCCAGTATGTTGTGCTACCTCATTAGCATTTATATGAAGCATGGTAGAACGGCATGCAAAATGATATCAGCGCGGAATGCAGGCAAAGCTGTTTTGCATTATCCGATGATGCGGCAGTTTCATAAGATCATTCTGGTATGACAGGCCGGATTGAGGTATTCGTCTAAGTAATGCCGCAGATCCGCCCAGTACTTGTAAATGCAATAAACGGATAAAAACCCGAGGAAAAAGTGCGCATGGATTCAAATTGCGCACTTTCTCCTTGCTGTCTGGAGTAATTTAAATTTAATGGATGCGCCGGCATCATAAACAATCATGGATATCCGGAATCAGATTCCTGTCCGAGCCGGCAACGTAAGGTATGAATATAGCTGCCATACAAGCAAACGCCTGCCAGTCTTAAATCATGCGCTGCATGTATGCAGATGCGGATATTAATTAAACCTGAACAGTTTCTTATCCGTTTCAATGCGGCATCGGATTTGCAAATTATTTTTGCCGGCCACTTTATTTAGAGTTTTTCCAGAACCATTTTTGTAGCTTCTCCTGTGAGCTTTATGCAGTTTTCAAGATGCTCCTGACTTCCGAAAGCGAAATCCTTTATTAATACCCTGCAGCATGTACTCCCGAACTGTTTTTTAAACTCATCATGAAGTTCCCTGCTTAAAGCCATAACCTTTTCATTAT
>Ga0268263_1000791_pt1 | contig 37099 bp, 25 predicted proteins | sample Biomet5_FD_190358 | JGI IMG/M metagenome (GOLD analysis project Ga0268263, IMG submission 190358) | Microbial communities from bioreactor (seeded with sewage sludge) at LBNL, California, USA - Biofuel metagenome 5 (SPAdes) (version 4) | ecosystem: Engineered > Bioreactor > Anaerobic >... | reverse complement strand
GAGTCTCGTCCTGGGTACCATAAATTAAAGCTTTGCAGTTCATTGAATTGCAAGGCTTTTTTGTTTTTATGTATGGGCTATTAACATTCAACCCCTCAGGTGTTGAGCCTTAGGACGAAAAATATTTCGTCCTACATCTAACTGAATTCATTATTTGACACATCAGAGACGCAAAATGTTCCGTCTTTACAGCTGGTTGAATTCATTTATCGGCAAAAAGGAGACACACGATCGTGTGTCTCTACATTCGTTGAATTCTCTTAATTCATTAACTTCTTCTAACTCCTCTAACTTCCTCTAACTCTTGTTTAACTCCCGAATAACTTCCGAATTCTTCCGAATTCCTCCCACTTTTTCCTTACCTTTATTGTCTCTTCAAAACACCTATCCAATGCAACCATTTGGCAATCCGGAACTTCAGCTCGCCTTTGACTATGTACAGCTTACGGGCAAGAACATCTTTCTTACCGGAAAGGCTGGAACCGGAAAAACCACCTTCCTGCACAATCTCAAGCGGGAATCACCCAAGCGAATGGTGGTGCTAGCCCCTACGGGGGTGGCAGCCATTAATGCCGGTGGCGTTACCATACACTCCTTTTTCCAGATGGCGTTTGGACCACACATTCCTGCCGATTCCTCTAACCGTATTCCCCAAATGGATGGTGTTGAGAGAGCAGATGTGAAGCGCTTTAGCCGGGAGAAGGTGAATATTATCAAGAGCATCGACCTGCTGGTAATAGACGAAATTAGCATGGTGCGGGCCGACCTGCTCGATGGGGTAGACGAGGTTTTACGCAAGTATCGTGATCGAAATCGTCCATTTGGCGGCGTTCAGCTGCTCATGATTGGCGACCTGCAGCAGCTGGCTCCGGTGGTTAAGGATGATGATTGGAATCTATTGAGGGACTACTACGATACCCCATTTTTCTTTGGCAGCAGAGCACTCCGTGATGCGGGCTACGTCTCCATTGAACTAAAGGAGGTGTTTCGCCAAAGCGATGGTCACTTCATAAGTATACTCAACCAGGTGCGCGAGAATAGGCTCGATGCCCATGGGCTGGAGGTGCTCAACAGGCGCTACGACCCCAACTTCAACAAGGAGGAGCACGAGGGCTACATTACCCTCACCACCCACAACTATCAATCGCAGGAGTTGAACCAGCGTAGGCTTAGCATGCTCAAGGGAAAGTTGCACTCCTTTGCGGCGGAGGTGGAGGGCGAGTTCCCGGAGTATTCCTACCCAACCGACCACGACCTTCAGCTAAAGGTGGGTGCGCAGGTGATGTTTGTAAAGAACGATACCTCTGCTGAAAAGCTTTTCTACAATGGAAAGATTGGCGTAATAGCCGACATTGACAACGATATTGCCTACGTGAAGTGCCCCGACGATATGTCGGAGATACCGGTTGGACGGTTGGAGTGGAATAACTATAAATACTCCATCGATGATGCCACAAAAGAGATTGTGGAAACAGCGGTGGGGAAATTTGTGCAGTATCCGCTGAAGCTGGCATGGGCCATCACCATTCACAAGAGCCAGGGCTTGACCTTTGAGCGTGCGGTGATTGATGCAAAGGCTGCCTTTGCCCATGGACAGGTGTATGTGGCACTTAGCCGCTGCAAAACGCTGGAGGGGATGGTTCTCAGCTCCCCTATTTCGGATCAGTGCATCAAGAGCGACGTTTCAGTGGATGCCATTTCGCGTGAAATTGAGCAGAACCCACCAACGCGGAGCTCCCTCGATAGGTCGAAGCGGGAGTATGAGGAGTCGCTACTGCTCGACCTCTTCAACTTTTCGTTGCTGAACGGTAGGCTCTTCTATCTCATTAAGATTGCGGACCAGCACGCCGAAAGTCTTCCACCCGGATTGGCCGATGCCCTGAGGGTTATCGCTTTACAGGTAAAGGAGAATGTGATCAATGTGGCCGAAAAGTTTAAAGGACAGTTGTTTCATCTGTTTAACATGCCCGGCAGTTTGCAGGAGAGTGCGATGTTGCACGAGCGGGTTGTGAAGGCTTCATCCTACTTTGCCGAGAGGATTGCTACGATACTGGTTACCGGTATTGCAAAATTATCGTTGGAGAGCGACAACAAGGTGGTTCGAAAATCTATAACGGATTCGTATGCTTTGCTGGAGCGGGAAATAGAGCAGAAGCAGGGTGGATTAGCGGCCTGCAAGGAGGGATTTAACGTGGCAAAATACCTCTTGGCACGAGCCAAGGCATCCATCGAGAAATCTACTACTAGAATGAAGAGGTTGGGAGTATCCAAGGGAGAGGGAAAGCACCCCAAACTTTACTTGACGCTGCGTGATTGGCGTGATGCTAAAGCGGTGGAATTCGATTGTCCCGAGTACATGGTACTTCCGCTCAAAACGCTGGCGGCTCTTGTGAGCACATTGCCTCAAACTACTGCCGAACTTAAGCTGGTGAAGGGAATGGGAGCGAAGAAGGTTACGCAGTTTGGTGTGGATATCCTTGATATTATTTGTGATTATTGCGCAGAGGTTGGTATTGCTGCCACCGCCCCGCGTTTGGATTCAGAACTCGAGCAAGTTCCAAGGACTAAGAAGCAAAAGGAACCAACCGCTCCCAAGCAAAAGGGGGAGACCTATCTTACTACACTTAAACTTTTCGTGGATGGTATGTCGGTTGAGGAGATTGCAGCGCTGCGAGGAATGTCTAAAACCACCATCGAGGGGCATTTTGCTAGGCTTATCCAAGCAGGTGAACTCAGCATTTTAAAGTTTATGGAATCTCCTAAGGTGGATGAAATTGCTCGCTATTTTTATTCCAACGGCATGGAGACCATTTCGGCGGCCAAGGAGCACTTTGGCGACAGGGCCAGCTACGCTGAACTTCGCTATGTGATGGCTCACATCAGAGGTAAGAGCGAATAGTCAGGAGAATTCATATTCTATTTTGTGACACGAAATTAACTAAAAAAGCCGTGAGCATTATGCCCACGGCCTTCTGTTTGTTTGAGCTAGTTGGTTAACTTATAGGTGACAGGAATGGTGAATCCCACATTTACTGTCCTAACGCCCTGCTTGCCTGGGGTCCATCTGGGTGAGCTGGTGATTACCCTAACTGCTCCATTGTCGAGGAGGGCATCAACGCCTCTAACTACCTTTATTTTATCTACTTTACCAACTTTGTTCACCACAAAGCTAATGTAAACGGTTCCTTGGATATCCGTTTCCTGTGCAATTTGAGGATAGTGGATACGCTGCATTACCCAGCTCACAAACTTTTCGGTGCCGCCACCCATAAAGGTTGGGAACTCTGAGGGAATATAAACGATGGAGTCGTTTACCAACTTCTCATCTGCCGCTTCATAGCTGGTAAATAGCGAAGGAGTATTTGGATCGTCTTCACCACCCCAGTTTATTGGGTCGTTATCAATCACTGGGGTGCTGTTTTTTGTGATGTTCAGTATCTCAACTACTCTTGGTGGGGCAGGAGGTCTTTTAATCTCTTTCTGCTTCGTAATAGGAATTTCAATCATATCGGTAGGGTCTTGAATATTGCCGGTTTGGGAAATTGGGCTGTAGCTTGAGTTCGAACTCCACTCAAATCCTGCGAGTGCTGCAGCGAGGGTAATCATTAAACCAATTTCAAAGAAGAGCGTTTTCTTGTTTTCAAGGTTGGCTCTGTTCGTTTTTTTCGGTAGCATAGCGTTTAGTTTTAGGGTTAAACAATTGCTCGTTTCTTACATAAAAGATGCTAGATGTGTGACAATTCCATAACGCATGATGGATTTTTTTCTGAAGAGAAGGCAATAGGTTAGCTATAGGCACATCTTCGGTCAACTGGCTCCTGATTTCAAATTGTTTCATATTCAAATAGTTGAGCATAAAATGAAAAATCTGCCGTGGCGTGTTGTCTGTTTGACGAAAAGAGCGTATTTTCCAATCATCTAAAACGAGAAGAGTTTTGTTTCTGAAGCTTCGCAGTAAAAGGAATTTGGTTGAAGGGGATGTCGATTTTTCGACCTTGCCCGACGATGAGCTCTTGCGATTATTTGTGGAGGAGGCGATTGAGGCTGCCATGGAGGAGATTTTTAATCGATACTCCCACTTGGTTTACGGTTTGTGCATGAGCATAGTACGTGATGGCGAAATTGCTCGTGATTTGGTAATTACTGTTTTTGAAAAGTTGCTAAAATCGGTGGCTGGCAGTGGGGTACGAAATTTAAAGTCGTGGTTGCTGGTGGTAGCGCGCAACGAGTGTTATCTCTATTTTCGAAAAACAAAGCATAAAACCATTAGCCTTGATAGCGATGAGGTGAACTTTGCTTCCGTTGAGGGGTTGACCGTTGAAGAGGCTACGGCCGATCCATTGGAAAAGGAGCGGATGCTTGATCAGGTAGTTGCAGGTCTCGACATGCTTAGCCTGGAGCAGAACATCTGTCTGAATATGCTCTACCTGCAAGGCAAGACATACCAAGAGATTTGCGAATCTACCGGATACACCTTTGGACAGGTGAAAAGTTACGTTCAGAATGGGAAAAGAAATTTGAAAATAATTCTCGAAGATGATGACCAAGAATAGCTCATCCATATTTTCTCCTTCGGGATGTATATCGGAGGATGGTCTTACTCGCTACCTACAGGGTGAGATGAACGAGCAAGAGCAAGCTCTGGTAAGGGAGCATTTGGCTGGTTGCGAACTTTGCAAGGCTGCCATCACTGGGCTAGCGCCTCATGCAACCGATGTAAACTTCGATGCAGAGTTGCGTAAGGTTCGACAAAAGCTATCGCATCTTCGTCCGCTCGACTTTCTGGCCGAATCAAGGGGCGGTGGGTTTAGGCTTATGGTTCGATCTATCTCTGTGGCGTTAGCAATTGTGGTTATTGTTGCCCTTTTGTTTGTGGGTGCACGCTATGTTTTTGTAAAAAAGGGTAGCCGGGATATGACGGTGACCAATGGAATTACTGCGCTTCAAACCAAGCCTGAGAGGCGTTACATCTCCAGTAAGGAGCTGGATAAGTCGGTAGCTAAAGGCAGTGCTACCCGCCCGGTTTTTTTTAATAACGGTCAATCGTTCGAAGATTATATTCAGAGTAAGCTGGTTTATCCTGCAGAGTTGAGTAAGAAGCCCATTCCCGGTAAGGTGGTGGTGCGTTTTACCATTGGCAGCGATGGAGTGGTAAGGGAGGTCTTTATTGTGAGAAGCACCAACCCTGCCTTTTCTCGTGAGGCTCATAAGTTGCTTTATGCTTCACCTAAATGGCAGCCTGCGGAGGTTGGAGGGGTAAAGGTTGCTACCCTTATGATGATCGAACTTAATTGGAAAAAGTAACAAAAAAATCCCAACAGCATTAGTTGAGATTTTTTCGTATTGCCAAAGGGCAATTATTTCTTGATTGGATAGTAAATTTTTGTTTCCCACTTCATGGTGTCACGCTCGGTCATGGGGTCGGTAACGTACTCTTCCCACGCGGGTCCGTTGAATTCAATGTCCTTCATTTCGGCGTAAGCGCCAATCTTTTCATGGGCATCGCCAGTGGTCTCATAGGGGCCAAAGTGCGAAACCATTAGTGCCTCCATCGACGGAATGCTATCAACCATAATGTTACCAATGGGTTTTACCATATTGCTCACCGGTATGCCAACGGTAAAGTGATTTATTCCCTCAGGGTTCCATCCTGGATATTTGCCAAAAGGTGCTCCTGTAATCTGAAGATTATTCTTTTTCATGAACATTTGAAGCTGTCCGTACAGCTCGCTCATTTTCTTTCCCATATCGGCAGAGAGTGCAGAATCGGCAATGAAGATGGCAATTCGTTTGGGCATGGTAACTTGAGTAACTTCGCTGGTTTTGGCGTGGGTAGGTAGCGATTCGCATAGCGTTTTAAGGTTAGCAAGTCCCTTGTCGAACATGGGTCTCATCATTCCTTCCATTAAAAGTCCCATAAGGCGACCCATGGGGTAGGAGAGATGTGGAAGGTCTGTAGTCCAGGTAACTTCTGTGCCATCAACCAAGGGCTTCAGTATCCAGTCGCTCATGGCTTCGCTGCTATCGGCAAAAATCAGCTTGGTGTTTACCATTGCATCGGGAACCACCTCCACAATGGTCATGCTACCATTGCCATTGATCTTGCTTGTCCAGCTGGTGTGAGCACCTTTACCCATCTCCGGCCTGTTGTAGTTCGACACCATGGCCGAGTCGGTAGCCTGGAACGGTGACCATTTCTCCCAATTTCGGAGATTTGCTATTTGCGGATAGATAACCCGCGTGGGTGCCTTGATAACGATCTTACCTTCGAGGTGCTTGTTGGAAGGTAAAAAGAGGGCTACTACCAACATTAATACGGCAAGTCCTAAAATTCCAAAAAGTAACCATTTAATAATTTTCATCGTTCACAAGTTTTAGGTATTCACCAAATATAGTTCATAAATCTGCACCATTCAGTAATTTGATGATCTAGCGTATCTAAAAATGTTTACTTTTGAAATACCCAAACCCAAATATACTATGAACCGAATTAATGTTGCAAACTTCGCTTCTGCCCTAATTTTGCTGCTGATTCCACTCTCTGGCTGCATCAAAAGCGAAGACTTTGATTTTAGCAAAATGGAGGATATTGAGTGGAATCCAAACCTTGCAGTACCGCTAGTCTCCTCCAACTTGACCATCATGGACATTATAAAGCAAACCGGTGATTCCTCCAACTTTGTGGTGGATAATAACAATTTTGTTACTTTGGTTTACAAAGATCGATTGTTTTCCGTTCGCCCAATGGAGTCGTTTGCGATCCCGCAGCAAAGTTTTGTATTGAGCCATACCTTTACTACTCTTGAGGCTAATACGCTTCAAAGTAGTCCTATTTCTATTTCTTTTCAGCAGGACATTACCCTCACACCTGCCGATACCATTAGAATTGATTCGCTTACCTATACCTTAGGAAGTATGAATATAAGTGTAAGCGCTCCCTTTACCAACAGTGGCTCCTTCACTTTCTCTATGGCCGATGCAAAAAAGGGCGGCACCTCGCTTCAAGGAGGTATAAACCCCATTGCCAGTGGAACTTCGGTGGTTGATTTGAGCGGTTACACCTTCAACTTAACCAAGGTTTCTGGAAAGCCAAGCACCATAAGGCTAAATGCTACCTTAGCGTTGAACAGTGATCAAAATATTCATGCCGGGGATAACATCTCCTTTTCATTTGTTCAAAGCTCCGGCAATGTGAAGGTTGCTTCCGGCTATTTTGGACGCTTTTATCTTTTTAGCGGCACCCAGAAAGAGTATATTAACCTTTTCAACAATGCTTTTTCAACGGGAGAATTCGACTTGGTGAATCCATATTTCAACTTCACCTTTACCAACTCTTTAGGTCTACCCATTCGACTTGGCATTGGTGAGTTAAAAGGAACAAGTTCATCCTCTGGACAATCGTTGGACTTGGCTGGCAATTCGGGTATTCCCAATCCCATTGCCATTACTTCACCGGCATATAACGATATAAACCAAAACATGGTGACAACGCTAAGAGTGGATAACACTGCCACGGGTGGGGCAATTTCGACCTTTATTAACCTACTAAAGCCAGGAACCATCGAATACATGTTCAATGCTATGACAAATCCCAACGGTGCGGTTTCTGAGAATTTTTTACGTGATTCGAGCCGCTTCAATATCGATGTGGAGTTTGGTCTACCTCTCTATGGTAAGGTGGCCAACTTTGCCGTTCAGGATACGTTCGACTTTACAGTGGATAATATTGATCAAGTTCAACAGCTGCTTATCCGTTCCGATATCATTAATGAGTTTCCTATGGATGCTAAGATGCAGATTTTTTTCACCGATGATAGCTACCATGTTCTCGATTCACTGGTTACCGATAATACCGTAATCGTTCAGGCAGGTGATGTAAATCTTACTACTGGTGCAGTAACAAAGGCAACGGAAAAGATCAGCACTTTTAACTACGATAAGGCCCGAATTAATAAGATTGTTGGTGCCGAAAAAATATTGGTCAAGGCGGTAATGAATACCTCCAATTCGACTAGCCAGAATGTGAAGATATATAGTAATTATCGCCTACAGGTGAAGTTGGCTGTTCAGGCGCAGCTTAATGTTAAGCCTTAACCCAAAATCAGAATAACCATGAAAAAGATTCTTCAAATTGCGATTTTGGGAGTTGCGTTCTTAGTGATTTCCTACGGTGCAAAGGCTCAGCAAGACTTTACACTTTACCACATGCGATTAGTTCCAAGTAGGATGTATCAAAACCCTGCATTGGTTCCAGAGGCTCGTTCCTTTGTTGGATATCCATTTGTATCTTCAATTTACTTTAACGCATCCAATGCGTTTAGCTACAACAATCTCATAACCCATGATGGCGATTCGTTGAAGTTGGATTTTGATAAGCTGCTTGGCAAGTTAGGCGCAAGCAACTATCTCTTTACCAATCTGGATATAGATATTCTTTCATTTGGATTTAGGGTTGCCGATAGCTACTACCTCTCCTTTGCTTTCAGGGAGCGATCTATTTCCCGATTCATGTATTCCAAAGATCTTTTCAACTTTATTTGGAAAGGAAACGGAGCGGTTGGATTAGGTCAAACTCTGAATTTCGATACCCGCTTTGACGCCATGGTATTTGATGAGTTTTCTTTCGGTTTGGCTCAGGATGTTGACGAGAAGCTGACCGTTGGTATGCGAGTGAAGGTGCTCAATGGCCGATTTAACGTTTATACAGAGAGGGGTAAGGCAAGCCTCTTTACCGATGCCAACAGCTTCGATCTTCAGATGAAGTCGGACTTGCTAATCCACACCTCTGGTATTGATAGCCTTAGCAATCAAAGTGCAAGTGATCTTATTTTTCCAGGTAATTTGGGATTTGGTATCGACCTAGGTGCTTCCTACAAGCTAAATCCTCAATTTTCCTTTTCGGCTTCACTAATCGACCTTGGCTATATAAACTGGAAAAAGCAGCTGCTGACTTTGGTTAGTCAAAAACCAGGTGAAACGGTTAACTTTAATGGGGTCGATATCAACAATTTTATCAATCATGGATCAAATTCTGGAGATGTTTTTTCTGCGGTAATAGACTCCCTAAAGGACCAATTTAATGTGGATTCGGTTTATGGGCAAGCCTATAAATCCTATTTGCCGATGAAGCTATACCTTGGTGGCGACTATAATATTAACGACAAAAACACCGTTGGCTTGCTATTCTACAGCCAGTTTTACAATAAGAAGATGCTTCCATCAGTGTCGCTGTCCTACTACTCACAGCTGGGACGTATGGTAGGCCTTTCAGCATCGTATAGTATTATGAACAAGACATATAACAATGTTGGTCTTGGCATTTCTCTTAATTTAGGAGCAATGCAGCTATATGCTGCTACCGATAATATTCTTGCTTTTCCAAACTACAAGTCGGCAACCAATGCTCACATCCATGCCGGTATGGTATTCACCTTTGGGCGTAAACCGAAGGATGCCGACAAGGATGGGATTCCAGATAAAAAGGATGATTGTCCACTTATTCCAGGACTTGCTCAGTTTAATGGTTGTCCCGATTCCGATGGTGACGGCATTCCCGATAAGGACGATGTTTGTCCTACTGTTCCGGGAACGGTTGCCAATCATGGCTGTCCCGATCGTGATGGTGATGGCGTGTATGACCAAGTTGATGAGTGTCCCGACCAACCAGGACTGGCTGAGTTTAAGGGTTGCCCCGATACCGATAAGGATGGTATTCCCGATAAGGATGATCTTTGCCCCAACGATTCTGGTAGTGTAGCTCTTAAGGGCTGTCCCGATCGCGATGGTGATGGTATTCCCGATGTAAACGATAAATGTCCCGATAAGCCGGGTTTGGCCTTATTCGAGGGTTGCCCCGATACCGATAACGATTCCATTCCCGACAATTTAGATCGCTGTCCCAACGATTCGGGAAGCGTAGCACTTCATGGTTGCCCCGATAGAGATCACGATGGTGTGCCAGATATCGACGATGCTTGCCCCGATTCTACCGGTAGTTCTCTTCATAATGGTTGTCCCGATTCCGATGGTGACGGCCTTTACGACAATGAGGATCTCTGCCCAACGCAACCGGGAACCATTGAAAATAAGGGCTGTCCATACGCCGATTCCGACGGTGATGGTATTAAGGATTCGGAGGATGCCTGTCCCAATGCCGCAGGACCGATAGAAAACAGGGGCTGTCCCTACAACGACTCCGACGGTGATGGTATTATCGATAAGGAGGACAAGTGTCCGTTGACCCCTGGAACTATTGAGAACCATGGTTGCCCGGAAATAAAAAAGGAGGAGCAAGCCGTGTTGAATACCGCATTCTCCGATCTTCAGTTTCAGTCGGGAAAGGATGTTATTTTGGCTGAATCCTACTCATCGCTAAACCAGCTGGCTGGTCTGCTCAAGCAAAAGCCGGAGTGGATGTTGAAGCTTACGGGTTATACTGATAATCAGGGTAACAGAACGATGAATATTTTCCTCTCGCGTAACAGAACACTAGCCGTAAAGAAGTATTTGACAGCTCAGGGTGTTGAAGGATCGCGCATAGTAACCGCATGGTATGGTCCCGACAAACCTGTTGCTTCCAACGCTACGGCCGAGGGACGAATGAAAAATAGAAGGGTAGAGATGGAGGTTCTTTTTAAATAGATATTTGTTTTAAAGTATAGCCCCGGTGGCGCAACGGTTGTTTTCGAATTAGACGCTAAAGTCCTTTTTCGCAGCTTACAAAAAACAACCAATGCCTGCCGGGGTTTTTTTTAGGGGATTAGGTTGATAGGGGGATTAGGGAATTAGGGGAGTAGGATTTATCCTCCAAGGATGTTGTTGTTCTGCGATGAATTTTCAAATTTTCAAATCACTGTTGTCCGGTAACCATTTGTTGATCCCCTATAGGGAACTTGCATCAAATATTGGTATGCTGTTTTACAATACTTTATCCGCTACGCGGAAAATTCTCCGTAGGAGATTTAGTTTTGTAGAGAAAGTAACCCCTGTTTTTTACATACCTCGTAGAGGTTTAACAATTTTATGCAATACAGGAAAAATTAAGTTTTTTCCCCGGACAGTAGTGATTTTCAAATTGGCTAATTGCCACATTTATCAATTGACGTTATTCCTCTATTTTTTCAATTTCCCGTGGATTCTGCCGACAATCAAATACCGACACTATCCTAACAATATTTTCGTTAACACGATAAATGATTTTGTAATTGCCTTCAACGACAAAACGATAATCGAAAGGTCTTCCGGTCAGCAAGAGTTCTTTTGTGCCAATTAATGGGTTGGACTCTAATAGAATTGATTTTACGACAAGATCCAATAGCCATGAAAATTTTCTTCGCCCTTAGTTGGACTCTAATAGAATTGATTTTACGACTAATGCTTTTACTATTTTCTTAGCCACAGTGACACTGGCCCTAAAACAATAGTAATCATATATTTCTTGGAGTTGTAGAAGGGAGGAGTCTGACCACAAAACCTTTACTTCCATGAATCAATCTGATTAAGCAGATTATGTGCCTCTATAACCTTTCCATTTTTAAAATCGTCTTCAGAATTATCAACGATTTCATTAAATTCTTTCAAGGTCATAGGAGCCAACTCCTTGTCAAGTCTCTTTTTTCTTTCAATTCGAAGTAACTTTTCAAGTTTAGCGATCAACTCCTCGTCAGCAACTCGAAGGACTTCTTGGATAAGGTGTAGTTTTCTTGCTTGAATGTCCATTTTTCCCTCTTTTTCTTTTTTCAAAGGTAAGGAATATTTCAGGCGAAGTAAAGAAGGCTGCTGGGATATATAACCATATCATACGGAGAGTAACTCCATTATGCATTGATAATGTTGTCCTTCAATATTAATGATGAATTCTCAAATTTTCACATCTTCAAATTCACAAATTCCCAAATTGTCTAATTGATTAATTGGCACATTGCCGCATTGGCACATTGGCACATTGGCACATTGCCGCATTGGCATATTGGCACATTGCCGCATTGGCACATTGCCGCATTGCCGCATTGGCACATTGCCGCATTGGCACATTGCCGCATTGGCACATTGGCACATTGGCACATTGGCACATTGGCTACACTATTAGCAGGCCTGCTTTTCTTAGCACTGTTCCCTGCTTCCCAAACAGAAAGAGTTCCAGCGGTTCGCCAGTTTCGTTTTGGAACGATTCCTTTAGATCGGCATAGCTAGTGCCGGGTTTGGTGGTGATTGCTGTAATGGTGCTTACTAACCATTGAGCCTGATTAGGGTTGCAGTGGAGAGAATGGCTATTTTTCGTTCCGGCAATTTCTACTTCTCCTTTTGAACTTATTTGAGCAACTCCACCAAGCCAAATCACCTTGGAATGTTCATTTGGCAGGTCGATAACTGGGGTTTGGTTGTGCTGCTTAATTCTACTTTTCAGGTGTGTTGGTTGAGGTATTTTTCCGCTGAACCACTTGTGCAGAGGTAGGTCGAAGCCCAGCCCTTGCATGTAGTTGTAGGTGGCAACGCGAAGACCTTCACCTACCATCTGGAGGTTATGGTCAAATGTGGCAGTAAAGGGCACTTCGTTGTTGGCAAATGGCCATTGAGTGGAGGCCACGCGTTTGGCACCAAAATTCTCTGGATTTTTACCCACTGGGCTATGCTCTGTCATGGCAAAGCGGTGCCAAAATGCCGATTGTAGGTTTCCTCCCTCAAAAAGTTGCCGCACCACCTCCAGCGAGTCGATGGTCTCCTGCAGCGTTTCGGTGGGGAATCCGTACATCAGGTAGGCGTGGGTCATGATGCCGGCTTTGCTGAAGTTCCGCGTAACAATTGTAGCTTGGTCCACAGAGACGCCTTTGTTGATGAGCTGTAGAATACGGTCGGAGGCCACCTCAATGCCTCCCGATACGGCAATGCATCCGGCGGCGGCCATTAGCCTACAGAGGTCTGGCGTAAAGGTTTTTTCAAATCGAATGTTTGTCCACCAGGTTACAGGCAGTTTACGGCGGATAATCTCCAGCGATAGTTCTTTTAGTAACCGTGGAGGGGCGGCCTCGTCCACAAAGTGAAAGCCCCAGCTGCCGGTTTGTGCTGCCACCTGCTCCATGTGGTTGGCAATGGCTACGGCTTTGAGTGGCTCAAATTGCTGAATATAGGGTAGCGTGGTGTCGCAAAAGGTGCAGCCCGCCCAGTAGCAGCCATGCGCCATCATCAGCTTGTTCCAGCGACCGTTGCTCCATAGCTGGTGCATGGGGTTGGGCATGTCCAGCAGTCCTAGGTAGAGGTGGTGCGGCAGGTCGGTAAAATCGGGGCAGGGAAGCTCGGCAAACTTCACTGCATCATCCTTATTCTCCGGCGAGAATTGCAGCTTGTTATTTTCTAAATACCAGGTGGAGGTGGGTTTTGCGGTTTCCTTGTGGCTAATATGCCTCTGTGCAATAGCTCTAATGGCACTTAGCCCATCGTCGAGCACCACGTAATTGGCATAGGCAAAAATGCGGGTGTCGGTGAGGCTGCGCAGCTCGGTGGTTGGAAAGCCGCCACCTAGCACGGTTATGGTGTTGGAAAACTCCTTCTTGATGAGTCTACAGCCACGAAGTGCAGCTACAAGGTTGCCTGGGAATGGGACGGTAAATCCTACGATCTTCGGCTGTTGCGTTATCATTTGGTTGCGTAGCAGCTGCTCCATTGCCTCCATCACCGGATCGGCAGGTCTATCAATCTCCTCCTGTAGCTTGTCGAAGGTAGGCGCGTAGGTTGCTAACTTTTCGGCGTAGCGAATAGGCTCAAAGTGTGGACTTGCCGTTTCGCGGATAAAGGTGCAAACATCTTCCAGAAAGAGGGTGGCAATGTGGCTAGCCTTCTCTTGCACACCAAGGGTACCAAAGGCCCAATCCATATCGGCAATGGCTCTAAAGCGTTCGGCTTCGGGTAGTAGTTGTCGTGAGGCTATGCGGTGCGCCAGCTCCGGGTGTTTCCCTTGTAGGAATTGCAGCACCGACGGAAGCAGGTTCAGGTAGCTCTCCCGGTTCTGATAAATATGGTTGAGGTTGCTATTTTTTTGAAGCAGGCTGTTATTGGCCATGTCGAAAATTCTCCTCATGGAGGTTTCCGACAGCAGCGCATTGAAGGTCTCAATGCTTAGGTCGACCTGCCCAACGTTGAACCCCTCTGCAGTCAGAAAAGCCTTAAGGTAGGCCGTGGCCGGGTAGGGGGTGTTCAGCTGTAGCAGCGGTGGGGTAACCAGCAATATGTCGCACGAGGTATTCATGGGAGCAAAGATAAGAGAGATATACGGAAGTTAAGCGGACGTTAAACGGGAGTTATGCGGAAGTTATAGGAATGGGAGGAAGTTAGAAGAAGTTAGAAGAAGTCGCAGCGAAGCGAAGATCCCGCAACGGGGGAATAGAGGAAGAATTAAAAGAATTAAAAGAATTTCTTATACCTATACCCAACCCCGGAGGGGTTGTATGATTGTAGCCCATGGCTTTAGCCATGGGTTAGGGAGGTTGCCAAGCGCCAGCGGTGCACGGTAATAGGGTGTAAAAATAACCCTACCACCCCTGCACCGGAACCACAAAAGGGAGATTGGAAGAAGAAAAGAAGTTGCAGCGAAGCGAAGATCCCGCAACGCGGGGTTAAAGAATTCAGAGAATTGAACAGAATGTAGAGACACCCGAACGTGCATCTTCCAATACACCAGCAAACCGCACATACTGCCTTGGCAAATTAATATTTTATCAAGGAAGAATTTTAAACAATTGTAGGGGCAAAATATCCTTAGCCCAAAATCATCTAAAAAAAATAATTGTAATATTTGAACATAACTTGAAGAACTATTTTTTTGTCGCATTTGCTACTATGGGAAACATTATTAATTTTGTATTGCCATAAATTTATTTACGACATATTATTAAAATGGAATTACCTTTCATTTGGTTTCTCAGTAACAACACTCAATTAAATGAACGCATTTAGTTTAGATGTAATACCGTGGGGAAGTTAAAAAAGAGGATATTTGTTATTCCTTGTATATTAGTTGTTTTACCATTACTACTTGGTAATGGCTGCAGTAAAAATAAGAATGATCCAAATTGTGTTTTGGATTACGATGGCAATGTATATCACACCATAACCATTGGTTCTCAAACATGGATGGTAGAGAACCTTAGAACCACTCATTTTAACGATGGTACAAAAATACCTTTAGTTACAAGCAATAGGGAATGGGCATCGTTGGAAACTGCCGCAAGCTGTTCCTTCAACAATACAACCAATACCGACACCATAAAAGCCTTTGGGCTCCTATACAATGGGTATGCCGTTAAAACAGGTAAGCTGTGTCCCCAAGGATGGCATATACCCTCCGATGCAGAATGGGCCACATTAGAAAATTACCTTATTGCCAATGGTTATAACTATGATAGCTTATTAACTGATAACAACTGCGCCAAAGCACTTGCTTCTGCAACCAATTGGATGCCCTATTACGGTGATGGCATGGTTGGTAATACAGACTATCCAAATAAACGAAATGCAACGGGCTTTACGGCACTCCCTTCAGGGTATCGTGTTCAAGATGGTTTTCATACTGCTGGGCTTTACTGTGGATGGTGGAGTTCTACCGATTATGTTTTTATTGTAAATGCTGCTTACGACCGGTATTTGGCGTATAATTCTAGCAGCATATTTAGGGCATCCTCAACTTACATTACGGGACTCTCTGTTCGCTGTTTGAAGGATTAAGCATTATTCTTGTTCCTGAATTCAATATTTGCTTTAACGGATTACCTCATTATCTGCACAATTGCGTACCTCCCACAAATCTTCCTTTTGCTGGTTGGCGGCGTTTGCTAGGCGAGGTGGCAGTATCTCTTTCAAGGCATTGGGTATTACCTGCTGCTTGTAGTAATTTATGGAGGGGGCAATTTTTAGCAACCCGCTGAACCCCTTTACTAGGGAGGGTAAAACTTGCTAAGAAGGGGTAAACCATCGCTAAGAAGGGGTAAACCATCGCTAAGAAGGGGTAAACCTTGCGTAAGGAGGGACAGAATCTTCGTACAAACTGTATCTTCCTACAATAGCTTGACAGGTTTTTAACTAAAAACTACTTTAAGTTTACATGAAGATACAGTATTCCTTTTTGTAGCTTACGTACTAAACGGTATTCCTGATACTGCTTAACCAGCCTTTCCTTGCCCTAACTCTTCCCATACCTATGGAACGGCGCTTCCCTTGGGTAACCAAATTCCAAAGCATCGAGATGGGATTAGGAGTGGTGTTTATTCCACCTGTGGAGGGAATAAACACTACGCCATTGCTAAGTAGCTTACTTATGGGAGCTTTGGTTAAATAAAAAGATTTTTGGAGAGCTGGACTATTCCATTTTTTTGTAAGTTTGATACACGAACGGATAGCCGGAATAGCATAAACCAGCCGTGGAACTCCCTTTTACCGCGCATAACGACGCGATAATTTCAAAATAAGGAGGGTTTGTCTAAGGCAGAAATAACAGCTATAGCTGTGTTTATACACTCGTTAGCGGTAAGTTAAACAGAGATGTGCACACAATAAATATGAAAAATAAGAAAGCAATTATATTTGATATGGATGGAGTCATAATTGACTCAGAAGAATATTGGAAACAAGCAGAATATGAAGTGTTTTCTTCCTTAGGAGTAAAAATAACTAATGAAGATTCTGAAAAGACTAAATCTATGACAACTTCTGAAGTTACTAATTTTTGGTATCGTAAATATCCTTGGAAAAACAAAGACTTAAGTGTTGTAGAGCAGATGGTTATCTCGCGAGTTATTGAACTCATTGAAACTGGAAATTGCCAAATAAATGGTGTTAAATTATTTATTGAAAAACTTAAAACAAATAATTATAAAATTGGATTAGCGACAAATTCACCAAATAGGATTATTCCTGTAGTTTTAAATAAATTAGATATATTACATCTATTCGATACCATAATATCTGCCGAGTTTGAAGAAAAAGGAAAGCCCGACCCTGCAATTTATTATAAAGCAGCAGAAAGATTGGAGACCAAACCTGAAAATTGCATAGTAATCGAAGATTCTTATACAGGTATGTTGGCTGCAAAAAATGCCGGTATGACTGTTATTGCTTATACTAACGGAAATCAGGATATTAATTGTGAAATAGCTGATTATAAATTAGACAGCTTTGAAAATAAAGAAATTGAATCGATAAAAAGGAATTAAAACCTACCGCTAACCATGTATAAAAATAATAGCCGGTTCAGTAGTAAAATCAAGTGTTGCAGCCCGCTCCAACTTTTGTGCAACTCGACAGGGATGAAACCCGCAAACGGCTACTATTCTTATACAAACCGTTAACCATCAACAATCCTGAGAGCCGCACAATAAAGTAGCAAACCTCAACTAGCTGCAATGAAAGTAAACAAGCGATTAACCCAAGCAATACTTGGAACCACATTGATGGCATTGGTAGGGTGCACATCGCCGCGTGGTTACAACACCATAGAGGAGCTGTATCAAGCAAGCATCACCGCCATTAAATCGAAGGACAAGGCTAAAATTGAGAAATTTGTAGCAACCATTCTTCCCGACGAGAGTACGGCAGAGTATATGCGGAAAAAGGGTTGTGTATATCGAGGGTTTCCTATAATGCTGAAGGAGTATCCGCATGCAATTGACAGCTCAATACAATTGGTAACACGGGAGTTTTATGATTTTGCTATCCGCCTTGAAAAGGAGCATGGCAGCTTGGACAGCCTACATTTTGTGGGTTTTGAAAGAACTTTATCTCCTGAACCTTTAAACGAGCCACAATGCAAATGTCAGGATGTTTTGTTCGAGGAGGTGTGGGGTAAGCTGGTTTTTGGCACCAGCAACGATACTATCCCATACAAAGTTGGTGAATTGTTGAGAGTGAATGGAAAATGGAAAGCATTTACCATACGTCTTTCCATTTAAGTTAAAACTGGGTGCAATGAGTAGAATATGGTTTTTGGCGGGGTTATGCCTATTTCTGGGCTCAGGGAGTGCAACCGCACAGGTTGTAAGCCTGGATAACCGCACTGGATTGGAGTTTAGTAAGGTTATGGTTTACAGGGAGCGCGGTGCACGCGCATAGGTTTGTTCAAAACACCGTAAATAACCATGCACCGCAATAACTGAGTGGAATAAAGATGATTCATAATTTTCAAATCAATTCATTCCTTGCACCTTAACATAAAAAGATTAATCCGTCTTACTGCTAGTCTGGGAAAGAGTATTAAATTTGAGTATCTTGTGGTTAATGATGGGTAATGCCAGCTTAATTGAAAACTTTGCTAGCGTTAATATTGCTATTGTAACCTGAAAGTTTTTCCTACTTTTACTTATTAATCCTTATTCAATGACAAAAGAAACTGCCATAAAACTATTCAACGAAAGGCAAATTCGCACCCACTGGGACGATGAGCAGGAGAAATGGTATTTTTCAATTGTTGATGTGGTTGGGGTATTATCTGAAAGTGTTGATCCACAAGCATATTGGAGAAAATTAAAACAGAGGTTAAAAGAGGAAGGAAACGAAACCGTGACGAATTGTCACGCTTTGAAAATGCAAGCTGCTGATGGCAAAATGCGATTGACAGATGTTGCTGATACAGAACAACTTTTTCGCTTGATTCAAAGTATTCCATCCCCCAAAGCAGAGCCATTTAAAATGTGGTTGGCACAGGTTGGAAGAGAGCGAATCGATGAAATTGAGGACCCTGAAATTGGTATAGACAGGTTAATGGAAACGTACTTGCGCAAGGGATATAGCAAAGAATGGATAAACCAACGACTTAAAAGTATTGAAATTCGTAAGGAACTTACGGATGAGTGGGAGAACAGAGGTGTAAAGAAAGGACAGGAGTATGCAATCTTAACGGATGAGATAACTAATGCATGGAGTGGTTTCACAACCAAGAAGTACAAAGTTTTTAAGGAGCTAAAAAAGGAAAACCTTCGCGACCATATGACTAACCTAGAATTGGTATTGAACATGTTAGCCGAGGCATCTACTACTGAAATATCAAAGCAAAAGGAACCCAAAACTTTGCATGAAAACAAAGTGATCGCTCGCAAAGGCGGAAATGTAGCAAAGGCTGCTCGTTTGCAATTGGAAAAAACTACGGGGAAGAAGGTTGTAACAAAGCTAAATGCCAAGAATCTTGATAACCCGATGCTGAAGAAAAAGAACGATGAGGAATGAACTGTAAACAACCTTTAAAAGATACGCAATATGAGGTATTTAATGTTATCGATAATGGTATGTGCTGGATTTTTAGCCTCGTGCGAGAAGGATAATTCTGCTAAAAATATAGATGGTCAACTCGATACTTTATTAGTTATTGGTAATGCAGGGACAAGCGCTGAATTGTTCGATACTTTAATATATCCAGCCCAACGTTGTGATAGTGTTCTTTATCAAATGGATATAGACTCAGATTCAGTTAATGATTTTGATTTTTACATATACTATTGTTACAGCCCGTGTATTTATATGTCGGATATGAGAATTGATTGTTTAACAGACAAATGCAAAATTCTTTGTAACGACACATTACAAACTCCTGCAATTCTTGAATTGGGTGATACTCTTCGGTCATCTGGTAGTTGGATTTCTCAACGAATTCACATGTTGAGCACTAGTAATACTTCGGAATTTTGTGGTGGTGACGAAGTTACCCATTTCACTGGAAATTGGCATGACTTAACAAATAAGTATATAGGGTTTATGGTTGAAAAGGATGATAATATGCTGCTTGGCTGGATAAAAATAAGTATAAATGCAAGCTATAAGAACTACCCAATAGAGCTGCATGAAATAGCGTATAAAAAGGTAGCTTATAGCAAACGGTCGTAGATGGTAGAAAGTAGGTTTACATTAAGCACAGCAGCTACAGAGCCGACCTCTCTCTCCTTTTAGCTTTAAATTGATGAGTCTTACGGCAAACATATAATTCTGAAAAAGAGCTTTATCCGTTGTTGTTCTTAGGAAAAAGTTTAAATTTGGTTATCGTATTGCTAAAGTTGCACAATACATACCAATATAGGTGTGTATATACAGCTTAACCGTATATATAAATGAGTTGGCAACAAGTGTAAAAAGACAGCCGACCAGACAGATACGATATTGACAAAATTAAAAATAAGAAAGGATTTAGCTTTATGACAGGACAGTGCAAATTTGATGGAAATTTATTTTGTTTTTTTCTTCCCTCCCACAAAAAAGAAGGAAACCCCACCCACATTGCACACATTGCCAAAGCCCCACAAGCCAACGCTGAAACCAAAGCTTTGTCAAAGAGTGCAATCTTGCCGACACACAGAAGAAACTTCGATGGAATAAAGTATTATGAATTATAGAGAATCCGAACGAGAAAAAGCCCTTAGAATCAGAGATGAATTCTTCAAAGACCCCGGCAATGGTGAGCACCTAAAAGTTAAGTATCCTTTTGTTTTAGAGCAAGCAGAGAAAAACCTATGGACAAAAATCCGAAAAGAAGCCATTAAATATTTTGCTGATAATAAAATAGTTTGGTGGCCGGGTTCAACAGAACCATCTGGTCATATTCTATCATCGCAGGTTTCTTGTGTAAATCATTTATTCTTTCTGAGAAATGACAAGGATTCTGCCTTAAAGGTATTGCAAAATCTAAATCCTTACTTTGTAGAGGTTTGCCCTGATTTTGAAAATGGTTATATCGGTTTTGAAGTGGTTAGCAAACGCAGTTATTTGGGTGAGGTTGCAGAAGGAAAAGAGCAAACACGAGGAGCAAATTGCACTTCGGTTGATGCAATGATGACCGGAATTTTAAAGAATGGTAAGAAAATTCTGGTTCTAATTGAATGGAAATACACTGAACTGTACTCAAAATCTGATAAGTCGGAAGGCACAAGCGGAGCTACAAGAAAAAACAGATATGATGCTCTGATTGATGACAAAGATTCGCCAATTAAAAGGACCGTAAGTATTGACAATTTTTATTACGAGCCGTTTTATCAAATCATGCGGCAAACCTTATTGGCTTGGCAAATGACAAAAAACAAAGCCAATGAATTAAATGCCGACGATTGGTTGCATATAGATGTGATTCCTGAGAATAATCTGACATTACGTTATCAGGTTCCTGCTCCTGTATTTATTCAAACTGGAATTGAAGAAGCATGGAAGTCACAACTTAAAGAACCTGAAAAATACAATGTAATTACACCTCAAAAGTTATTAAAACCCCTTATTTTTGACAATAAATACAGAAGTTTGATAACCTACCTAAATAAACGGTATTGGTAAACTGATAAATAAATTGAAATGAACGATAATATGAACGGACATAGTCTCAAAACCGAAACGGAAAAAATAAAAACCCTTCATGAAATACTTCCCGAAGTATTCACCGAAGGCAAAATTGACTGGGAAAAGCTGAAAGCTACTCTCGGAGAGGATATCAACTTCAGTAATGAGCGCTATGTTCTGAACTGGGCAGGGAAAAGCGATGCCTTTAAAGTATTGCAGACGCCTACTTCAAAAACCCTGGTGCCCGCAAAAGAGGAATCAGTAAATTTTGATGAAACAGAAAATATTTTCATTGAGGGCGAAAACCTTGAAGTGCTGAAAGTGCTGCAGAAAAGCTATTTCGGTAAGGTGAAGATGATATATATTGATCCCCCTTACAACACAGGCAACGACTCATTTATTTATCCTGACAAGTTTTCTGAAACCAAGGACGAATACCAAAGACGTGTAGGCGACAAGGACGAAGAGGGCTACATGACCAAAGATGGTATGTTCCGCAAAAACAGCAAGGAAAATGGACAATACCATAGCAACTGGCTCAATATGATGATGCCTCGATTGTATTTGGCAAAAAACCTGCTCCGACAGGATGGGGTGTTTTTTGTCTCGATTGACGACAACGAAGTGCATAATCTCCGATTGTTGATGAATGAAATTTTTGGTGAGGAAAATTTTATTTGTGAATTCATTTGGAAAAGCAAAAGCGGTGGAGCCAATGATAGCAAATTTATTGCTGTAGATCATGAATATATTTTATGCTATGCCAAACATGCTGATTATCTGAATTTCAATCTTGATAAAAATGCAACTGTTACTACATCATATAATTTAGAAGATGATAAAGGGAAATATGCACTTGATAGATTAGATAAGCAATCAATAAGATATTCTAAGAGCCTAGATTATGAAATAGTTGATTCGGTGGGGAAAATTTATAAACCTGCACATAAAAACCCTAATGAACCTAATGCTTCTTGGAGATGGGGGAAAGAAACTGTTAAGGAAAGATTTCATGAATTGGTTTTCAAGGAGGGTTATATTTACACAAAAAACTATCAAAAAGAAGGAAGTATTGCACGCAGTCTTTTATTAGAAGATCGATTTGGAAGAACACGCACTGGAAAAACAGATTTTACAAATTTGTTTGATGCAGCTTATTTCACAGCACCCAAACCGCCAAAACTTATTTCATTCCTTGCAGACATTGCTACTAATTCGGGTGATTTGGTTTTAGACTTTTTTGCAGGCAGTGGCACTACAGCACAAGCCATATATGAATTAAATAAAGAGGACAAATCACATAGGAAGTTTATTTGTGTTCAATTACCTGAAATGTGTGAAGAAAACACAGATTCTACAAGGGCTGGATTCATTACTATAGCAGATATATCCAAAGAGAGAGTAAGAAGAGCTGGAAAGAAGGTGGAGAAAGAAATTGAAACAGAAGTCGTGAAAATCCAGACAGAACTTGCAAAATTTAAATCAGAAATTCCGACAACAGATACTCTCGAAAAGATAAATAAATTGGAAAAGGATATTGAACAGTTGCAAAACCAGGATTTGGGAATTAAAATTCTAAAACTTGAAGCCAGCAACTTTAAGCAATGGCAGCAAATTGAAGGAAAAGATGTGAATGCCCTTGCTGAACAAATGAAGCTTTTTGTGGATCCAGTTTCCGAATCAGCCACCATCGAAAATATGGTGTTTGAACTTATACTGAAAAGTGGAAAAGACCTGAATAGTAAAATCGAGTTGAATGATGGTTTTTACTTGGTGAATGCAGGTGAATTGGTTTTGATGCTCGAAGTGGCGAATAAGGAAATTATCGAAAAATTAATAGCTATAAAGCCACTAAAAGTAATTGCCTTGGACAAACTATTTAAGGGCAACGATCAGCTCAAAACCAATACGGTTTTGCAAATGAAAGATGCGGGCATTGAATTCAAAACCATTTAAGCCGATGAAATTAACGTTTGAATCCAATCTGCAATACCAACAGGAAGCCATCAAATCCATCACCGATTTGTTTGAAGGGCAACCTTTGGAAGACAGTTCAATAAAATCCGAAATATCGGAATTGGACACCTATGCCCATATATACAGCTACGGTAATCGCTTGGTTATTTCTGAAGATCAAATATTAAAGAATCTGCAAAACATCCAAAAACGTAACGAAATCACTGTTGACGGCAAGCTAAATGGCATGCACTTTTCCGTGGAAATGGAAACAGGAACAGGTAAAACCTATGTTTATCTGCGGTCTATCTACGAACTCAACAAGTTGTACGGTTTTAAAAAGTTTGTCATTGTTGTTCCTTCGGTAGCCATCCGCGAAGGAGTGCTTAAAAACCTGGAAATCACCCATGAGCATTTTCAGAATTTGTACGACAATGTACCGGTGAATTTTCAGGTATATGACAGCACAAGGGTTTCTACTTTGCGGGGCTTTGCTACTAACAACCATATTGAAGTATTGGTTATTAATATCGATTCTTTTGCTAAAGACGAAAATATCATCAACAAACCCAATGATAAGCTGAACGGGCAAAAACCGTTGGCATTCATACAGGCAGCCAAACCTATTGTGATTGTGGATGAGCCACAGAATATGGAAACGGAAAAACGTATTGTTGCTATTCAAAACCTCAATTCCCTTTGCACTTTACGCTATTCTGCCACCCACCGAAATGTGTACAACCTTACGTACAGCTTAAATCCAGTAAAAGCTTATGATTTGGGACTTGTAAAGCAGATTGAGGTAGATTCCATCATGGAAGAAAATACCTATAACGATGCCTTTGTTGCGGTTGAATCAATAAAAGCCACAAAAACTAAGGTTATAGCAAGTATTTCTATTTACAGCAACGAAACAGGAGGGGTTAAAAAGAAAACCGTTTCGGTGAAAGTTGGTGATGATTTATACAAACTATCGAACGATAGGGAAATATACGCCAATGGTTATCTCATTGAAGAAATTGATGCAGCAAACCAATGTATATCGTTATCCAATGGCAATATATTATACAAGGGTGACTCACAGGGCGGTCTTACCGACGAGGTGATGAAATTTCAAATCCGAAAAACGGTTGAGGAACACCTGAAAAAAGAAAATCGCCTGAACAAGATAGGCATTAAAGTGCTGTCGCTGTTTTTCATTGACAAGGTTGCCAACTATCGGCTATACGATACACAAGGTAATCCAGTGAAAGGAAAATTTGCCCAATGGTTTGAAGAAATATACTTAGAGTATATCAGTAAGCCTGCTTTTAAGGAATTAAATAAATTTCCGATAGAAGAAATACACAACGGATATTTTTCCCAGGATAATAAAGGCAAGGCAAAAGACACATCGGGCGAAACCAAAGCCGATGATGATACCTATAGTCTGATTATGAAAGACAAAGAAAAGCTATTGGGTTTAGACAACTCTTTACGGTTTATCTTTTCACACTCTGCACTTCGCGAGGGATGGGACAATCCGAATGTTTTTCAGATATGTACTTTGAATGAGACCAAATCGGACATTAAAAAGCGTCAGGAAATTGGCAGAGGATTGCGTTTAGCAGTTGACCAAAGCGGTAAGCGGACCTATGACCCCAATATCAATCGTTTGACTGTTGTTGCCAACGAGTCGTACGATGATTTTGCCAAGGCACTGCAGAAAGAAATTGAGGATGACTGTGGTGTTGAATTTAAAGGCCGTATCAAAAACAAAAGAGAGCGTACAGCCATCAAATACCGTAAAGGATTTGAAGCCGATCCACGCTTTTTGGAAATATGGGAGAGAATTAAAGCAAAAACCACTTATCGTGTTAATTATGATACCTCAGAACTAATCACACAGGCAGCAAAGTCAGTGCGCGATTTGCCCGAAACGAAAGCACCATCAATCCGCTCTACAAAAATCGGAATTACCATGACCGATGAAGGGGTGGATACCCTTTATGTGGGTGAAAAGGTAGAATCATACTCGGGCTATTCATGGAAAATTCCCGATGTATTAGGGTACATTCAAAGCAAAACGGAATTGACACGTTCCACCCTTTTAGACATTTTGGAAAAATCGGGCAGGATGAGTGATGTTCTGGTCAATCCTCAACTCTTTCTTGATTTGGCAACACAAGCCATTCAACGTACCCTTTATGACCTGATGATTGAAGGAATCAAGTACCAAAGGATTGGAGATGCCAAATATGAAATGACCTTATTTGAAGCACAGGAACTGGAAGTTTATCTCAACAATTTTTCTTTTAAAGTAAACGATCCAACAAAAACTATTTACGAAGAATTTATACCCCTTGATTCCGGTGTGGAAAGCCAATTTGCCAGAGATTGTGAAAGCAGCGAACAAGTGAAATTCTACTTCAAATTACCCAACTGGTTCAAAATACCTACCCCAATAGGCAATTACAATCCCGACTGGGCATTGGTTTTTGAGGGAGATGCCAAAATATATTTTGTAACTGAAACAAAAGATACCGGCACTCCTATGGTTGACCTGGCAAAACTGGGCAAGGATGAACAATTGAAAATAAAATGCGGCAAAGCACATTTTAATGAGTTTGCCGAAATAACATATAAAGTTGTCAATAAAGTTGGACAAATAATTGAATAACTATGCCACAAATCACCAACATCAATGAAGCCAAAGCTGAATTAACTAGATTAATTCAAGCAAGAGGAGGTTCAATAGTTAAAACCGAAGACCTTACTTTAAGAAAACGTTATGGTAATTTTAGATTCTATACTAAAGAGGGCGAAGTTTTTCATCTAAAGTTTTCTAAACAGTTATTTCAACCTAGAGAAAATGTTGTTGGTGGTGCAGCTGACTTAGATAACAAATTAAAGTTTGCAGTTAAATTCTTTGGTAATGGAGATAATTCTCTAAACGGAATTGATGAAGACTTGCTAGTTGAGCTTTTAGAATTAGAGCAGAATGGATTTCAAACGTATTTTGTTACTGTTATGTCTGACGGCAGAGTATTGTGGCGTACTGGCAGGGAGGCTTATGAATTCATCCAAAGATATGATACTGTAGCACATTATCCAAGATCATATTCTCAGCCAATATGCTATATCCCAACGGGCTGGCTAGTAAATCGTTCAAATATTCTATCAAATCCACCAAGCTTATTAAAATGAATACAATCGGAATAGATTTCGGTACAGGAAACACCGTATTAGCAGAATGGTACGGTACTCAATCAAAAATTTATGAGCAGGTTGGCAATAATGGCTTGGTTTGCTCAGATATTGCTATCAATCAGCAAGGGCAAATTATCTTACAACCGGTTCATAATCTGCTAAATTTAGCAGATTATAAGATTGAAAAATTTATTAAGCGTAAGTTGCTCAACGCTATTGATGCGGAAGATCAGGAAGCTATCGCTTACCTGACCGAATTGGCTACACACAGGTTAAAATATGTTTTTGATAGTTACACAAAATCTACAACCGATAAGGTTGTCAAGGCAGTGCTAACTTGTCCGGCCAATACGGGACAAGCCTATCGCAGCATTTTAATGGAAATCGGCAGACAGATTGGGTTGCCCTCGATGGATATAGTGGATGAACCTACTGCAGCAGCCGTACACCACGGCCTAGCCGAGTCCGCTACCTCCAATGAGAAATGGATGGTGATTGACTGGGGTTGTGGCACCTGCGATATCTCCATGATTGAGCGCAAATCAGGGTCAAAAGACTTAAAAGTAGTTTGTGTTGAAGGAGATAATAATCTGGGCGGTTCAGATATTGATGTTTTGCTTGAAAAAGAAATAGTACTGAAGTACCAAAAACCGATAGAGGCTTTTAGACCCTACACCATAGAAAAAATTAAAATTGCTCTCAGTAGCAAGGAGGAATATGCAGAGAATATTTTATTGAATGATGCAAGTTCCATTGCTATAAAATATACCCGTTCAGAACTTGAACATCTGATTACACCTTTATTGGAAAGGTTTAAAGAGCTTATCGACAAAGCACTTAAAGCAGCTAAATGGCAGGAAAGCGGAGTGGACAAAATCATTGCCACCGGTGGTCCGATTTTGATGCCATCGGTGAAAACCATCATTGAAGAAATCGCAGATGATTCGGGAGCCGACCTTTATGATTCTGACCCTCTCACCAGCGTAGCCAAAGGTGCAGCCCGTCTTGCAGAAATCAAACGTTTGGGTGGATTGGTAGTTACCAATAAAGTAGCCAAATCCATTGGTGTGCGGGTTGTAAATGAAAAGAATACCGATGCCTATCACAAAGTAATCGTAAGAGGTGAAGACCGTCCCGTAACCCGACAAGTTGAACTGGCTACCAGTATAGATTTACAGGACATCATTGAAATAGAAATCCGTGAAGGCGACAATGATATTAGTGCCACTGGCAATACGCTTTTAGCTAAATTGAATGCAGTGATTCGGCCTGAAAGCAAAGGAAATATCAAGATTAAGCTACAGATTGCTTTGAATGATTCAGGAGCATTGGAAGCATACATTGAACCTATTTCTGATAAAAGCACAGTCAGAGAAATCAAAGCGGAAGGTATCCGCCTTGAAAAAGGGCAAAAAGAAACTGCTACGGGAGAACTTCGCACCGAAGACCCAGTGAGTGAATTTAAAACCCAAGCCATTGAAAACGAAGTTGACCCCGATACGGCTCGACAGATTTATGAACGGCTAAAAGTAAAATATCACCCGGACAGACAGCCTGATAAAAGAGAATACTGGAACAACAAACTCCGTGAACTGGATGAGTATTTTAATGAATACATGCTGGAAATCGAAAAACGCATGCACGCTTCATCGGTTCCCAATCTTCCGTGGGGTAAACCGTCAGAGTTAAGTAAAATTATAGTGGATGAGGTAATTGCCAATCGTTTAACCCATTGTCTGGCAAATAATATTGGTACTGCCGAGCAAATTCAACTCATGCCTGCCATGTTGAAGCAATTTCCGGATTACCGAAGAGTGGTTGCATCCTATTTGTTTGGTGTAAAACGCAATCCGGTTTTGCAAAAATTACTGTCTGAAGATGATCGTCCGCAAGTTGGATTGGTAGTTTTATTGCAGAATGTTCAGGGCAAATCCATCAAAGAGAGACATGAAGTATTGAAAGCTGTGTATCGGGTAAAAGAGGGAAAAATCAGAGAATTTATAAAAGACGAAAACCTTGATATCAATAAACTTTACGAAGAAGTACCAAAGGTGGCTGAGGTAGCTAAAAATCCGATAACAGGTAACACTTCAACAGGTGGAAATACCGCCAACTTCAAAGGCAAATTGAATTACGAATACAGAGGAAGCGACACAATAATTACAGGCAATACTTACCCAGTGAAAGAATTAATAAAAAATGCAGGCGGTCGCTGGGATCCAGGAAGCAGTGCATGGAAGATTACTGGGAAGCATGTTACAGATAATGAGATTTTCGGTTAATGGCAAAAGAATTAATAGTAAGCGATGATTTCCTGACAGGCTTGGATGAATTAACTCCAGACCTGAAAGAACGTGCATTGGGAAAAATTCAACTACTTGCTGAAAATCCTGCACATCCATCACTGAATGCCCATAAAATCAAAAAGGTTGAAGGGAAATGGGAATGTTATATCAACATGGCATATCGTATCATTTACGAGCCATTGGCTGATGTCATCCGATTATGGAAAATTGGCGACCACTCTATTATTGACAAAGTACATACTTTATCCTTCGCTGCTCATACATCATTCAGACATTTTTTAGAAGAAGATGAAATTGAAAATCAAAAGGAAGAAGTTGTAATTCCGGAAGAATGGTCGAAGCCACAGGAAGAAGCCGACTATCCTTTCCAGTATTTCAATTACAGCCATTTAAGAATTCTGGGAGTTTCACCGCATTTGGTAAAAGCTGTTCGAAAAGCACCAAATATTGACTCTCTGGAGCAAATACAAGGTCTCACAGAACAAGCCAAACTCTGGTTGCTTGAACTGGCTACTGAAACAAAATTGGAGGATGTTTTATTCGATCCGGGCAGATTGTTTTTCCGCACAACACTTGATCAATTGGAAGGTTACTGCAAAGGGAAGTTAAAACGATTAATGCTTAACCTTGAGGAAGAACAAAGAGTATTTGTTGATATGAAAATTGATGAAGCCTTGTTGCTTCGAGGTTGTGCAGGTTCAGGAAAAACAACAGTGGCTATTTACAGAGCTATCAATTTTGCCATGTCAGGAGAAAAAACAATTTTCCTTACCTTTAATAAAACCCTTGCCAAAGCCGCTAAAACATTAATCCAAGAACTTATTGGTGAATTACCGCCTTATTTGGAAGTAAGTAATATTGATGCATGGATAATGCGTTTTATTAGAGCCAGACGCCATCAGGTAACTTTAATAAATAGCCAAGAGCAAAGGGATGTATTTCTGTCGGTATTGAAAAGTGTTCAGTTATATCAACGTTCCTATGTGCATGATTTTCCATGGACTTTTTTCAGAGATGAGATAGCAAGAGTTATAAAAGGCAACGGTATAACCAAAGAAGACGATTATTTAGCAATTCCACGATACGGAAGAAAAACAGCATTAAAAAGAAAAGCCAGGTCAGCTACTTGGGCGATTTATGAAGCCTATCAGCAAAAGCTACAGGAAAATAAATGGATAGATTGGCAGGATTTGAGTTTGATTGCTTATAAAGAATTGTTCAAGTCATCACTTGATGAACCATACAAGTATGTTATTGTGGATGAGTCGCAAGACTTGACAAGCATACAGGTAAGAATTGCACAGCGATTGATGAAAGGAAAATCAACAGCCAATACCAGTATTTTTATGGTAGGTGATTATTCACAAACCTTGTATTCAAGAGGTTTTTCATGGAAACAGGCAGGTTTACAGATACAAGGCCGAAGCTACAGTTTAAAAAGAAACTTTAGGAACACACGTCAGATTGCTGAAACTTCTGCCGCTTTAAACGCTTATAATCAGCATGTAAAATTATCAGGAGAATATGTTGATCCACTATTTACGAATAGACAGGGTCCATGGCCTATTTTATTACAATGTGATATAACCGAAAGAGAAACCAAAGCGATAGCAGAAAAAATACTGGACTTAGCAGGAGACAATCAATTCCGATTATCAGATTTTGCGGTTTTATGTCCAACAGTACAACAATGCAATTCTGTCAAGGCTAAGTTTGATCAGTTGGGAATTCCTTGCATACTAAGAGACGATGAAAAGTTTGATATACTGGAAGACAGGATTAAAGTTTTAACAATTCACTCAGCAAAGGGTCTTGAGTTCCCTGTCGTGTTTATTATTGGGCTTCACAATGGTATTCTTCCAAATCCGATTAAATCCATAGATGATGAAGAAGCGGAGATTGCCTTGGAAAGAGAAAGAACCTTACTTTATGTAGCTATGACAAGGTCGGCCGAAGCACTTTATTTAGTGAGTTCCAAAGAGAATCCATCATCCTTTATCAATGAAATAATAAAACTGCTGAAAATAGAAACTTACACAGGAGGCAAACAAAATGAATGATATGCTCGATATTTTAATAGATATTTTCCCGGAATTCGGACTGCCGGAGCCGGAAACAAGCCACGTAGTTTCAACAGCAGCAATTGAATTGAATTTTCTTTTTGCGTGGCCAAATCACAAAATAGGAATAAGGCAAGGCAATAATGAACCGCAAACCATAGAGAATTGGAACATTCTGGAATGCTACAACCTTGAAACAGCCAGATTAGCATTAAGAAAGGTTGGTGATTTATTAAATATTGAATCCAATATACTAAGAGTTGATTTCAACAAAGTTCAGGCTTTGTTTGATGCAGGTCAATATGAATATGCCAAACGGGAAGTTGAACAAAGCATTGAAAAGCTACAGCCTGATCATCCTGACTATGCCAATTGCAACAAATGGATTAAAGACCTCCGAAAAGCAATAAAAAAGAATGCACCTGAGATTATAAAACCGGTTGAAATTCCGAAAACATCGTTGCCTGAACAGATCAGGAAAGATGCTGAAAGGGTTCAGTCAGTATTATTTAAACCCTTCAATATTCTAGGTATATACAGCCCAAAAGGGTCAAATTTTGAAAGTGTTGATGCTGTTTGGCTCGGAATTGTCAGAGAAGGGAAAGTTGAGCCATTTGCTGCCTGTGTTGAAAATAGTCCTGCTTACGAAGACGACTCGAACTGGCAGGTGTTTGGCTCTGAGTTAGATTTGCTAGAAGAACTAATTGAAAAATTGAATAATCAGGTAACTTTTATTTGGGGTACTGAAAAAATCCTTCCCCTGATTAATCAATGGCATTATAGACTGAAAGGACAAATCTTTGACTCAGTCAAGTTTTATGACCTTGAGAAACTGTCAAACGTATTTTTCCCATTAACGCACAGAACTGATTTTCCTGATTCCTTTTGTAAACAAAAAGGAATAACTTTCGCTGATGAAATGGGACTTGGCGGTCCGTTGGCTGCCGAGATATCAATTATAAATACTTGCATAGAATTTTCAAATGAATTATCGGATGAATTAAGGTTTGCACTAAAAGAGATACTTAAGGGAAAAGCAAAAATTAAAGAAAACAAGTTATTTATTGATAGCTCAGATAATTTTTATTCTGACTGGATTTCAGATGAGTGGCTTGATGTTTTTTTTCCGTCTAATCAAAATCATGAACCGGTTGCTGCAATTAAACTTATTAAATCATACCATGAAAGATTAGCCCCTGTTCTAATCACCAGCTCTGAAAAAGAAGGCAATAATTTTGAAAAATATATCACTCTTGATATTTTGAAAAATGGTGGTGTATTAAGTATTCTTAGTAGTTTCGGATATGCTGAACGCAAGGAACAAATTGCATTTAGCCAGAAAATAGAGGAGTGTATGAATTCCTCGAATAGTTATGTGTTGGAAGCAGGAACGGGTATTGGTAAAACAATTGGATATTTAGTACCTGCCCTTTTATCAAAAAACAAAACTTTTATTGCCACGCATACCAAGTCATTACAAGACCAGGCATGGTTCAAGGATATTCCGATTGTTTTCGAGGCACTTTCACATATTGGTCTGAAAAAAACAGCAACCATTATAAAGGGAAAGAGCAACTATGTGTGCCTTCAATCTTTTGCTGATATACTTGATTCATTTGATGAATACATAGAATCTCCCAACGATGGGTATTATTTAGCAAGTATTCTGCATTGGTTATTGATAACGGAAACAGGATGGTTGAGTGAAGTTGAACATTTAGGCAATTGGAAACTATCTCGTTTACTCTCCAGAGATATGGCTCCACCTTCTCTACGTGGAGAATGGTCTGATATTGATCCACACAATAAAGCAAAAGTACTTGCATCGAAGGCAGATTTGGTTGTTGCTAACCATTCTTATGTAGTTTTAATTTCCCAAAGCTCTGGACAAAACAATGAAGGCCCTGATACGCTGATAGTAGATGAAGCACACAATATTGAAAATGTTGTTACCGAAGTTTTGACGAAGCATTTCAAACCATTTGAGCTTCAGGGAGAACTTAATTCTTTATTAAAACGTGATAAAAACGATAAGATTCAAGGCTTATTAAGACCGCTGACCGAGCACAAAGAAAAAGAGAGTAATGAGCTCATCAAAGCCTTTAATGAAGGACTTTTTGAATATGAGACTGCTTTAAATAGTTGGTGTGGTAATGCATTAAAACGGTTAATAGATTTGCTGACCAACATAACTGATGCTGATCCTGATTACCCGATACCATTTGAATTAAGTGACTTTTGGATTCCCTCTCTTTTTGATGATGCCAAACTTCTCAGTGAAGTCATTTCTAAATTGGCAAACAAGACCAGAAATCTTATCGAGGCATTCCAAACCTTATCAGGTATTCCTGCCAAACTTCATGGCTCATTAGGTTCATTTGAGCAGCGATTGAATGAAAATAATACCGGGCTATCGGATTTGTTTGAAAAAAAGAATGATTGGGTACACTGGGGTGAAGCAGTAGCTAAAGGAAATACAAATGATTCAAAAGACTTTAATTGGATTTTTATACTTCATAGCACTCCAATTGATATTGCGGGTTGGTTAAGAACGAATTTCCATCCAAAGTTTAAACATGAAGCCTTTGTTTCAGCCACTTTAACCGTGGCAGGAAGTTTTGATCCGCTATGCACCAGATTGGGATTAGACTCATCAGATATTAATACGGCTCCTGTAACGGGTATTTTTCCCTCTCCTTTTGATTATAAGAAGCAAGCTCTTTTGGCTGTCCCTCATGATATGCCTTTGGCTGACTCAAAATTAAAAATAGACCCATATTACATTGAGGAACAAGCTAAACATATCGCCAAACAAGCAATTGTTTCCGATGGAAGAATGTTGGTTTTATTCACATCGAATTTAATCATGACAGAAATACAACCAAGGTTGCAAGCATGGTTAAACGATAGTGGCATTAGCGTTATTTCTCAAAAAGACGGAAACCGATCTGCTTTGGTGGACAGACTGAGGGATGCTCCACGCAAAGGAGAGAAAATTGTATTGCTTGGAGTTCGTTCATTTTGGGAAGGAGTTGATATACAGGGGGCAGCACTGTCCTCATTGGTAGTAACACGTCTTCCATTTGAATACCACAACCACCCGGTACAAATCGCAAAAAAGAAATTCTATGAAGCCGGTGGACATGACAGAGATTACTTTGCAGAATATGTTGTTCCGGCCACTTTTATACACTTACGACAAATGTATGGAAGGCTCATTCGTTCTGAAAAGGATTATGGAGCAACCATCATTACTGACCCTCGAATATACACAAAACGATATGGCAAATCCTTACTTCATAGTTTACCTGAAACCACAACAGTTATTGACAAAGGAGATATAGTAGTTGATGTAGTTAGAAAATTTTTGGCAGGTGAAGCTATTGAATCATCATACGTTTGGGGTGGACTTCCTTATGCTTCCTATGAATTATCCCCTGAACAAAGGTCTATTGTTGATAGTCCTTCAAAAAGAATTTTAGTACGAGCTGCTGCCGGTTCAGGTAAAACCCATGTGCTGATAAAAAGGCTAATAAGATTGGTCCTTAATCACAATGCTAAGCCGGAGGAAGTTCTTGCTCTTACATTCACAAACAAAGCGATGAATGTAATGTATGAAAGGATTGAAAATGAACTGGGAGGTGATAAGGCTTATGCTATGCATAGAAATATTCTTACCTATCATAAACTGGCGATGAGGATTATCAGGCAGGATGATATGGAAAAGGAGCAGGAAACAAATTTTCTGGATGAGAAAAACCCAGCATTACAACTTGAATTTATTGAAAAAGCAAGACAAAAAGCGGGCATAAACAAAAATACATTAAATGATGAAGATGCTTTAACGCTAATTGGATATGCACAAAATGGTCTTATCAATGAAAGTGAACTGGAAGGAAAAATTGATGCATTAAAAGCGATTGCTCCTCTAATGGCAAAGTTTGCCGTGTTTTATCTTACTTACGTTTCGTTGTTACGTGAAAACAATGTAATTGATTATGGAGAAGCAATCGTAAAAGCTATAAACATTCTCAGAGAGAATAAGGATCAGGCTCAAAGATGGAGTAATCGTTTCAAATGGATTTTTTGCGATGAATATCAGGATACTTCACCTGCCCAAGCAACTTTACTGCAATTGTTAGGTCAACAAGCAAATTTATTTGTTGTTGGCGATTCCTATCAATCCATTTACTCATGGCAAGGTTCAGACCCGGATAACTTACGAAGATTTGAAGTTGATTTTCCCAACACTGCTAGTTATTATCTTTCAAAAAATTACCGTTGCTTCCCTAAACTCGTGAGAATGTCACAGGGCTTTTTGGAAAGAGCCGGTGAACAACAAGGACTAAGAGTTGAATATGATCACAAGAGATCAACTGAAGACCAAAGTGTATATTTCTTGAGTAATGAAAATGATACACTGGAAGCTGAAACAGTTACTGCGGTAATAAAAACAGCATTGGCTCTTGAAATACCGGGAGACCCGCCCAAGAAAGCCACGGTAGGGATTTTAGCTCGTAAATGGCACCTTCTATCCACAATTGAAAGGGCTTTACTTAAAAATGGTATCCCATACAAATTTGAAGGTGATACAGCAAGAGGATTATTGGCAAGCACTAGAATCAGAAAAATTGTAGAGCAGGCTGCAAACCTTTTACTTAGAATCGAGTCAAGTCAAGAGTTTGGTGATTCAGCGGAAGGAAGGATTGGTCAGAAAATAAAAAACAATACAATCAATTTTGCAGGAGTACTGCTTAAAGAAATTGCATCAATACAAACAGACGTGGGTTTCTCAGGTATTGAAAAAACTGAATTTGATGATTTATGTGAAATGCTGAATGAAGAACCGATAGGCAACCTAAAGCCTTTTAATACTGGTGATAATGGTAATACTTGTGTAGTACTTTCCACAATTCATAGTCAAAAAGGCGAAGAATTTGACACTGTTCTTGTTGTTGGAATGGAAGAAGGTAATTCACCTCATGAGCAACCAAAAAGTCATGGACACCTTATCGAATGGAGGAAAGTTGCTCAAGGCTTAAGCCATGCAACATGGAGAGCAAGTATCACCAATCAAGACCTGGAAAGAATATACACTCAAGAAGAGAAACGAATTTTCTATGTGGCAATGACAAGGGCGAAATATCATCTTGTTATATCGAATAGTAAAAATAGAAACTTGTTTGGGAATGCAAAAACCTATGAAAAATCAAGTTTTTTAGGCCTCTCACATGATATCAACCTTGTGAAAGAAGCTAATAGCATATATGAGATTGAAATCAATTCACCAAAAATTGACATAAGCGACAAAGGATACTATCGCAGTGATGGTCGAGTTTTCCAAACTAATAATGGAGAATTAGTGCGTTCCAAATCGGAAATGCTAATTGCAAATGAATTTTTCAGACTTGGTATCAAGTATGAATACGAACTACCAGATGACAATATTCCCAATGCATTACCTGACTTTGTTTTACCGGAATATGGTAATGTTATTATTGAGCATTTAGGACTTCTGACTGACGAAGAATACCAAAGAAGATGGAATGAGAAAGCTAAACAATATGAAGCAGAAGGTAAACTATATTTGTGTACCAATGAAGCGGAAATGAAGTATTTAACAACGACCATTGAAAGATTATTAGACCAATCAAGACTTTGGTGCGAGACAAAATTTGGTAAAGAGAAACTCTTAATAATTAAAAAACTTGAAGAAGAAAGAAGAAAAAACATGAATGTATAAGCCAACGCATTTGCAAGCACATTGCCAAAGCCCCACGAGCCAGCGCTTCAACCAAAGCTTTGTCAAAGAGCTTGCAAAGCCAGCCCGAGTAACCGCCTTTCAGGACGGTTTTAGGATTGCCCACGCTCAAAAAAACAAAATAAATTTGTGCTTCGTGGATAGGTTGGTGCAGTTTGATAATGACAAGAAATAAAAGCTAAATAAATGACAAACAGACGGATATGAATGAACACCAGTTGCCAACACGCGGTATAGTTAATTGCCGGTGCAGTGCGTATTCGAGTGGCACAGCTCGTATCAAAAGTAGTTGTAACTTGATAGGAAAGCGCTTCGAAATCGGCAACTAACCATACCGCCATCCGTTGTGCGTCAGTGTGACGAGTCCTAAAAAAAGGCTACACAACACGTAGCAATTATGTATAAAAATGATGGATTTGTTCGAAGGTACAGCGAGGGTTTTAAGCTCAAAATTTTAGCCGAACTTAGCACTGGAAATTACTCCAAGAAAAAGCTTGGTGAAATTTACGGAATTAACCGCACTACCATTAATG
>Ga0268263_1000790_pt1 | contig 37113 bp, 35 predicted proteins | sample Biomet5_FD_190358 | JGI IMG/M metagenome (GOLD analysis project Ga0268263, IMG submission 190358) | Microbial communities from bioreactor (seeded with sewage sludge) at LBNL, California, USA - Biofuel metagenome 5 (SPAdes) (version 4) | ecosystem: Engineered > Bioreactor > Anaerobic >... | reverse complement strand
CACCGAAGGCATCAATAACGCCACCAAAACCCTCAAACGTGCTGCCTTTGGCTTCAGAAACTTTCATAACTTCAGAACTCGCATCCTCCATTGTTCTAACCTCTACCCCTACGGTTGACATTGAGCCGGAAATCCCGCGCGTGTCAACGCCAACCATCCCCTGGCAATGATGAAATTTGTATAGCAGACGGGTAGGATTTCGCTTGACGAATAAAAACAGGTGCCTGTATAATAAGGGTCATAAGCGCAGGGCGCGAATCGCAAAGGAGACTGATCTTATGAAGGAATGCGAGAATCCGGAGGGCCTGATGGAGAAGTTTTTCCGCCTGGAGATGCTGCTGCACCGCGGGCAGATCGCCAACCTCAGGGCTTACGGGCCGTTTGGCAGCCCGATCCGGGGGCAGGGGCGGGTGCTCACCCTCCTGAAGATGCAGCCCACCATCCGCCAGAAGCAGCTTTCCTACCTGCTCGACATGCGCCAGCAGTCGCTGAGCGAGCTGCTGGCAAAGCTCGAGAAGAATGGCCTGATCGAGCGCACCCCGTCGGAGGAGGACCGGCGCGCGGTCATCATCAAACTGACCGACAAGGGCCGGGAGGCGGCGGAGGACGCGGACGCCTCGGCGCCCGACCCGGACAAGCCGTTTGACTGCCTGAGCGAGGAGGAGCAGTCGCTTTTTTCGGCGCTGCTGGACAAGCTCCTCGAGGCGCTGGGCGACCGGGCGGATGCGCGTCCCTTCTTCGGGCCGCACGCGCACCCGTTTCCGCCGAGCGCCTTCTACGGCGGCTTCGGGCCGGGGCCGTTCGGGCCTTGGGATCGGGGCCGCGGGGAGGAGTTCAGCGAGCGCTTCCGCGGGCGCCCTCACGAATTCTACGGCGAAGACGGGTGCTGCGGCAGGGGCCGCCGCGGGCGCCACGGCGACGGCTGCGAACGCGCGCATGACGAGGATCGCGACGATTAACCGGGGCGCGCTTTCGCCTTGAAAACCCGAAAACGCTCTGCTATAATGGTGCAGGATTTGGTTCACTCGTTGAACTTATGAGGACGGGGAGGTCTTGCCGTGAACGCCGACCAGCATTTGGAACTGTTGATCCAGAGGGAGCCGTGCCTCGAGCCGATGCGGCCGTCCATCCAGCGCGCGTTCGAACTGATGGACACCGCGTTCCGGGGCGGCGGCAAGCTGTTGCTGTGCGGCAACGGCGGAAGCGCCTGCGATTGCGAGCACATCGCCGGGGAACTGATGAAGGGGTTCCTGCTCCGGCGGCCGCTGAACGGGGATGAGAAGGCGGCGCTCCAGGCGCTGGGCGAGGAGGGCGCGGCGCTCTCCGGAAAGCTGCAGCGGGGGCTGCCGACGCTGGTGCTGTCCGGGCTGAACGGCCTGACCACCGCGTTTTCCAACGACGTGGATCCGGAGTTGGCCTTCGCCCAGCAGGCCTACGCCTACGCCCGGCCCGGCGACGTGCTGCTCTGCCTGTCCACGTCGGGCAACGCCAAAAACGTGCGGCTGGCGGCGATCGCGGCCAGGGCGCGGGGCGCGGCGGTGATCGGCCTGACCGGACGCGGCGGCGGCAAGCTGGCCGCGCACGTGGATCTGCTGATCGGCGTGCCCGAGCGGGAGACCTACCGGGTGCAGGAATTGCACCTGCCGCTCTATCATGCGCTGTGCGCGATGGTGGAGGCGGATTTGTTCGAAGAGGGCGAGGGCCGATGAGCGTTTACGTGGGCTTTGACATCGGCGGCACCAAGTGCGCCGTGTCCACCGGGCGCGAGCAGGGCGGGGAGATCCTGGTCCTCACCCGGGAAGAAGTGCCCACGCCCGCCACCCAGGAGGAAGCCATGACGCTGATGTGCCGCCTGGCGCGGCGCCAGGCGGCGGACGAAGCGATTCTGGGCGTGGGGCTCAGCGCGGGCAACCCGATGGACGCCGCGCGGGGCTGCCTCCTGAACCCGCCGAACCTGCCCGGCTGGTCGAATGTGTCGCTGACCGGGTGGGCCGAGCGGGAACTGGGCGCGCCGGCGCGGCTCGAAAACGACGCCAACGCCTGCGCGCTGGCCGAGTGGCGCTGGGGCGCGGGCCGCGGCGCCCTCAACATGGTGTTTCTGACCTTCGGCACCGGGTTTGGCGGCGGGCTGATCTTGGACGGCAAGCTGTACCGGGGCGCGACTGGCAGCGCGGGCGAGGTGGGCCACTGGCGGCTGGCGCCCTTCGGCCCCAGCGGCTACGGCAAGATGGGCTCCTTTGAGAGCTTCTGCTCGGGCGGCGGCATCCGCCAGCTGGCGCTGACCGTGGGCGAGCGCTATCGGCAGGCCGGAAAGCCCTGCGCCTACCTGGCCTTTCCGGAGATTTCCGCCCGCACCGTGGCCCAGGCCGCCCGCGCCGGGGATGAGGCCGCGAAGGAAGTGTTCGACCTCTCCGCCCGGATGCTGGGCGAGGGGCTTGCGCTGATCGTCGATCTGATCAACCCGGACGCGATCGTGATCGGCTCGATCTACGCCCGGAGCCATGACCTGATCGAGCGCGGCATGCGGGCGGCGCTTATGCGGGAGGCGCTCCCCGGTTCCGTATCCGCCTGCCGCATACTGCCCGCGGCGCTGGGCGATTCCATCGGCGACTACGCCGCGCTGGCCATCGCGTTGCAAGCGCACCGGGGATAAGGGCAAGGAAACGGCCTCCGGCGGCCAACTTTTTTGAAAAAAAGTTGGATCAAAAAACTTTACAGTGGAGATAAATTATAGGCTGCGCTTTCGTCTCAAGCGCAGGCTATTTTTTGTTATCCCCTTGTGCGGGGTCCAGGGGGATCATCCCCCTGGCGGGGTCTGGGGGCTTTCCCGCCAAGCGCATACTTTTGAATTCCATTCACGCGCTTGGCGGGAAAGCGGGTGCGGTGCGGCATGCCGCAACAAACGCTCCAGTGGAGCGTTTGTAGAACCCAGGATGGAGCCCCAGCGTTCCCCCGGCGTTCCCCGGCGTTCCCCGGCGTTCCCCCGCCTCCCCCGCCCCTTTGTAAAATGTGACGAATTTCGGGCGCGCCCGCCGAAAAAAAGCGCCAAAGGCGGTAGTGAGAGCGGAATGTGTATATAAATAGGTAGGACTATTTTTCATCGCGCGAATTTTGCGGATCCATACACGAAATGTGCCGGATGCGGCGAAAGCGCGCGAGCCGAAAGGTTGCGGCCCGCGAAGCAAATCTAGGAAATATTTCACGTTGTCCCGCCGGGGGATTTTTGGTATAATGAGGCCACAAGCGCGGTTATGTTATCCACATCGTCGTTCACAATCATGTGGATAATCCTTTTTTTTCGATCAGACTGCTCCGTACAGCCGCCAAAGAACTGGGGGATAGGGATGAATCAGTTCGCGCTCAATGCCGATCTGTGGGAGAGAACGCTGGATATCCTGAAAGAGGAGATCAATCCGGTCAGCTTCAACACCTGGTGCAAGCCGCTCAAGGTGCTTTCGGTGTCGCAAAACGCGGTGGTGCTCGGGCATACCGACAGCTTTGCGGTGAACAACCTGAAAAAGCGCTACGGCACGCTGTTCCAGGCGGCGCTGTCGGAGGCATTCGGCCGCCCGATGACGATTTCGTTCCGCCAGGTGGGCGGCGATGTGGAAGTTCAGGAGCCCGAAAAGGACGCGGGCGACGCGCTGAACCCGAAGTACACCTTTGACACGTTCGTCGTGGGCACCTCCAACCGGTTCGCCCACGCGGCGAGCCTCGCGGTGGCGGAACTGCCCTCCGACGCCTACAACCCGCTGTTTTTGTACGGCGGCGTGGGCCTGGGCAAGACCCACCTGATGCACGCCATTGGGCATTATATTCTGAACGAGAACCCGGGCTCGAGGCTCCTCTACATCACCAGCGAGCGCTTCACGAACGAAGTGATCGACGCCATCCAGAAAAAGACCAGCCACGCGCTTCGGGAGAGGCTCCGCAACGTGGACGTGTTGATGGTGGACGACATTCAGTTCATCGCCGGCAAGACCGCCACCCAGGAGGAGTTCTTCCACACGTTCAACCAGCTGCACGCCAGCGGCAAGCAGATCATCCTGTCCAGCGACCGGCCGCCCAAGGACATCCCCACGCTGGAGGAGCGGCTGCGATCGAGGTTCGAGTGGGGCCTGGTGGCCGACATCCAGAAGCCGGACTACGAGACCCGCCTCGCCATCCTCCGCAGAAAGGCCGAGGATGAGCACATCGACGTGCCGGACGAGGTGCTGTCCTTCATCGCCGACCAGGTGAGGAGCAACATCCGAGAGCTGGAAGGGTCGCTCAACCGCGTCTACGCCCAGACGATGGTGGACTGCCAGCCGATCACGATGGACCTGGCGCAGCGGGCGCTGTCCTCCCTCATCAAGACGCGGGAGGCCCGGGCCATCACGACCGACCTGATTTTGCAGATCACCGCCGACTACTACCACATCGACCGGAGCGAGCTGCTCTCCCAGCGCCGCAACCGCGAGATCGCGCTGCCCCGGCAAATCGCGATGTTTCTGTGCCGCGAGCTGATGAACTTGTCCACCACCCGCATCGGAGACGAGTTCGGCGGCCGCGACCACACCACCGTGATGCACGCCTGCGACAAGATCAACCGCATGGCCTCGGACAACGCCCAGCTGATGAACACGCTGGAGACCTTGCGCGCAATGATTAAGGGGCGATGAGGGCGTTGAAATCCGCTGCGGCGTCTTTCAACGCATAGGAGAAGAACTGCGCGGGCCTGAAAATCTGCGGATTTTCCGGGCGGCCCGCTGACTTAAGGGTTTGTTTCCTCCACCAGTGTACGCACTGGTTCCGGAAATGACATTCCCGCCGACAAGTCGGTGGGAATGAATGAAGCCGGGAGAGTCGCGCGGATCGGTGGGAATGATCGTAAAGCGTGACGGGGGGTGTTCCCCCATTAATTCCCCCTTATGGGGTCCAGGGACACTGTCCCTGGCGGGATCTGGGGGCTTTCCCTCCAAGCGCGCACTGCAATATTTCTTTAAACCGCGCTTGGCGGGAAAGCGGGTTCGGTGCGGCTTGCCGCAAAAAACGGTCCAGTGGAGCGTTTTTAGAACCCAGGATGGAGCCCCGGCGTTCCTCCCGCCTCCCTCTTGTTGGCACTTCGTGGAAAAGTCCGACAAACCCCGGCGCCTTTCCACACCAGCTTCCACCGGCCAAAAGCCCCAAAACCAGCGGATGGGCATGGTTATCCACAGTTTCCACAATACTACGACGGTTACGATGACTCTTTCTATTGAACAGGAATGGATTCAGGAGGGCAATATGCGGTTTACCTGCCAGGTGACGGATCTGGTCGAAGGGCTGAGCGTGGCGTCCCGGGCGCTTTCGGCGCGCACCACCCAGCCGATCTTGGAAGGCGTGTTGATCAAGACGGGCGAGGATTTGCTGAAATTGACCTGCTCCGACGGGTCGATCTCGATTGTGACCCAGGTTCCCGCCACCATCGAGGACGACGGCGACCTGGTTCTGCCCGGGCGGCTGTTCCTCGAGGTGATGCGAAAGCTCCCCACAGGGGAAATGAAGGCCTCATCGGGCGACAACTTCGCGCTGACGGTGCGCTGCCAGGGTTCCCGAACCACCATCGCGGGGCAGAACCCGGTCAACTACCCCGCGCTGCCGCTGGTCAGCGCCCAGAATTCGTTCATCCTGCCGCAAAAGCTGCTGGGAGAACTGATCGAGCAGACCTCGTTCGCCACATCCTCGGACGAAACCCGCCCCGTGCTGACGGGCAGCTTATTGGAAATCGAAAAGGGCGAACTGCGCATGGTGGCGCTGGACGGCTTCCGGCTCGCGATGCGGCTGGAGCGGCTGTCCGGCGACACCGCTGAAATTTCCGCGATCATCCCCCAAAAAGCGCTGACCGAAATCGCGCGCGTGATGGCCGACGATGAAACCCAGATGGCCATGATCCTGATTGGCGGCAGCCAGCTGATGATCAACATGGACGTGACCCAGTTCTATACCACTCTGATCGAAGGCGAATTCATCAAATACCGCCAGATCATCCCGAAGGACTGGAAGACCCGGGCCAAGGTCTCCACCGCCGCCATTTCCAGCTGTGTCGAGCGCGCCTCGCTGATGGCGAGGGAGGGCAGGAACAACCTGATCCGCATGTCGGTCTCCGGCGGGCGCATCGTGATCACCGCCAACTCCGAGAGCGGCGACGTCTACGAGGAACTGGACGCCGAGATCGAGGGCGAGGACCTAGACATCGCGTTCAACGTGCGCTACATGATGGACATGCTGCGGGCGATTCACGACGAGGAGGTCTACCTGCGCTTCAACTCCTCCGTCAGCCCGTGCCTGATCTGCCCGGTCGAGGGCGACGCCTACACCTACCTGGTGCTGCCCGTCCGCGTGCATGCGTAACGACCGGGACACCATCGCCGCCATCGCCACCGCACAGGGCGAAGGGGGCATCGCGATTGTGCGCGTCAGCGGCCCGGGCGCCCTCAAAGCGCTCGAGGCCGTTTTTACGCGGCAGCCGGCAAAAACAGACCACCCTGACTCCTGGCAACCGAACCGGCTGTATTACGGTCATTTGATGGAGCGCGGCCGGAGGGTGGACGAGGCGATGGCGGTCTATATGGCTGCGCCGAGATCCTACACCCGGGAGGACGTCTGCGAACTCCACGTCCACGGCGGGCGCTATGCGGCGGAAAAGGCGCTGCAGCTGGTGCTGAATCAGGGCGTCCGCGCCGCGGAGCCGGGCGAGTTTACGCTGCGCGCGTTTCTGAACGGCCGGATCGATCTCAGCCAGGCCGAAGCGGTGATGGCGATGATCTCCGCCTCCGGCGAGGTCGCCGCCCGCGCCGCGATGCGGGAGCTGGGCGGCGCGCTGGCAAGGTTCGTGGACGAGGTCTCGCGAAGGCTCACCGACCTTCTGGCGCTGATCGAAGCGGGCGTCGACTTCCCGGAGGAGGTGGACGAGCGGGCCACCCGGGAGCGGCTGGAGGATTCCATCCGCGGCATGATCCGGGAACTCGAAGCCGCGGTGGACGAAAACGCCGCCCGGATCGTGCGGGAGGGGCTGACGGTGGCGCTCGCCGGTGTGCCCAACGCGGGCAAGTCGTCGCTGATGAACGCGATTTTGAGGGCGGACCGCGCGATCGTGACCCCGGTGCCCGGCACCACGCGGGACGTGCTCTCGGAGCGCGTCCGGGTGAAAGGCCTGGACATGACGCTGCTGGACACCGCGGGCATCCGCGAGACCAGAGACGAGATCGAGCTTCAGGGCGTCCTCCGGGCGAAAAAGGCCGTGGAATCCGCCGATCAGGTGATCCTGGTCGTGGACGGCTCCATTCCGGAGGGCGAAGCGGAAAGTGCGCTCCTTAAAGCGGCGGATGGGCGAACCATGGTCGTGCTGAGCAAGTGCGATTTGGGCGTCGACCCCGGGCGGCGGGGCCTTCGCGTCTCGGCGAAGACCGGGGAGGGCCTGGACGAACTGCTGGACGAATTGAAAGCGCGGGCGGATTCCTTCGGCGCGGGCGAGGCGTTTTTGACCCGGCCCCGCCACATCGACTGCGCGAAGCGGGCGATTTCCTCGCTTTCGGACGCGCTCTCCTCGCTGGCGGGCGGCGTGCCGCAGGACTTGATCTCGGTGGATCTGATGGCCGCGCTCTCTGCCCTCGGCGAGATCACCGGCCGCAGCGCCTCCGACGAAGTGATCTCCGCCGTGTTCCGCAACTTCTGCGTAGGCAAGTGATCTGCCTCGTTTTTAAAAATTTGCGCCGGGGCGGATAAAAGTTCACAAAATCCACACGAGGATATGATATACTTACAGGAAATCCACATCAGGAAGCCGAGGTGTTCCGGGTGCCCAAAGTGACCATCAGGGAGGACGATTGCAAGGGCTGCAGCCTCTGCGTCGTCGCCTGCCCCAAGAAGATCCTGAAGCTGTCGGACCGGCTGAATCAGAAGGGCTATCACCCCTCGGAGTGCGTCTCGCCCGAGGCGTGCATCGGCTGCGCGTTCTGCGCCCGCATGTGCCCCGACTGCGTGATCACCGTCGAAAAGTGAGGAGGGGTCTTATGCGCGATCGACAGATGATGAAGGGCAACGAGGCCATCGCCGAGGCGGCGGTGCGCGCCGGCTGCCGCTATTTTTTCGGCTATCCCATCACGCCGCAAAACGAAATTCCGGAATATATGTCGAGGCGCCTGCCCCAGGTGGGCGGGGTGTTCCTGCAGGCGGAGAGCGAAGTCAGCGCCATCAACATGGTCTACGGCGCGTCGGGCGCGGGCGCGAGGGTGATGACCTCCTCGTCCAGCCCGGGAATCTCGCTGAAGCAGGAGGGCATCAGCTACCTGGCCGGCGCGGAACTGCCCTGCGTGATCGTCAACATGGTGCGCGGCGGCCCGGGCCTGGGTTCCATTCAGCCCGCCCAGAGCGACTACTACCAGGCGACCCGCGGCGGCGGCCACGGCGACTATCGCCTGCTGGTTTACGCGCCCTCCACCGTGCAGGAGGCGGTCACGCTGACCGCGAAAGCCTTCGATGCGGCGGACCGATACCTGAACCCGGTCATGGTGCTGGGCGACGGCGTGATCGGCCAGATGATGGAGCCGGTCGTGATGCCGGAGACCTTCGAGACCAAAAAGATTGAAAAGCCTTGGGCGGCCACCGGCTGGGACGGGAAGCGCCCCCGCGCGATCATCAACTCCCTCTACATCAAGCCCGATGAGTGTGAGGCCCACAACCTGCGGCTCGAGGCCAAGTACCGGGTGATGCGCGAGGAAGAAGTGCTGGTCGATCTCCAGTACATGGATGACGCCGATTTCGCCGTCTGCGCCTACGGCACCACCGCCCGCATCGCGCTGACCGCGGTGCGCAAGGCGCGCGCCGGGGGGCTGAAGGTGGGCCTGATCCGGCCAATCACCGTCTGGCCGTTCCCGGAGCAGGAGATCCGGGAGCTTTCAAAGCGCTTGAAGGCCATACTGACCGTCGAGATGTCGCTGGGCCAGATGGTGGACGACGTGAAGCTCGCGGTTAGCGGCGCGTGCCCGGTGCTGTTCCACGGCCGCACCGGCGGCGTGATCCCGGGCGTAAACGAGATCCTGGGCAAAATTCACGAGATGAAGGAGGCGGCGGGCGATGGCGGTCGTGTTTGAAAGGCCCAAGGCGCTCATTGACGTCCCCATGCACTACTGCCCCGGCTGCACCCACGGCATCATCCACCGGCTCGTGGCCGAGGCGCTGGATGAACTGGGCGTTCAGGACAGGGCCATCGGCGTCGCGCCGGTGGGCTGCGCGGTGTTCGCCTACGATTACTTCAACTGCGACATGTACGAGGCCGCCCACGGCCGCGCGCCCGCGGTGGCCACCGGTTGCAAGCGGGTGCACCCGGACGCGGTCGTGTTCACCTATCAGGGCGACGGAGACTTGGCCTCCATCGGCGCCGCGGAGATCGTGCACGCGGCGGCCCGGGGCGAGAACATCACCGTGATCTTCGTCAACAACGCCATCTACGGCATGACCGGCGGCCAGATGGCCCCGACCACGCTCGTGGGCCAGAAGACCACCACCTCCCCGTTGGGGCGGGACGTCAAGGTCAACGGCAACCCGCTGCGCGTCAGCGAAATGCTGGCGACGCTCGACGGCCCGGCGCTGATCGAGCGGGTCAGCGTGCACGACGTAAAGCACGTGCTGGCCGCGGGCAAGGCTATCAAGAAGGCGTTCCAGTGCCAGATGGAGGGAAAGGGCTTCTCCATGATCGAAGTGCTCTCCACCTGCCCCACCAACTGGGGCCTGACGCCGGTGGAATCGCTGAAGTGGCTGGAGGCCAACATGATCCCCCAGTACCCGCTGGGCGTGTACAAGGAGGTCAAATAATGGAAACGGGCCTGATTGTCGCCGGGTTCGGCGGCCAGGGGGTTCTTTTGATCGGGCAGCTGATCGCCTATTCCGGCATGCTGGACGGCAAGGAGGTCTCCTGGATGCCCTCCTACGGCCCGGAGATGCGCGGCGGCAGCGCCAACTGCACCGTGGTGCTTTCGGACGAGCCGGTGGGCAGCCCCAAGGTGGACGAGGCGGACGTGGTCATCGCGATGAACAAGCCTTCCATGCTGCTGTTTGAAAAGGCGGTCAAGGCGGGCGGCGCGCTGCTCTACAATTCCAGCCTGATCGACGTAAAACCCACCAGGGCGGACATCCGCGCGGTCGCGATCCCCTGCAGCGAAATCGCGGACCAGGCGGGCGACCTGCGCGCCGCCAACATGGCGATGCTGGGCGCCTACGCCGGGCTGACCTGCTCCTTTGACATCGATCTGTTGATGGACGCGCTGCGGCACAAGCTGGGCGGCGGCAAGGAAAAGCTGATGGAGATCAACCGCCGCGCGATTCAGGCGGGCATGACCATCGCCGCGGAATCCGGCATGGCCTGTTCGCTGAGGTAAGGCGTGGACATCCGGCTGGGCGATCAGGTGAAGATGCGCAAGCCCCATCCCTGCGGCAGCGACGTGTGGACGGTGATCCGCGTCGGCGCGGACATCAAAATCCGCTGCCAGGGCTGCGGGCGCATCGTCATGCTCGACAGGCCCCTGTTTGAAAAACGGCTCAAGAAGATTTTGAGCCGGGCTGAGGAGGACAACCCCCAATGAACAAACAAAAGGCCGCGAGAGAGGCCGGCCGGCCTGCCAGAGGCGCCAAGTCCTCCCGGTTCCTGGAGGACGCCTATAACGGCGCGAGAAAGCCCGCCAGGGCGCGCAGCGCGTCCCTCCCCTTCGGCGACGACGGCTACCCCCGCCGCCCGGCGAAATCTCAGGCGTCCGCCCGGAAACCCGCCCGCAAGGTGCGCGCCGCGGAGGGGGACTACGGCTACACCCCACGCCCCCGCCCCCGCCGGGACGAGTTCTTTGAGGAATACGACCGCCCCGCCCGGCGGGAGAGCGGCAAGCGGAAGAAGAAAAAGGGCCGCGGCGCGTTTGTCTATTGGGCCGTCGCGATCGTGCTGGCGCTTCTCATCGGCTTTGGCGTGCGTACTTTTGGGTTCGAATTGATCACCGTGCACGGCGACGCGATGCGGGGCACGCTGATTGACGGCGAGGTCGCGCTGATCAAAAAGAGCGTCTACTATTCGCAGAAGCCCGCCCGGGGCGACATCGTGGCGGTCAGTTCGCCGGAGGGTGTGTTGATCCGCCGCGTGGTGGCGCTGCCCGGCGAGACCATCGAGATCAAGTCGGGCGCCACCTACGTCAACGGCGAGCCGCTGGACGAATCCTACGTGTCCGAAAAGGACGGCGGCGACTACCCGCTGACCACCATCCCCGACGGCGCCTATTTTGTGATGGGCGACAACCGGCTGAACACCGACGACAGCCGCTCCTTCGGCCTGATCCGCAACACCCGGAGCCTGATCATCGGCCGGCTGGACTTCATCGTCTGGCCGCTGACGGGGTGGGGAGATGTGGCGTAGAAGATCGATGAAAATCCGCTGCGGCGTCTTTTCATCGAGGAGCGCTCAAAATCCACTTCGTGTCTTTTGAGCGCGGAAGGGAAGGACTGCGCGGGCCTGAAAATCTGCGGATTTTCCGGGCGGCCCGCTGACTGGATGAAATGTTTCCTCCACCAGTGTGCGCACTGGTTCCGGAAACACATTTCCGCCGCGCAGGTCGGCGGAAATGATTGAAGTCCGAAGAGCCGCACCGGTCGGTGGGAATGAATGAAGACCGGAGGACCGCCGGGAACAGAAGGAACACAACTGCCGCTGGACAAGGTATGGAAGATCCCGACGTCGCGCGGGTTGCCGGAAGCGATCGGAAGGAACGACGGGTTTTATCTTTTCGGTAATGGGAATCCAGAAAGGTCGTAAGGACATGAGCCAGACGCCGGCCGCCGCGCCCAAGAAGGACGCCAAGAAGGAAATCATGGAGTGGGTCAAATCGATCCTGATCGCGCTCGTCATCGTCGCGATCGTGCGCACGTTCCTGTTTACAATGATCCGGGTGGACGGCACCTCGATGCTGGAGACGCTGCAGGACGGCGATCGCCTCGCCGCCACGATCATCGACGGCAAGCTTTTTGGCTACAACCGCGGCGACGTGGTGATCTGCACCTATCCGGGCGCGGACCACTACTGCGTGAAGCGGATCATCGGCCTCCCGGGCGAAATCATCGAGATCAAGGGGGGCGCCGTCTACATCAACGGCAATCCGCTGGACGAGCCCTACCTCACCCACCACAGCGCCGATTCGATGGATAAATACCAAATCCCCGAAGGGGCATACTTTGTGATGGGCGACAACCGGCCGGTCTCGCTGGACAGCCGCGCCGTCGGCCCCGTCCAGGCCGGGCCGTGGGTGCAGATCGGCATCCCGGAGAAGGGCTCGATCTTGGCCAAGGTGCACCTGAGGCTATGGCCCTTCGATACCATCTCGACGATCGATTAGGAGAGAGCATGCAGGATTCCGGAAAGCATCCCGCCCCCGGGAGCGAGGGCGAAACCCAGAGCGCCAAGGCGGAGTCCGCTTCAGACGCGGCAGAGCAGGCGGAGGCCGCGCGCAGGGCGCACGCGAGGAAGGAGCTGCGCGAGTGGATTGTGTCCATCGCGGTGGCGCTGATCGCGGTGTTTTTGATCCGCTCGTTCCTCTTTACCATCATCCGGGTGGACGGCGACTCGATGCGGGAGACGCTGCATAACGGCGAGCGGCTGATCGTGACGGTGCTCGACGTGAAGCTGAACGGCGTGCACCGGGACGACGTGGTCATCTGCCACTACCCGGGCAGGGCGGGCGTCTTCGGCCTGCCGGAGAACTTCGTGAAGCGGGTGGTCGGCGTCGGCGGCGACAAGGTCATCATGCTGAACGGACAGACGTTCATCAACGGCGCCCGGATGGATGAATCCTTCGTCACCTACCCCAGCCCGGAGATCAACGGCGCCTGGGAGGTGCCCGAAGGGTACGTGTTCGTCTGCGGCGACAACCGCGACAACTCCCACGACAGCCGCTATCCCGACGTGGGCTTCATTAAAACCAGCGAGATCGTGGGCCGCGTCCGCCTGGTCATGTGGCCCATCCCCGGCTGGCGCGTGGTGAGCTAGGGCCCCGCAAGCGGATTCCATAATATTCTTCTGCCCGCGCCCGCGCGCGGGTTTGACTTATAGAGATACGAAAGAAGGATTCCGATGGACGAAAAGAAGTACTTCCTGTCGCTGGCGAAGGGCGAGATGGAAGGCGCGGCGCTGTACGAGAAGGTAGCGGGCTTCGTGAAAAAGGAGTCCGACCGGGAAACGCTGCTCGTCATCGCCCGGGAGGAGCGGAGCCACGCGAAGGTGTTCGCCTCCTACGCCGGGGAGACGCCCCGCGTCAGCCGCATTCGGGTCGGCTGGTACGCGTTTTTGTCGCGGGTGCTGGGCTATACGTTCACGCTGAAGCTGCTGGAAAACGGCGAGGGCAGGAGCGTCGCGAACTACGCTGAGCCGCTCAAGGCCGTGCCCGAGATGAGCGCGTTCCTCGAGGAGGAGAAGCGGCACGAGGGCCAGCTGGTCGAAATTCTGGACGAGGAGCGGCTCAAGTACATGGGCGACATCGTGCTGGGCATGAACGACGCGCTGGTGGAATTGACCGGCGCGCTGGCGGGGTACACGCTGGCCATGCGCAATACCGGCATGATCGCGATGGCCGGGCTGATCACCGGCATCTCCGCCACGCTGTCGATGGCCTCCTCTGGCTTCCTGTCCACCCGGGAGGCGGGCGGGAAGGACGCCGTCAAGTCCTCCATCTACACCGGCGTAACCTACCTGATCACCGTGGCCATCCTGATCGCGCCCTACCTGATCGCCCCGCAGGGCGGCTATTTCGGCGCGCTGATCGCGATGCTGCTGCTGGCGCTGAGCATCATCGCCGCGTTCAACTTTTACGTGGCGGTCGCCAAGGGCCGCTCGTTCCGAAGGGGCTTTCTGGGCATGGCGGCGATCTCGATGGGCGTCGCGGCGATCTGCTTCGGGGTGGGCATTCTGGTCAAAAACGTGTTAGGGATTAACGTGTGAGAGAACGCCGGGGGACTCCGTCCCCCGGACCCTGGACCCGGCACAGAATAAGCCTGCGCTTACGGCAAAGCGCAGACTTATTCTATATATTCTTCCCTGTAAAGTTTTTTGATCCAACTTTTTTTCAAAAAAGTTGGCCGCCGGAGGCCGTTTCCCTACGAGAGGCGCGATTTGAAGTCTTCGTATGAGAAGGAGCGGACGATGTCACAGCCTCCGTCCGGGTGCTCCAGCGCGATGGCGGGCAGCGGCATCCCGTTGAACGTGTTGTTCTTGACCGTGGTATAGATCGCCATGTCGAGGAACTCCAGCCGGTCGCCGGGGGAAAGCGGGGAATCGAAGGAATAGTCGCCGATCACGTCGCCCGCGAGGCACGTGGGCCCGGCGAGGCGATAGGTGTAAGCCCTTTCGCCCGGCTGGCCCGCGGGCACCGGCGCTCTGAGGAAATCGAAGCGCGCACCCGGCGTTTGCAGCGGCGGGCGGTAGGGCATTTCGAGCACGTCCGGCATGTGGCAGGCGGCGGAGGCGTCCAGTATCGCGATCGGGAGGCCGTTCGTCACCACGTCCAGCACCTGGGTAATCAATATCCCGGCGTTCAGCGCCACCGCCTCGCCCGGCTCCAGGTACACGGTCAAACCGAATTCCCGCTGCATCCGGCGGATGCACTTTTCCAGTCTGGGCAGGTCGTAGCCGGGCCGGGTGATGTGGTGCCCGCCGCCGAAGTTGATCCAGCGAACCTTGGGGAGCCACGGGCCGAACTTCTGAATGACCGCCTCCAGCGTCTCCTCCAGCGCATCGGAATCCTGCTCGCACAGCGCGTGGAAGTGCAGCCCGTCCACGCCGTCCGGCAGATCGGGAAGGCCGTCTTCCGCCGGGATGCCCAGCCGCGAGCCGGGCGCGCAGGGGTCGTAGATGGCGTGGGCTTGCGTGGAGTGGCCCGGGTTGACCCTCAGGCCCACGCTGGCCCCGGCCCGCTTTGCCCGCGCGCTGAACTTCTCATATTGGGCGAGCGAGTTGAACACCACATGGTCTGAGAGCCGCGCGATCTCGCCGAACTGGTCGTCCCGGAAGGCGGGGGAAAAGGTGTGGTTCTCCTTGCCCATGTGCTCGCGGGCCAGCCGCGCCTCGAATAGCCCGCTGGAGGCCGCGCCGTCCAGGTACTTCCCGATCAGCGGATATACCGAAAACATCGAAAACGCCTTCTGCGCCAGCAGGATGCGGCAGCCGGTGCGCTCCCTTACGCCCTTCAGAATTTCCAGGTTCCGCCGGAGTGCCGCCTCGCTCACCAGGTAGCAGGGCGTGGGCAGGCCGCGCCGTTCCATCAGTCCACCGGAACCGGGTGCTCATCCACCACCCAGGGCAGGCCCCAGCGGTTCAGCGCGTCCATGAACGGGTCGGGGTCGAACTCCTCCATGTTGTGCACGCCCGGCTTCTGCCACTTCCCATCCATCACCAGCATCGCCCCGATCATCGCGGGCACGCCGGTGGTGTAGGCGACCGCCTGGGAGCCGACCTCTTTGTAGCACTGCTGGTGGTCGCACACGTTGTAGATGTAAATCGTCTTTTCCTTGCCGCCCTTGAGGCCCTTTAGGATGCAGCCGATGTTGGTCTTGCCCTTGGTGCGCGGGCCCAGCGACGACGGGTCGGGCAGCACCGCCTTTAAAAATTGCAGCGGCACGATCTCCCTGCCCTCGTAGAGGATCGGCTTGATGGAGGTCATGCCGACGTTTTCAAGGCACTTGAGGTGAACCAGGTAGCTCTGGCCGAAGGTCATGAAAAAGCGGATGCGCTTGATGCCGGGGATGTTCAGCGCCAGCGATTCGATCTCCTCGTGGTGCAACAGGTACATATCCTTTTTGCCCACTTCGGCGAAGTCGTAGACGCGCTTGACCTCCATCGGCTCGGTCTCCACCCAGCGGCCGTCCTTCCAGTAGGAACCCTTGGCGCTGACCTCCCGGATGTTGATCTCCGGGTTGAAGTTGGTGGCGAACGGGTAGCCGTGGTCGCCGCCGTTGCAGTCCAGAATGTCCAGATAGTTGATCTCGTCGAAGTAGTGCTTGAGCGCGTAGGCGGTGAACACGTTGGTCACGCCCGGGTCGAAGCCGCTGCCGAGCAGTGCCGTGACGCCCCGCTTTTCAAACGACTCCCGGTACGCCCACTGCCACTTGTACTCAAACTTGGCGGTGTCCTCCGGCTCGTAGTTGGCGGTGTCGATGTAGTGGACGCCGGTCGCCAGGCACGCGTCCATGAGGGTCAGATCCTGATAGGGCAGCGCCAGGTTCAACACCGCGTCCGGGCCGAAGGACTCGATCAGCTTCGCCAATTGGTTCACGTTGGACGCGTCCACCTGCGCGGTCTGGATGCGGACCTTCGTCTTCCCCTCCAGCTCCGCCTTCAGCGCGTCGCACTTTGAGACGGTGCGGCTGGCGATCAAAAGGTCGGTGAAGAAGGCGTCGTTCTGGCAGACCTTGTGGATGGCGACCGAGGCGACGCCGCCGCAGCCGACGACCATCAGCTTTTTCATGAAGCGTTTCCTCCTTTGAGTGACAGCAGAATTTCCCTGGTGAGTTTGCAGCCAACCGCGGTCGAGATGCCGCTGGGGTCATAGGGCGGGCTGAGTTCCACCAGGTCGCAGCCCACGACGTTGGCCTCGCGGGCCACCTTTGTGGAGGCGCGCAGAAGCTCCAGGAATGGCACGCCGCCCGGCTCCGGGGTGCCGGTGCCGGGGAAGGCGGACGGGTCCAGCACGTCCAGGTCGATGGTCAGGTAGACCGGTTTGCCGCGAAGCGCTTCCAGCGTCACGTCCAGCCACTCGAAGTCGAACCGCCGCATCGCCACATGCCCCTGGGCGGCGAACTCGAACTCCGCCCGGTCGCCGGAGCGGATGCCGAACTGGAAGATGCGGCCGTCGCCTAGGATCTCCCAGCAGCGGCGCAGCGCGCAGGCGTGGGAGAGCTTCACGCCCAGGTAATCGTCCCTCAGATCCGCATGGGCGTCGAAGTGGACGATCGAAAGGTCTGGATATGCCTGCTGAGCGGCCCTCACCGCCGGCAGCGTGACCAGGTGTTCCCCGCCCAGCATGAGGGGCAGCTTGCCGTCCGACAGGATGCCCCGCGCGCGGGCGCAGATCGCCTCCAGCGTTGCCTGTACGTCCCCGATGGGCAGTTCGAGATCGCCGCTGTCCATCACGCGCAGATCCGCCAGATCCCTGTCCTGGTAGGGGCTGTAGGTCTCTATGCCGTAGGATTCGCCCCGGATCGCCCGGGGGCCGAAGCGCGTTCCGGGCCGGTAGGAGGTGGTGCCGTCAAACGGCGCGCCATAGAGCACGATGTCCGCCTCGTCGTAACCCGAATCGCAGCCCAGAAAGCACTCCATGTTCCTATTCAACGTGTAAATCATCTCCCCCCGTACCGGGTTTCCAGTAAACCCCGCCGCACCTTTCGCGCGCTTCTTCGTTCTTCATTCATTCCCACCGACTTGTCGGCGGGAATGCCGTTTCCGTAACCAGTGCGCACACTGGTGGAGGAAACAAACCCTTAAGTCAGCGCGCCGCCCGGAAAACCCGCAGGTTTTCAGGCGCGCGCAGGATTCTTCCTTCGCGCTGAAAAGACGCCGCAGCGGATTTTCAACGCTCGTAGGCGCGCGCAGGATCTTCCCATTCACTGAAAAGCCGCCGCAGCGGATTTTCAGTGCTCGTTTTCAACACTTCGAAGCATTTCCTCCACGTACGCCGGCAGCGCGAACGCGCCGACGTGCAGGTTGGTGGTGTAGTAGCGGGTCGAAAGGCCGAGGAGGCCCCACTTCGCGGCGTTCAAATCCCTGACCGGGTGATACTTTTTGGACGCGAACCCGAACAGCCAGTGGCCGGACGGGTAGGTGGGGATGTGCGCCTGGTAGACCCGGCTGATCGGGAAGCTCTCCACGATGCGCTTGTGGGCGCGCTGGCAGGCGGCGGCGTCCTGGTCGTAGAAGGGGCTTTCGTGCTGGTTGACCATGATGCCGTCGTCCTTCAGCGCGTTAAAGCAGTTGCCGTAGAACTCCCGGGTGAACAGGCCCTCGCCGGGGCCGAACGGGTCCGTGGAGTCCACGATGATGAGGTCGTACTCGTTCCGCTTCGTCCGGACGAACTTCAGCCCGTCCTCGAAGGCGATGTTGAGCCTGGGGTCGTCCAGCCGGCACGCGGTCTGCGGCAGGTATTTTTTGCACACGTCCACCACCAGCGGGTCGATCTCCACCATGTCGATGTGGCGGACGGAATCGTAGCGGGTCAGTTCCCGCACCACGCCGCCGTCGCCCGCGCCGATGACCAGCACATTCTGCGCCGCCGGGTGTACCGCCATCGGCACATGGGTAATCATCTCGTGGTAGATGAACTCGTCCTTCTCGGTCAGCATCATGAAGCCGTCGAGGGTCAGGAACCGCCCGAACTCCTTCGAATCGAACACGTCGATGCGCTGGAAGTCGCTGCGGCCGGAGTAGAGCTGCCGGTCCACCTTGATAGAAAGCTGGACGTTCGGCGTATGGCGCTCTGAAAACCACAGTTCCACGCTTCACTCCTCCTTCAGCACGTTCAAATGCTCAACGCACGGGTCCTCGGGGCCGGTCATCTGGGAACCCTTGTCCCTGGCGTAGCGGATGTAGTCCAGGATCTGCGGCGTGATTCGCTCCCCCGGCGCGACGATCGGGATGCCCGGCGGGTAGCACATCACGAACTCCCCGGCCACCCGGCCCGCGGTGTTGTCCAGCGGCAGGTACTGCCTCTCCGCGTAAAACGCCTTCTGCGGCGTCACGGCCACCTCCGGCTCGACGTACTCCTGCCGGAACATGCCCCTGGGGTCCCTTTGATAGCGCCGCTTGATCTCGGAAAGCGCCCCGATCAGCCGCTCGATGTCCTGCAGCCTGTCGCCCAGCGAGACGTAGGCCAGGATGTTGCCGATGTCGCCGAACTCGATCTGGATGTCGTACTCGTCCCGCAGGATGTCGTGCACCTCGATGCCGGCCAGGCCCACCCCCAGCGTGTTGACCGCCAGCTTCGTCCGGTCGAACGCGAAAAAGCTGTCGCCGTTGACCTTCTCCTCCCCGTAGGCGTAGAAGCCGCCCATCTGGTTGATTTCGCCCCGGGCGTAATCGGAGAGCGCCACGACCCGTTCGAACACCTCCGGCCCGCGGAGCGCCAGGTTCCGGCGGGACAGGTCCAGGCTCGCCATCAAAAGGTACGAGCCGCTGGTGGTCTGGGTCAAATTCACGATCTGCTGCAAATACCGCGCGTTCACCCGCGGCCCCGCCACCAGGAACGAGCTCTGCGTCAGGCTGCCGCCCGACTTGTGCATGCTGACCGCCGCCAGATCCGCCCCCGCCGCCATCGCGGACGCCGGAAGGTCTTTGCCGAAGTAGAAGTGGGTGCCGTGGGCCTCGTCCGCCAGAACCAGCATGCCCGCCTCGTGGGCCAGGCGGGTGATGGAGCGCACGTCCGAACAGACGCCGTAATAGGTGGGGTTGTTGACCAGCACCGCCTTGGCGTCCGGATGGCGGCGGATGGCCTCCTCCACGGCCGGGAGCTTCATGCCCAGCGGGATGCCGAGCGTTTCGTCGATCTCCGGCGACACGTACACCGGCTCGCCGCCGGAGAGCACCAGCGCGTTGATTACGCTGCGGTGCACGTTCCGGGGCAGGATCAGCTTGTCGCCCTTCCGGAGCGCGTAGAGGATCATGCTCTCGACCGACGAAGTGGTGCCGCCCACCATCAGCATCGCGTAGGCCGCGCCGAACGCCTCCGCCGCCAGCTCCTCCGCCTCCCGGATCACCGACACCGGGTGGCACAGGTTGTCCAGCGGCTTCATCGAGTTCACGTCCAGCGACAAGCACTTCTCGCCCAGCAGCCTGACCAACTCCGGATTGCCCCGGCCCCGCTTGTGGCCGGGCACGTCGAGGGGCACAATCCGCATGGAGCGCATATTTTCCAGCGCCTCGCAGATGGGCGCGCGGTCCTGATTGCCCGGCATTTCTCCATCCCCTTTTTGTATGATCCGTTTCCGTGATTCAATCATTTTTCATACGTTCGGTTCCATTTCCGTAATCCAATCATTTCCGGCGCCGCGCGGCGGAAATGGTTTCCGCAACCAGTGCGCACACTGGTGGAGGAAACAATACTACCCGTCAGCGCGCCGCCCGGAAATCCCGCGGGATTTCAGGCGCGCGCAGTCCCCCAATGCGCCCAAAAGACGCGCAGCGGATTTTGGGCGCCACACTAAAACACATTTCTCCCGCTGAATATCTCGATCATCTCGCGCCGCAGGCTGCCGGAGATGTCGAGCCTTGTCCTCGGCGGCAGTTCGTACACGTCCACGTTGAACAGGTAGTTCTTGAGGTCCAATTCCTTAATCAGCATCTTGGTGTGGAACAGGTTGGCCTCGTACACGTTGACGTCCACCGCGTCGTAGCGCCGGAGGATGTCATCGTCGATATAGTTCTGGATCGATGTGATCGCGTGGTCGATGAACAGCTTCTTGCCCGCCACGTCCCGCGTGAAGCCGCGCACGCGGTAGTCCATCGTGATGATGTCGGAATCGAAGGAGCCGATCAGGTAGTCCAATGTGGACAGCGGCGTGATCTCCCCGCAGGTGGCCACGTCGATGTCCACGCGGAACGTGGCGAGGAACGTATCCGGGTGGTATTCCGGATAGGTGTGCACCGTCACGTGGCTCTTGTCCAGGTGGGCGACCACGGCGTCCCCGGCCGGGGTCATGGAGCCGTCGGCGATGAGGAGCGTCACCGACGCGCCCTGGGGGTCGTAATCCTGGCGGGACAGGTGCAGCACCCGGGCCCCGATCATGTCCACGACGTGGGTCAGTATGCCGGTCAGCCGCTCGGAGTTGTATTGCTCGCCCACGTAGGCGATGTAGTCCTTTTGTTCCCGGGGCGTCTTGGCGTAACACACATCGTAGATGTTAAAGCTCAGCGATTTCGTGAGGTTGTTGAACCCGTACAGCTTCAGCTTGCCCTCCATTGGTACCCTCCTCACTCAATACCGGTCTGGAACAGCGAAATAATTCCGTCCCGGCAAGAAAAAAAGCAAGCGACGAGCCTATTATGCCCATCACTTGCGATCGTCTTCTGTCGCCGTCCCGCGGATTTCCCGCGGGCCGACCTTCCATACAGATTCCGGGTTTTAGAGTCTATATAGCAAACAATTACTTTTACTACTCTTATTGACCGTTTCACAAGTTGATGCGCCATGAGGCGCCGGTTATAAAGTAACCAACTTATAAAATCGAAGCGCACGCTTCATCAATAAGGCGGCCCCGCCGCCGCGGGCAGTCGGCCGTCCCCTGGCGGCCGGTAATTGTTTGCACGTTCCTCCATTTTATGCGAATGCAGTCGAACAATACCACGCGGGGGCGCGCATGTCAAGTTAAAAATCGCGCAGGCGGCGAGGCCTGGAAGGGGGTGGAAAAAAGCCGGGCGGTCACTCCCCCAGATGGGATTCGGCCGGGACGTTCCCCGCCGTTTTGCGCGCATTCACCTCGGAGGCGATCCATAGAGCCAGCGGCACCAAGATCTCAAACGGTATGGCGTAATAGGGGTAGACCACGACGAAGGAGAACATGTCCATGGTGTTGTTGTAAATGATGATGGACAGCATCAGCGCCAGCAGGCCTGTGGGCAGCACGAGGCTTCGCCACTCCTTGACGCCGAACAGGCTGGCGATGCCACGGCTGGCGGTGATCAGGCACAGCGCGATCTTGGTGACCCCGGCCAGTATGAAGTTGACCGAGACCGAACCCTCGATGCGGGACAGAAATTCGCCCAGGTCGATGATGCGCGCGGCGGTGTAGGAGGGGAAGTATTCCACAGAGACCACCGCCGCGCCCAGCACCACCAGGTTGCGCAGGATGATGATTAGGAGCACGAACCCGCTGATGAAAAGGCTCGACATATAGATCCCGGTCGGGCGGTCCGAGGGGCGGATGAGGTCCGCGATGCCCAGGAACAGCACTGTCTCGGCGAAGGGGAAGGAGAAGACCTGGAAGGCGTCCTTCGCGATCGCGGCGGGGGAATGCTCGAATAGGGGCAGCACGTGCTGGAGGGTCATCACGTTGAGGGACAGAACCACCGTCAGAATGACGATGAACAGCACGACCGGCGCGGTGGCGATTGCCCATTTGCCCAGCGCCTTGCCGCCCATGCCCGCCAGCATGCACACGATCAGCGTCATGATGGAGGCGACGGCCAGCTGCGGCGTCTCCTGCAGGGCCGTGACCTGGATGAACTCCGAAAAATTGCGCAGCACCAGCGCGCCCAGGTGCAGCGCGTACCAGGACATTATTAGCGTGGCCAGCTTTCCAAAGAACTTGCCCAATAGGCGCTGAGCGGCGTCAAACAGCCCCTCGCCCGGGTTCAGCGCGATGATCCTGCCGTACATCAGCAGCACGGGCACCGCGTACACGACGGCCAGTATCAGCGAGATCCAGGAGTCCTGCGCCACGCCGGTCGAGACGCCCATTACGACGGAGCTTCCGAAGTTGAACATCAGCAGGATGGCGATCGCCTGGCGGCGGGTCAGCGGTTGATCCAGCACGGGCATTCTCCTTTACTACGAAACCATAGGGGGACAATCCGGCGCGGGGCGGCGGCTACTGGATGTGGAAGATCATCCGGACGACCTCCCGGATGGGCATCGAGGGCGGGGGGATTTTGACGCCCAGCTGGCTCATCGTCAGTAGCGTGAAGCTCACCGCCAACAGGGTGAGGTACAGCGCGACCTCGCCCCGGGGGGGCGCCGCCTTGAGGCGCGGCCGGAGGTTGAACACCAGCGCGCCCAGGTATATGGCGACCAGAATGGCCAGCATCATGGGTGAATGGCCTCCTTGGAGGTGATGAACGCGGTGTTCACAATGTTCACCTTGCAGCTGATCGACACCGGGAGCGTCGGGAAAATCTCGCCCCAGCGGGATTGCATGGAATGCCACAGCTTGGGGTTCCGCTGGTGAACCAGATTGCCGAAGCCGAAGATGTCCGTCCCCATCTCCCGCTGCACCTTTTCAATCAGCGCCGCGATCTCTACCTCCAGCCGCTTTCCGGCCTCCGTCTCCAGCGCCTTGATCTGGTCGTCCTTCAGCACGTCGATCTCCTCCAGGGTCTCGGAGAGGTAGACATTTGTCTCGGTCTGGACGCGGAAGGAGAGCGAATCGCCCTTCGCTTCGAACGAGGTAGTCTCCATGCTCTCCTCGATCTCCAGCGACACGTCCGGCTCACCGGTCCCGTGTATGTCCATCACCAGGATGCCGCCGTGGCACTGGTTTGTCGCGATGAGGAAGAACTTCGACTCCTCCTTCGACAGGTACCCCACCAGTTTGTCGCCCTTGAAGGCGGCGATGCCGTCCGCCTCGGCAACCTTCTGCCCTTCGCTGTCCACGACGATGAACGCGGGCAGCGTCAGCTCGATGCTCCCGGGGCTATTGAGTATGTCATAGGCGGTGTACAATTCGGTGTGGGCGGTGGAGGAGGTGATTTGGGAATCCTCATTGATGACCGAGTCGATTTCCAGCGATATCATCGACTGGTCGAGCCCCTTGGTTGCCAGCAGGTCGTGCGCCGTGCCGCCCTTGGCGACCAGCAGGTTCAGCGTCTCCCGGCCCTCCTTGTCCCGCATGATCCAGTCCGCCGCTTCCAAAAGGCCCTTGTTTCGGGCCACCGCCTCGCTGAAGACGACGATCTGCGCGTTGCTGAAGTAGAGCTTGTTGTTCAGCTTGCGCTTGGAGTCGCGGAGGGCCTCGAAGATCGTCTGTCCGGTGGATTCCACCAGCTTCCCGGAGGGGCCCTCCTTGGCGGACTTGGTGAAGTCCACGATCTCGCTGGTGACCTGGTAGCCCCCGGTCGCCGGGTCCTCGTCCAGCCCCATGCCCATCCCGATGGAGACATCCTTGAGGTTGCGGTAGCTCCAGCAGCCGTTCAAAAACAGCGGCAGCAGGAATAGCGCCAGCACCTGGATCGCCTTACGCATTGTCCGGCCCCTCCGGCGGCTTCATGCGGGTGTGGTTTTTCGACAAGAGCTCCGGGCGCGTGATCATATCCCACCAGGGCGCGCGGACGGCGACGTCCTTGACGCGGCCCATCTTCAGATCCCCGTCCAGCGTCAGCGACGGAACGCCGAAGCTGGTCATCGAGATCAAGTGGATCAGCACCACCGAAAGCGCCATCGTGAACCCGAAGAAGCCGAACATCGACGATAGCACCAATACGAACAGGCGGATGTAGATCACCGGCGCGTTGAGCTTGGGCACCAATAGGTTCGTGATGCCGGTGATGGCGACCACGATGATCATCGGCGCCGCCACCAGCTTCGCCGCCACCGCCGCCTGGCCGATGACCAGCGCGCCCACGATGGACAGCGCCTGGCCGATGTTCGTGGGCATGCGCACGCCGGTCTCCCGGAGGATGTCGAAGGTAATCAGCATCACGAAGGCCTCCACCGCCGCGGGCAGCGGCACGCTCTGCCGCTCGGCGGTGATGTTAATGAGCAGCGACGTCGGCAGCATCTCCGTCTGGAAGGATCCGATCGCGATGTACGCCCCCGGCACCGCGATCGTCATGAAAAAGCCCAGCATCCGGAGGATGCGGGAGAAGGAGGTGTAGTAGAAGCTCAGGTAGTAGTCCTCGCTGGCCTGGAAGTTTTCGACGAACAGGTACGGCAGCGTCAGCGCGGTGGGGGTGCCGTCCACCAGGATTGCGATCCGCCCTTCGAGCAGCCGCCCCACCACCACGTCCGGCCGCTCGGTGTAGCCGACGGTGCGGAACAGTGAAAACCGGTGCTCGCGGATCAATTCCGTCACGTAGTTGGAATCCAGCACGCCGTCGATGTCGATCTTCGAGAGCCGTTCCATCACTTCCTTCAGCGCGCCCTGGTGAACCACCTGGCCCAGGTAGCACACCATCACGGAGGTCTGGGTGCGCTTGCCCAGCGTCAGGCTCCGGATCTTCAGATCCGGGGTGCGCGCGCGGCGGCGCAGCATGGAGATGTTCTGCATGATCGATTCGTTGAACCCCTCCCGGGGGCCGCTCAGGTTCTTTTCGCTGTCCGGCTCGGCGACCGACCGGAGCGGGAAGGACTTGGTGTTCAGGATCGCCGCCTCAGAACACCCGTCCGCGAACAGGATGGTGTCGCCGTAGGAGACCGCGCCGACGATTTTTGAAAACTCGCCGGTCAGTTCCGACTCGTTGATCTCCACCACCGCGCCGGTGAGCTGCTTCATCCGGTCGGGCCCCTTGGGCAGCTTGCCGCCCTGCATCAGCGGGCGCAGGATGCTGTCGTTGATGATGGACGAGGAGACCATGCCGTCGGAGAACACGATGGCGATGTCCGGCCGCCCGTCCTCCAGGACGAACCGGTAGCGCATGATGTCCACGTTCTCGAACAGCTTCTTCATCAGCGCGATGTTCTCCGATAGATCGGAGGAGACCTTGAGATCCTGAATCCCCTTGTTGAACGCCTCCGCCTCCCGGGAGACATCCCTCTTTTTCCGGAACATGCCGCCCCCGCCTTCCCGCGCCCATAATTGCAGTTTTATGGGCCGTATTCATCCCCCAGTATGGCAAAAACGGGGGATTTTTATCAGCCGCTTCCTGCAAACAAAAAACGGCCCTTTGGGGGCCGCAAGGCGGTTTCTTTTAACGCGACGCGTCAGGACTTGATAAGGTTCGCGATCTCCTCCGGCGTCTTGCCCGAGGCCTTCAATTCCGCGAATACCTTGGCATAGGACAGGCGGCGCCTCCGGGGCGCGTTGATCCTGGCCTTGCGCGCTTCAAGTTGTTCAATTGACCTGGAGTGGAACGCAATCTTCCTGTCAATCTCCGCGATGCGCTCCTCCGCGCTTCTGAAATTGCGCTTCGCCTTGGTTTCAACCTTCGCTTCCGGTGCTTTCTTGCGAGCAGGCATATTCAACACTTCCTTTCCTCGTTATAATATCACATCTTTTATTGACTTTCAAACGAAGAAAGCGAAGTTTGAGCGAATTTTTGCGGACAGAAAGCGCACATGCGAAGTGATCGCATTTTTCCATTGCATATCGGAAAGACATGATTTGAGGAATGTATGCCGCTGATCAAAACATCGCCGGTATATTGTCACAGATAGTATCTTAAGCCCTCAAGGAAGAACCTCAAGGGCCAAATGAGACGCCGGCCGAAAGGAACGCGCCGCCTTTACTTGAATCCCGTATAGACGTTCAGCGCGTCTTGCGCGTCGATTTTTGAAATGCGCCAGAACCCGTCCTCCCGTTCGGCCGTCAGCGTTGCGAAATAGCTGCCCGCGATGCCGGTGGACGTGGCGGTCGTGAATTTGAGCGCGATATCCGCTTGCGATTCACCTAGCGGGGTGATTCTCAGCACCTCGTAGCGCTCGATCCAGGGGCTGGATACGCCGGTCACCCAGTTGGGGAAGGTCTCCTCAAGCTGGGCGGCGTATTCCTTCTTTAAAGCGGAATTCATGGCCGAATACTGCATGGCGCCATTCCGGAGCTTCAGCCCTTCGGCCCATACGAGCGCCGCGCTCTCCTGATCGCATGCGCCCACATGGTTCAGCGCCTCGAGCAAGAGCTGGTTGCGCACCGGGTAGACGCTCCTGGAATCCGCGGCGACGGAAGCGCGCGTGGCCGCCATGACCACGATGCTGGATAGACAGATGACGACCGTAACCACCCACACGGCGACGGCGGGAGATACGCCCCATCGATCGAGCCTGGCGCGGAGCTTGAACATTCAATCCCTTCTTTCTCTATGTCCTGATAAATCCTATGCCGCGGCCCGGCCCGTTTGGCTCGCGATTGCGCAAAAGCCGGGCGATGGAAAGGCCCCGGCATTGCGGCCGGGGCCTGGGGTTATAAGTACCGCTATTTGGCGGCGACTCCGCCGTCTGGTTCAACTTCTTCGATCGGGGTGATCTCGTCGGCCCCGTCGATCGTCTGGAGCCCGGGTTCGGGCGGCTGTTCTACGGCGCTCTTGCCCTTCGCCACCACGTTGATCTTGGCGGTGGCTGTGAAGCCGTTGTCCAGCACGTACTGGAAGCTGGTCTCGCCAACGCCGCGGCCGGTGATGGAATTGCTCTTGTAGGTAGCGATCGCGGTGTCATTGCCCTTCCACTTCTGGGGGGCGAAGAGCGTGGCGCCCTTCGGGGAAACGACCACGCGGACGGCCAGCTTCTTGCCCTTGGTCAAGTTCACGGCGGTATCGCCGAAGGTGACCCACTTCGAGCCCTTCTTGTACTGCAGCGTCACGGAGGTGGCGATCTTGCGGATCACGACCAGGTGCGTCGCGGAAGTGCCGTCGCTCAGCTTCGCGGTGATCGTGATGCGGGTGCTGCCGGCCTTCTTCAGCGTGGCGACGCCGCTTGCGTTGATCGAGAGCAGCTTCGACTGGCTGGACTTCCAGCTGGTCACGGTGTAGCCCGGCACGCTGAAGGTGACGTTCTTGTCGCTCAGGTTCACAACGTAGATCGGATGCTTCTTATAGCTGGCCATGCTAGGCGCTGTCGCGGCGGAGACGACGATCTTCTTCTCGGCGGGCGTCGGGTCCGCCGTCACGGTGACCTTGAAGCCGGCGGCCTTCACGGGATCGCAGCCGTCAGCCGCCAGCGTGACGGCGACGGTGTACTCCCCCTTGGCAAGCCCGCTCAGCGTCAGGGTTACCGTGCCGTCGCTCGCGATGGCGGCGGCTGCGCCCTTGTCCACGCCGGAAACCGTCGCCTTGACATCAACCTTGGTCGCTGTGAAGTCGGCGTAGTTGTTGATCTTGCCGACCGCAACGTCCTTCTTGTCGCTGCCCGTCATCGAAAAATCCTGGACGGCGGCACCGGTGAAGTCGATCGCCTTGGGCTTCTTGACCACTGTCAACGTGTTGCCGGAGACGGTGCGCCCGCTGTTCGACAGCGCGGCAGTGGGCGTAAAGCCGGAGATGTTATCCTTCTTGGTCAGCTTCCAGTCGTAGCTGAAGGTGATCGAGGTGTCCCCCACGTTGGCGATATTCAGCGTCACTGTGCCGTCCTTGGCCACGTCGAATGTCGGGTGGAGCGCGTCAACGGACGCGGACGGCTTAAAGGTGATGTTGCAGAAGTACCGGATCTGATCCATCGTCTCGCCGTCTCCCGGCTGGAGCTTGCCCAGCACCTGGGACAGCGAGCCGCCCTCGATGACCGTAAACGACTTGACAGGGGCGAAAGTGACTTCCTTTTTGGGCTCCACCGGTATGGTGGCGGGGGCCGCTTCCACCGTAATGGCCGAGGTCGCCTTCACGCCGTCCACCGCCGCGGTGACGGTGGCGATCCCCGCCTTGCGGGCGGTGACGGAACCGGCATCCGAAACGCTGGCGACGAACTCGTCGCTGGAAGTCCAGGAGATGGTCTTGCCGGCCAGGCCGTCAGGCTGCATGAGCGCCGTCAGCTGCTTGGTCTCGCCGATCGTGAGGGTCGTCTCCGAGGGGGCCAGCGCGATGGCGGTCGCCTGGACATCCACGATCTTCACCGCGCAGGTAGCGGTCTTGGAGCCGGCCGTCGCGGTGACGGTCACATCGCCCACGGCTTTGGCCTTCAAAGCGCCGGTCGCGCTGTCAATCGTCGCGAGCGCGGAAGGATCGACGCTCCAGGCGATCTTCGCGTTGGTGGCGTTGTCCGGGATCACTGCCGCCTTCAACTGCGCGGTCTCGCCCCTGGTCAGGGTCAGGCTCGTCTTTTCCATCCGGACTTCGGCGACCGGGATGTTGAAGTCGTAGCTCGCCGTCGCATAGGCGGGGTTCAGCGGGGCCTTGAAGGCCGCCGCGCGCAGCGTGACCTTCGCGCTCAGCTTGACGCCTTCGCTGGGGAAGGGCGCGCTGCTCGCCGTCGGCGGGTTGCCGTCCAGCGTGTAGGTAATCTGCGCGCCGTCGGTGGCCGTCGCGGCCTTGACGGTGATCTCCGAAGTATACGTGCCATCCGCCACATCGAGCGTCAGATCCGCAACCTTCGCGGGATTGGCGCCGACCTTGATCGTTACGGTGTTCGGCTTGCCGCCCAGCGACGCGGTGATGATCGCCGTCTTCTCAGTTTCAGCGGCCTGGGGGACGACCACGCGGCCGGCCTTGTCCACCGTCGCAACCGCGTTGTCGCTGCTCATCCAGAGCGGCGCGGCAAACGGCTTGACTTCAGCGGAATCCACGTCGAAGCCTTTCACCGTCAACTGTTTGGCTTCGCCGTTGTTCACCGTAAGGGTCTTGCCGGATGCGTCTTCGGCGCCGTCGTAAATCTTCACGCTGTCGAGCGCGACATTGCTTACGGTCACCTGCACGGAATCCGCATAGCCGCCGTCCGCCGTGGTCGCCGTGATCGTCGCGGTGCCCGGCTTCACGGCGGTGACGATCGCCTTGAGACCGCTGCTCTGCGCGACCGTGGCGACCGTGGCGTCGTTGGTCTCCCAGGTAAGCGCTTTGTTCTTGGCGGTGGCCGGGTTCAGCGTCGCCGTAAGATCCTGCGTGCCCTTACCGGCAATGGCAATGCCGCCGCCCAGTTCGATGCCCGTCACGGCGGTGGCGCTGGTGAACGTCGCGGTCACCGTGTCGCTGTTCTGAAGGCCATCCTTCTTGGCCCATGCCACGACGACCGCGGTCGTGTTCTCCGGAATCTCAATGGAGGAGCCGGTGCCCGGAGCGCCGTTGAGCGTGTACGCAAAGGCGGCTCCTGCGGTCGCGCTGGTCAGATGAACCGTGCGATCCGCCGCGCCCGCCCCAGTGAACACTTTGCCATCCGCCGCGTCGAAAGCGGGCGCGGCGACCTTGCTGCTGGCCGCCGTCACGCTCACGGTGCACGTGGCGCGCAGGCCGTTCTTCGTCACCAGGGTAATGGTTTCGGACTTGCCTTCGCCGCCGTCCCTGGCTTCGACGGTGATGGAATCCGAATTCGCCACAACGCCATCCGCGGAACCCGGAACCGCGATGGCCTCGGAATCCTTGTCGAAGTAGAAGTCCACCTTCTCGAAGCTTGCGTTGTCCGGGGTCACGACCGCCTTCAGCACCGCCGTCCGCCCGGCCGGGATGGACAGCGCCGCGGGAGAGGCGCTCACACTGGTCTCGGGAACCGGGCTGACGGTGATCTTGCAGCTGGCCTTCCTGGTGGCGGACGCGCTGCCGTAGGTCACGGTCGCATCCGCCGTCACACCGGAGGTGCCGTTGGTCGTCAGCTTGAAGGTCTTGCCGTCGGACGATTTTTTGAATACGTCGCCGGTGGTCGCCCACGCAATGCCCTTGACATTGGCGCTTTCCGGAACCACCGTCGCGGTCAGCTCAACCTCGGCCTTGCCGCTGACGGAAACCGCCGTCTTGTCCAGCGTGAAGCCGGTCACGGCAATGTCCACGGTGTACTCTTTCGCAACCGGGGCGCTGGCGGCGGAACCCTTGACCGCAATCGCGTTGAACCGGTAGGTCTTGTTCTCGGTCAGTGCGATGGGGCCGGCATACAAGGTGCCGACCGCCGCGGCGTTCGCGGCCGTCAGCGTTGCTGGCTCCGCGCCGTTGTCAGACAGGGTGTAATAGACCGCCGCGTCCACCGTGGTCGTGGTGATTTCGACTGCGGCGCCGGGCGCGGACAGGTCGCCGGACAACGCGTAGGCCGGATCGCTTACTTTGCCCGTCGAGGCATAGACCCGCACCGAAGGGGCGCTGGTCCGCCCGTAAGCGGTGGTGACGGTGATGACCGTGATGCCTTCGGAAATGGCGGTGAGCACGCCGTTGCCGTCGATGGTGGCGACGTCTAAATTGCTGCTCGACCAGGATTTCACGGTATCGGTATTGGCGGCGCCGGAAATCGTCGCGGTCAGCTGTACGCGCTCGCCCACCGTCGTATTTTCATCGAAACCGGTTACGGTGACGCCCGTCGAATCGACCTTGGAAACCGTCACTTCGCACGTGGCGCTCGCGGTGCCCGCCCCGTTCTTCGCGGTAACGGTGAGGGTCGCCTTGCCCTCGGCGAGCGGGGTGATCGCCTGCTGATCGGGTTTGCCGGCAACCGCTTCGATCTTGACGATCTTGGAGCCGCCGCTCGACCAGGCATACTCGACGTCCGCGGCGGTCTTGCCGCCCGCGTTGACCGTCGCGGTCAGCGTCTGGGGCGCGGCCTTGCCAACGAAAGTGAGCGAAGTTGGGTCCAGCTTCACAGCCGAGACGGCGGTGTACACGCTGACCATCGCGATCTGCTGCCCGGAAAGGGAAGTGGACAGATAGCCGGAGAGCGCGAGGCCGTCTACAAACCGGATCGGCAGTTCGGCCTTGCCGCCGGCGGCCGTCGGCGACTTGAAATCGGCGTACAGCTTGTTGCCGTCAAGCCGGATGGAAACGAGGAGATTCGTTGAACCTTCTTTGTACGTCAAGGACTCCGCCTTGATGCCCTTGGAGAGGGCGTCTTTGTCCGCGTTGGACAAAGTGGCGCTTCCGTCCACCTTGAACTCGCCCAGCAGCTTGTTGGTGAAATTGGGCCCGCCGGCCTCGGCGGCAATGGTCGTGTTCGCGGGCGCAAAGGTCAATACGGGAACGCCTTTGCTGACCACGCCTTTCGCCGAAGCGCTCATCGGGTAGATGGATACGAGCAGCGTAAGCGCCAGCACCAGCGATAGCCACCGTTTAGACATAGAAGTAAACACCTCCTGAATTGTAGATAACAAGAACCCTACCCACATGGTAGAAACTATAGCCGTATATAATGGAAATGTCAAGAAGTGGTTACGGTTTTAGGGATTTAATTTGCGATTTTCCTGCAGCAAGGGGATGAAGCCGCCCCTTTCCCATAAAAGCAAAAGCCCCGAAATCCAACGATCTCAGGGCTTTCCCTTTGGTAGCGGCGACTGGATTCGAACCAGTGACACTCCGGGTATGAACCGAATGCTCTGGCCAGCTGAGCTACGCCGCCATGAAGTGCCAATCCCAGGCTATGGAATTGGCACTTGTTTTTGGTTGCGGGGGAGGGATTTGAACCCACGACCTCCGGGTTATGAGCCCGACGAGCTACCAGACTGCTCTACCCCGCGACGGAGCCGTTTCTAGGCGGCGAAGAGTATTATATCGCGTTGGGAAGGCTTTGTCAAGCGATGGTGGCAATTCTTTACGCAAGGTTTGGCCGGGGAGCCGGAAGGTGCGAAAGGGCGCCTGGAACGGACTTGCCAAAGACGTCAGCGCTCGTTCAGCCGGAGGAAGCCCAGCAGGTTGTCCCGGTCGCTGATGGAGACGAAGGGTACGCCGATCAATTCGAAGCAGGCGGCGGCGATGGCCGCGCCGAAGGGAATGATGTCGGCGCGCTCCGGGATCAGGCCGGGGATATTCAGCCGCTCCTCGTTCGTCATGCCGGTCAGCCGGGTCAGCCACGCGAACGCGGCCGCGGCGGTCAGGCGGAAGCCCTGCACCTTTTCGCCGTCGTAGCGCTTTAGGCGCAGCTCCATCGCGGCCAGCGCGGTGAACGTGCCGCCCACCGCCACCCAGCCGTCCCGCGGCGGGAACCGGAGCGCCTCCCGGGCGGCAGGCAAGAGCGCCTCCCGGGCCGTTTTGAGGAGCTTTTCGGGGTCGGTATTGCCTGAGGAGAGTTCCTTCAGCCGCACCGCGCCCATCTGGGCGGAGGAAGCGGCCAGCACGTTTCCATCCTGCCCGGTCATAAACTCGGTCGAGCCGCCGCCGATGTCGATCACGCCCGCGCTGCCCTCCGGCGCGGCGCCCCGGTAAGCCAAGAGCGCCTCCTCCTCGCCCGGCAGCACGCGAAGGGATACGCCCATCTCCGCCGCCCGGTCGATCAGCGCCCGGCTGTTTTTATATCCGTCCCGCATGGCGCTGGTGCCAAATCCGGAGATCTGTATGGCGCCCTGGGACCGGGCTTCCCGCGCGAGCCTATCGATGGCGCTCAGCGTGCGCGCCATCGAGCGCTCGTCGAGGAGGCCGTCCTTCAGCCCCTCCAGCAGCCTCGTGACCACGCGACCGGTATAGATTGGAAAAAACTGATCGCCGGAGCGTCCGGCGATCAGGAGGCGAACCGAATTGGAACCCACGTCCAGCGCGGCGACGCGGTCAGTTTCCGCCGGTGACATAGCGCACCTCGTTCTTTTTAAGCAGGCCCAGCTGTTCCCGCGCCACGCGCTCGATGTACTCGTCCGTCTTGGCGAAGTCGATCTTGCGCTGCAGCGCGGCGTTCTCGTCCAGCGCCTGGGCCTTCTGCTGTTCCAGCGCCTGGGCGCTTTCGGCCTGCGATGTCAGATACTGACCCTGGCTGATGTACACGCCGCAAAAGACGATGGCCATCACGGCGATCATCAGAAGCCAGAAGCGGGGCTTGACCGTCTTTTTTCTGGACACGAAATACACCCGGCCTTTCGCATGCGGTTTTTATTATATTCTGCGAAGGGCGCGGGAATCCTGCCTTATCGGAAAATTTTTCGGACAATTTTCGCGCCGGCGACCCGGCGGAGCACGCGGAAGAGCTGCCGGAGCGGGCGCACCACCATCAATCGGAGCAGCGGCCTGACCGTCAGCGCGTACAATACCGCGCCGCACGCCGCGCCCATCAGCGCGTACATCCGAAAGTCCAGGTAGTTGACGCGCAGCCACACCGCCGCGAGCAGCGAAACGGCCAAGAGGGAGAACGCGCAGTCCACCGCCAGTGTCAGGATCTTGCCCGCCGCCAGGAGCCTCCGCACCAGCGCCGCCGCGTCGAACAAAAACCCCACCGCCAGCCCCGCGTACATCATGCCCAGGAACGCCTGGGGCTGTCCCACCGTATAGAACAGCATTACTTGAACAGCCGCGACAGGCCGCCCCTGCCGCGGACGGCGCGTTCGTCGTACTCGAGCGCGTCGATCTGGCCCTCCACCAGCAGCTGCCCATCCTCCAGGTTCAGCCTGGAGATGTGCAGCGCGCTGCCGATCAGCGTCATCGCGCCGGAGGAGGTGTTCAAAACGATCATCGCGTCATTGAAGCTGTCCACGTCGGTCACGCCGGTGATCGTCGCCCGGGCGCGGCCGTCAATGGTCAGCGTGTGGGGCCGCTCGGCGGGCGTGTTTTCGGTCTTCACGGGTCATCGCCTCCCGCTCAAGCTTATTCCTTTCGCCTTCCGGGAATGCCCGCGCCATGCTATAATATGGGAAAGGGGTGGAACGATGGGCGTACACGAGGGACACCGCGCCAGGCTGAAGCAGCGCTTTGAGGCGGAGGGGTTGGACAGTTTTCAGCCCCACGAGGCGCTGGAGTTGCTGCTGTTTCAGCCGGTGGCGCGGCGGGACGTGAACCCGCTGGCGCATGAGCTGATCGACCGGTTCGGCTCGCTCTCGGGCGCGCTGTCGGCGGGAGAGGAGGCGCTCCAGGGTGTGCCGGGCGTCAGCGCGCGCACCGCGGCGCTGCTCTCCTACCTGCCGGAGTTCTTCGAGTGCTATCGGGATCGGCGGGCCGCCGACCGGCCCCGGCTGAAAAACCTCAGCGCCGCCCGGGACTACTGCCGCCGGCTGATGGAGGGGAGCGGCGGCGATAGGCTGTGGCTGATGCACCTGTCCGGCACCGGCGGCCTGCTGCTGGCGGAGAGCCTGAGCGCGCCGGGCGGCTACCCCCGGCCCCGGCAGGTGGTGGAGCGGGCGCTGGTCAGCCGCGCGCAGGCGCTGGTGATGGCCTCCGGCCGGGAGAACGCCCGGCTGGAACCGGAGGATAAGACTTTCGCTTCGGCGCTCACCGACCTTTTGCCGATGATCGGCGTGACGCTCCTCGACGCGCTGCTGTTGGATGGCGACAAAACCGTCAGCTTCCGCCAGGAGGGCCTTCTGATCGCGCCGCTCCGCGAGAGCGCCTCCTCAGTCCGGCTGATGGAGAAGCGCTGGCTGTGGGAAAATGAAAATTCATGACTTGGAATCGGCGGATTTCTTCCGCCCGAATTTTTACATTTTTTTTACGGTCCGACGGCTTGCTTTTTGGCGCAAAGTTGGATACACTAAGCATGCGGTTAGCACTCGATTTGGATGAGTGCTAACAAAATGAGAAGCATTTCAGGAGGCGTGCACATGAAGATCAATCCATTGGGTGACCGCATCGTGATGAAGAATCTTGAGGCGGAAGAGACCACCAAGGGCGGCATTCTCTTGACCAACGCGGCCAAAGAAAAGCCGCAGATGGCGGAAGTGCTGGCTGTTGGCCCGGGCGGCAACGTGGACGGCAAGGAAATCACGATGCATGTGAAGGCTGGCCAGAAGGTGATCTACTCCAAGTACGCGGGCACCGAGGTCAAGCTGGACGGGGAGGAATACATCCTCGTCCGCCAGAGCGACGTTCTGGCAGTCGTCGAGTAATCCATTAATAAACCGGGAGGACAATGAGTTATGGCAAAGCAGATCAAGTATGGCGAGGAAGCCCGCCGCGCGTTGGAGAAAGGCATCAACGCGCTGGCCGATACCGTAAAGATCACCCTGGGCCCCAAGGGCCGCAACGTGGTGCTGGACAAGAAGTTCGGCTCTCCGCTGATCACCAACGACGGCGTGACCATCGCCAAGGACATCGAGCTGGAAGACCCCTTTGAGAACATGGGCGCGCAGCTCGTCAAGGAAGTCGCCACCAAGACCAACGACGTGGCCGGCGACGGCACCACCACCGCGACGCTCTTGGCGCAGGCCATCGTGCGCGAGGGCCTGAAGAACGTGGCCGCCGGCGCCAACCCGATGGTCATCAAGCGCGGCATCGAGCAGGCCACCGAGGCCGCCGTGAAGGCGCTGGGCGACATCTCAAAGCCCGTCGAGAACAAGCACGCGATCGCGCAGGTCGCGTCCATCTCCTCCAGCGATGCCGAGATCGGCGATTTGATCGCCGACGCGATGGAGAAGGTCGGCAACGACGGCGTCATCACCGTCGAGGAGTCCAAGACGATGAAGACCGAGATGACGCTGGTCGAGGGCATGCAGTTCGACCGCGGCTATTCGTCCGCCTACATGGTCACCGACTCCGAGCGCATGGAGGCCGTGCTGGACGATCCGCTGATCCTGATCACCGACAAGAAGATCAGTAACATCCAGGAGCTGCTGCCGCTGCTTGAGCAGGTTGTGCAGGGCGGCAAGAAGCTCTTGATCGTCGCCGAGGAAGTCGAGGGCGAGGCGCTGGCCACGCTGGTGCTGAATAAGCTGCGCGGCACGTTCAACTGCGTCGCGGTCAAGGCGCCGGGCTTCGGCGACCGCCGCAAGGCCATGCTGCAGGACATCGCGGTGCTGACCGGCGGCCAGGTCATCACCGAGGAATTGGGCCTCGAGCTCAAGAGCGCCACCATCGACATGCTGGGCTCCGCCCGCCAGGTCAAGGTGGACAAGGAGAACACCATCATCGTCGAGGGCGCGGGCGACCCGTCCGAGATCAAGGCGCGCATCGCCTCCATCCGCACGCAGATCGCCGACACCACCAGCGATTACGACAAGGAGAAGCTGCAGGAGCGGCTGGCCAAGCTCTCCGGCGGCGTCGCGGTGATCAAGGTCGGCGCGGCCACCGAGATCGAGATGAAGGAGCGCAAGCTCCGCATCGAGGACGCGCTGAACGCCACCCGCGCGGCCGTTGAAGAGGGCATCGTGCCCGGCGGCGGCATCGCGCTGATCGCGGCCGCGAAGCCCGTCCAGACCCTGGTCGAGACCCTGACCGGCGACGTCAAGACCGGCGCGGCCATCGTGCTGCGCGCGCTGGAGGAGCCCGTCCGCCAGATCGCCATCAACGCGGGCGTCGAAGGCTCGGTCGTCGCCGAGAACATCAAGACCCACGACACCCTGGGCTACGGCTACGACGCCGCCCTGGGCGAGTACGCCGACCTGGTCGAGCGCGGCATCATCGACCCCACCAAGGTCGCCCGCAGCGCGCTGCAGAACGCCGCGTCCGTCGCCGCGATGGTCTTGACCACCGAGTCGCTGATTACCGATATCCCCTCCAAGGAGCCCCCGATGCCTGCCGCGCCCGGCGGCGGAATGGGCGGAATGTACTAAAAATAAAGCGCTGAAAATCTGCTTCGCGGCCTTTCAGCGCGGGAAATCAATGGTACCGCGGGAAGCCGTTCATCGGCTTCCCGCGGTTGTCGCCGGAAATCCTTTTGGCGGATTTCCGGCGACACATTTGTTACAGCCCCCCGCGCG
>Ga0268263_1000787_pt1 | contig 37237 bp, 31 predicted proteins | sample Biomet5_FD_190358 | JGI IMG/M metagenome (GOLD analysis project Ga0268263, IMG submission 190358) | Microbial communities from bioreactor (seeded with sewage sludge) at LBNL, California, USA - Biofuel metagenome 5 (SPAdes) (version 4) | ecosystem: Engineered > Bioreactor > Anaerobic >... | reverse complement strand
CTCGAGGTCGGGCAGGGTGCCACCGCGGGCCAGCAGCCGCAGGAAGTGCGACTTGCCCGAGCCGTTCGAGCCGAGCACGGCCACCCGCTCGCCGAACCAGACTTCCAGGTCGAAGGGCTTCATCAGCACCTCGGACGCGGCCGCGCCGGCCGGCAGCCGCAGCTCCAGCTGCTCGCAGACCAGGGCCCGCTTGGCCGTCCGTCCGCCGGTGAGGCGGATCTTCACCTGCTGCTCCAGCGGCTGTTCGGTGGGCGGACCGGCCTCCTCGAACTTGCGCAGCCGGGTCTGGGCGGCCTGGTAGCGGCTGGCCATGCCGTCGTTGAAGGTGGCCTTCTGCTTCAAGGTGAAGACCAGCGTCTTGAGCTTGGTGTGTTCCTCGTCCCAGCGGCGACGCAGCTCGTCGAAGCGCGCGAAGCGATCACGGCGGGCCTGGTGATAGCCGGCGAAGCCACCCGGGTGCGTCCAGACCCGGTTGCCTTCAGCGCCCAGCTCGACAGTGACCACCGCGGTGGCCGTGTTGGCCAGTAGTTCGCGGTCGTGGGAGATGAACAGGATCGTCTTGGCCGATTCGGTGATCCGCTGCTCCAGCCAGGTCTTGCCCGGGACGTCCAGGTAGTTGTCCGGCTCGTCGAGCAGCAACACCTCTTCGGGCGAGCGGAGCAGATACTCCAGCACGAGCCGCTTCTGCTCGCCGCCGGACAGCGTCCGCAGCGAGCGGTATTTCGCCTTGTCGTAGGGGACGCCGAGGGCCGCGGTCGTGCACACATCCCAGAGCACTTCCAGGTCGTAGCCGCCGGCGTCGGCGAACTCCGACAGTGCCTCGGCGTAGGCCAGCTGGACCGACAACTCATCGCCCTCCATCAGGGCCAGCTCGAGTTCGTCGATCTTGGCTGCGGCGTTGCGGATGCGCTCGGGCGCCACCGAGAGCAGCAGCTCGGCCACCGTCGGGTCGTCGCTGCCGCCTTCGACGACGCCCTGGCCGACGAACTGGCGCATCACGCCGAGCCCGCCGGAGCGGGTCACCGCACCGGCATGCGGGGCGAGATCGCCGATGATGATCCGCAGCAGGGTGGTCTTGCCGGCCCCGTTGGCTCCGACCAGAGCCACCTTGGCGCCGTCGCCGACCCGGAACGACACTTCGTCGAGTAGAACTCGTCCATCCGGCAGCTGATAGCGCACCCCGGCGACGTCCACATGACCCACGGCAGTCAACTTAGCGGGTCGGACGGGTGGCCCCTGAGCCGGCCGAAAGGCATCCAAAGACCCACAAGCTGTGAGTTAAGCGGCGATGTCGCCGGAAAACTCACAGCTTGCGAAATCGAGGCGGGGCTTCGGCGGGCTCGGCCACCGGGCGGCCACCCGCTTCAGGCAGCGGGGACGCCTTCCGCGGCCAGCCACTCGGTGAGGGCCGCTACCCCGCCGGCCCGGTAGGTGATCCAGTCAGCCGAGGAGCCATTGGCCTGGTGCCGATGCAAGTCGGCCGTCCAGGTGTGCAGCAGCTGAGCTGCCGCCAAGGATGAAGACTCCCCCGTCTCGGTTCGGCGCTGCAGCTCACGCAGTGCCGCCCAGCGTCCTTCGACCGCCTTGCGGGAGCCGGCAGATCGTCCGGCCTTCGCCAATGCACACGAACTGCGCCCGTCGAAGCCGTCCTGCAGTTCCCGCGCGGCCTCGGCTACCCGCTCGGCCAGCTGCTCGCTGCTCACGAGCCGGAGGCGCACGCGACTTCGCCGCGCAGCCGTCGGTGCAGCGCGTACGCCAGCAGAGCCACTCCGGCCACGGCCAGGAACGGCTGGGCCGGGGCGAACCACTGCAGTGCGCCGGTGTAGCCCAGCGCCAGCAGAGCCAGCTTGTTGCAGACCGGGCAGCCCACGGCCAGATAGCCGAGGATTCCACCGGCCAAGCCCGCCTTGCCGGGTGCGGTGGCCTCGTCAGGGTTGCGGACGTAGCTGGCCCCGAGCAGGCCGCCCAGCACCGAGGTGAGGATCAGCACCGGCCAGGCCCAGTCGGTGGTGGGCACCTCGCGTCCGAAGATCGGGTTCGGGATCATCGCCGTGGACAGCCCGATCAGCGCCGCGATCCCGAGCGCACCGGCCAGAGCTGCGAGCCATCGCCGACGTGACCAGCGCCGCAGCAGCAGGAGATCCTCGATGATCGGGCAGCGCGGCCCGAGCTGGCCGGCCCAGATCGATGCGTCTAGGCCGGGCACCGGCTTCACGGTGAAGTCGAGGTCGATCTGGGGCCGATCGGGGGCGGACGTCTGGTCTCCGGTCATAGCTCGACCATACCCACCGGGGTATCTATTGGGAAGTCAAGTGCACAATCTGTGAGTTAACCGGCGATGTCGACGGCAAACTCACAGCTTGCGAGGGGGCCTGCGGCGAGCCTGGGACTCGCTCGCACCGCCGCAGGTCTGTGCGTCGGCCATCGTCGGCCCCAAAGGCGCGCGCGGATACCCCGAACTTCGACTACACCTGCCCGTGCGATTGCCAACGCCGGACCGGCCAGCAACTGTACGACTTTTAGCCTTACTTCTTGCCTGTACCAGTACCGTCTCCATAAGATCAATTCCACGTTCGCATCTGGCATCCTGAGGCAGATCGAACGGAAACCCGATCGACATAAATCATCTGCTCTGCAGAGCAGAGCTAAGCGAATACCTCGACAACATTATCCAGAGTCGGAAGGGCCCATGCTGTAGCGGAACTCGCACAGCAGGCTGACCGTCGAGAGTGTCCGCCCTCTCGGTCGCCGACCATCATTCGTCGTTCACGAGAGAACGCACATCAATTGCCACTCCACACCCCGGGAGGCTCCCATGAAGAGGCTAGTCCGTCTAGTCACCGTCACCATCGCGGCTTTCTTGATCACTGCACCCGTCCCTGCCTTCGCCAGGCCTGGGGAGCGTGGGGTTACCTGGTGACCGTCCCGTCGGGGTATGGATCGTTGGCTGACTACTGCTTCCGAGCCGGCATCGTCGACACAGCGAGCAACCGTGTCGACATGCAAACTCACGCCTCCGGGTGCAGCGGTACCGCTCGAAATGTGAAGAGCGGCTATCTTGGCGGCAAGGTGACCGGATATCGGGATGGCGCATACTGTGAAGTCACGAACGCTCTCTATTCCAACACCGCCACGTGGGGTTGGCAGGTCTCCTCCAATGTTTGCAGCAATCCTAGCGGCACCCAGGAGTTTTACACCGTCGGATACGGCGCGATCTACAGCGACGGCAGCAGGGGCGGGACCGTCGGATACGTGTGGTCCTGGCGAACCTCGCCGAGCCAGAACTACTAACAGGAGGGCCAAGATCATGGAAGACAGGAAGATATACCGCTGGGCTGCCGCACTCGGCGTCGCCGCAGCAATCGCAATAACGCCCCTTTCCCTGGCCGCAGCCGACTCGTCTAGGCCCCCCACCAAGGGCCGCGTGCCCGCGGCTGCATTCCAAGCCAACGGTAACCTCGACAAGTCGAAGGTTCCCGACTTCATCCCGGCACTTGACCGCGCCGGCAACCAGGTCGGTTACGTCAGCAGAGACTTGGCTATGCCTGACCCGAGCGAGGCGGGGTCGGAGGTGCCGATCCCGGTCTATGCAGACGACCTCACCACCATCGTGGGATCGATGATGCCAGGCCGCGGGTTCGTGCCGCGAGGTGCCCGCGCCAGCGACGTTCCGTCCTTCGTCGTACGTACCAGCGAGAACCCGTAGGACGTCGGATGGACGCCCTGGCCAGGAGGGGCCTCGTGGCAGCTGCGTTTTTCGCTGGCGTATTCGGCGCGGGTGCAGTGATCTTCACGGTGACCCTCGCACCCAGGCCGACTCCCCCGCCCCTGATGTCCGCGACGGCGGTCGAGCCGAGCCAAACGCCAACCATCATCGCCGTGCCCGACGTTCGCGGCCAGGCCGTCGAAGAAGCCCGGCAAGCTCTCACCGCAATAGGCCTGACGGTCGAGGTCCACGGATCAGGTACCGTGCGATCGATGCAGCCCAGACCTGGAGCGCTGGTGCTTGAGGGCACCAGGGTGGACCTGACCGCGAAGCCCGGCAAGTAGACACCTGCTCACAGGAGTGACGCGCAGTCGTCGGCAATACGCCCTCCGCGGCCGCTACCGCCAAGCGTCTCTGCAAACCCCGCACACCGGTCGAGCTGACCGTACGTCGTCCCCGACGCGAGCGTGGCCTAGTAGACGAGCCCAGCCACCGGGAGGGCACCCACGCTCAGCCAACGGCGAGGCCTCAAGAACGGGTGAAGAACTCCGGGTTCTCCGGAATCAGGCGCGGGGCGCCGTCGGCGTCCACGGCGACGTAGCGGAAGACGGCCTCGGCGACGAAATCGCGCTCCGGCTCCCACTGATGCACCAGGTCGCGGGTCCAGACCTCCAGCCGAATGTCCATCGAACTGCGTCCAACGCGCTGCAACTCGGCATAGATGCAGACCGTGTGACCGACGTTCACCGGACGATGGAAGACGACCCCGTCCACGGTCAGCGTTGCCGAGCGGCCCTGCGCCACCTCGCCGGCCATCAGCCCAGCAGCGACGTCCATCTGCGAGAGCAACCAACCACCAAAGATGTCGCCCCACGGGTTGGTGTCCCGCGGCATGGCCAGGGTACGCAGGACGAGAACGCCACGCGGCTCTTTGGTCTCCGGTTTCGGTTCGGACTGATCTTCTTTCACTCAGCGCAGCCTAGCTTCGATCGTGGCGGCGGTGCCGCGAAGCCGGTCCAGGACGAGCCCTGGATCCAGTTCCAGCGGCGACTGCCAGGTCACCGCCACCGCGGCCAGGTTGGACGGCGAATCCAGCCGCACCGCCACCGAAGCGAAGCCCTCGGTGACCTCGGAGTCCTCCTCGGACCAGCCGCGGCGCCGGGTCTCCGCCAACAATCTGCGCAGTTCGGCCAGGGTCTGCGGGCCGACGTCGGTGCGCCGCACCAAGCTCGTCCGGCTCGGATACAGGGCTCGTACCTGCGCCGGCGACAACCCGGCCAGGATGGCCCGTCCGGTCGCGGTCAGGTGCGCGGGCAGCCGCACCCCGACATCGGTGACCAACCGGGCCCGTCCGGCCGCCCGCTCCTCGACCAGATAGACGACCTCGGAGCCGAGCAGCACCGCAAGGTGTGCCGAAAGGCCTAGTGAATCGACCAAGCGTGCGATCGGCAGTCGGGCCAGTCGGGTCAGCGGGGCTTGCCGGGTATAGCCCTGGCCGACCTCCCAGGCAGCCACTCCAACCCCCCACAGCTGATCGTCGGGGTAGTGCACGACGAACGACTCCGCGGCCATCGCGACCAGAAGGTGGTAGGTGGTCGAGCGCGCCAGGCCGAGGTCGGAGGCGATCCGGGCGGCCGGCACCGGGCTGGTCCGCGCGGACAGGTAGCGCAGCACCTGGAGCGCAGCAGTCGCTGCCGGAACTGGACGAGGCATGAGCCAAGTCTCGCATCCGAGACAGCACCCCGTCCCAAGTTGTTCAATCGGCAACCGTTGATGGCTTGAATGTCGCCATGGCAGACATCACAGTGGGAACCGTCCCCCTTACCCGCGCGGACGTGGTCGCCGTGGCCCGCCACGGAGCGTCCGTCCGGCTGAGCCCCGAGGCCGAGGCCGAAATCAGCGCATCCCGCGCTCACATCGACGCCCTGGCCGCGGCCGGCGACGGCATCTACGGGGTCTCCACCGGCTTCGGCGCACTCGCCACCCGGAGCATCCCGGTCTCCGAGCGGGCTCGGCTGCAGCGCAGCCTGATCCGCTCGCACGCGGCCGGCAACGGGCCGCTGGTCGAGCCCGAGGTGGTCAAGGCGATGCTGCTGCTGCGGCTGAAGACCCTGGCCAGCGGACGCACCGGCGTCCGGCTGTCCACCGCACAGGCCTATGCCGCGCTGCTCAACTCGCCGCTGGTGCCGGCCGTCCACGAGTACGGCAGCCTCGGCTGCTCGGGTGACCTGGCCCCGCTGGCCCATGCCGCGCTAGCTCTGATCGGCGAGGGCGAGGTGCTCGAGGACGGGCAGCTGCGCCCCTCGTCCGAGGCTCTGCCCGAACATGGCCTGACCCCGGTCGAGCTGGCCGAGAAAGAGGGCCTGGCCCTGATCAACGGCACCGACGGGATGCTCGGCATGCTCGTCCTGGCCCTGGCCGATCTCGAGCAGCTGGCCGAGGTTGCCGACCTCGCCGCAGCGATGAGCGTCGAAGGCCAGCTCGGCACCGACCGGGTCTTCGCCGCCGACCTGATGGCACTGCGTCCGCAGCTCGGCCAGGCCGCCAGCGCGGCCAATCTGCGCCGCTTCCTGGCCGGCTCGCCGATCGTGGCCAGCCATCGCCACGGCGACGGCGTCGTCCAGGACGCCTATTCGCTGCGCTGCACCCCGCAGGTGCACGGCGCACTGCGCGATGCGCTGGGCTACGCATCCATGATCGCCGAGCGGGAGCTGGCCGCCGCCATCGACAACCCGTCGGTGCTCGCCGACGGACGGGTGGAATCCCACGGCAACTTCCACGGCGCCCCGATCGCCCAGGTGCTCGACTTCCTGGCCATCGGCGTGGCCGACGCGGCCAGCATCTCCGAGCGGCGCACCGACCGCTTCCTGGACGCCACCCGCAACCGCGGCCTACCGCCGTTCCTGGCCGACGACCCCGGCATCGATTCCGGAATGATGATCGCCCAGTACACCCAGGCCGGCATCGTCTCCACCTTGAAGCGGCTGGCCGTCCCGGCCAGCGTGGACTCGATCCCGTCCAGCGCCATGCAGGAGGATCACGTCTCGATGGGCTGGGCCGCGGCCCGCAAACTGCGCACCGCCGTGGACGGTCTGGCCCGAGTGCTGGCCATCGAGGTGCTGACAGCGGCCCGCGGCATCGACCTGCGCGCTCCCCTGCAGCCCGGCCCGGCCACCGGTGCCGCCATCGCCACACTGCGCCAGGTCGTGGACGGACCCGGCCCGGATCGCTTCCTGGCCCCCGACATCGAAGCCACCTACCAGCTGATCGTCAGCGGCGCCCTGCTTGCCGCTGTCACCTCCGCCATCCCGGTCCGGGATGCTCATTCCGAGGAGAACTGATGACCCACGAGACCGTCCGCGCACCCCGCGGCACCACCATCTCGGCCAAGTCCTGGCAGACCGAGGCCCCGCTGCGGATGCTGATGAACAACCTCGACCCCGAGGTTGCCGAGCGTCCCGAAGATCTGGTCGTCTACGGCGGGACCGGACGTGCGGCCCGCTCGTGGGCGGCCTTCGACGCGATCGTCGACACCCTGCGCGACCTGGAAGCCGACGAGACCCTGCTGGTGCAATCCGGCAAGCCGGTCGGCGTGTTCCGCACCCACGAGTGGGCCCCGCGGGTGCTGATCGCCAACTCAAACCTGGTCGGCGACTGGGCCAACTGGGAGCACTTCCGCAAGCTGGAGTCCGAGGGCCTGATGATGTACGGCCAGATGACCGCCGGCTCCTGGATCTACATCGGCACCCAGGGCATTCTGCAGGGCACCTACGAGACTTTCGCCGCGGTCGCCCGCAAGCGCTTCGACGGCACCCTGGCCGGCACCCTCACCCTGACCGCCGGCTGCGGCGGGATGGGCGGCGCGCAGCCGCTGGCTGTGACCATGAACGAGGGCGTGGTGCTGATCGTGGACGTGGACGCCTCCCGGCTGGCCCGCCGGGTCGAGCACGGCTACCTCGATGAGTACACCGACGACTACGCGTCCGCCGTGGCGAAGGTGCTCGCAGCCAAGTCCGAGCGGCGTCCGCTCTCTGTGGGCCTGGTCGGCAATGCCGCCGAGGTGTTCCCGCGACTGCTGGCCGACGGGGTCGCGATCGACATCGTCACCGACCAGACCAGCGCCCACGACCCGCTGAGCTACCTGCCGATCGGCATCTCGGTCGCCGACTGGCATGAGGCGGCCCAGGCCGATCCGGCCGGCTTCACCCAGCAGGCACGAGCGTCGATGGCCACGCACGTCGAGGCCATGGTCGGTTTCCTGGACGCGGGTGCGGAGGTCTTCGACTACGGCAACTCGCTGCGCACCGAGGCCGAACTCGGCGGCTACGACCGGGCCTTCGCCTTCCCCGGCTTCGTGCCGGCCTACATCCGTCCGCTGTTCTGCGAGGGCAAGGGCCCGTTCCGCTGGGCGGCACTGTCCGGCGACCCGGCCGACATCGCGGCCACCGACGAAGCGATCCTCGAGCTGTTCCCGCACGATGAGCAGCTGCGTCGCTGGATCACCAAGGCATCCGAGAAGGTGCACTTCGAGGGGCTGCCGGCCCGGATCTGCTGGCTCGGCTACGGCGAACGCCACCTGGCCGGGCTGAAGTTCAACGAGCTGGTCGCCTCCGGCAAAGTGTCGGCGCCGATAGCGATCGGCCGTGACCACCTGGATTCGGGATCGGTCGCCTCGCCGTACCGGGAGACCGAGGCGATGGCCGACGGTTCGGACGCGGTCGCGGACTGGCCGCTGCTGAACGCCCTGCTGAACACGTCCTCGGGAGCCACCTGGGTCTCGATCCACCACGGCGGCGGCGTCGGCATCGGCCGCTCCATTCACGCCGGCCAGGTGATCGTCGCCGACGGCACCGAGCTGGCCGCACAGAAGATCGCCCGGGTGCTCACCAACGACCCGGGCACCGGAGTGATGCGCCACGTCGACGCCGGCTACTCCCGTGCCCGCGAGGTCGCCCGCGAGCGTGGCGTCCGGATTCCGATGATGGAGGGCTGAGATGGGCGCCAACGAACTGCTCGCCGAGATCGAGAAGGTCGGACGCACCCACACCGGCGGCTACACCCGGCTGGCCTGGGATGACGCCACGATGACCCTGCGCGAGTGGTTCGCCGGCCAGGTGGCCGCGCTCGGCCTCGAGCTGGTCGAGGACGGCAACGGCAACCAGATCGCCTGGTGGGGCCACGGCCCCGACGCCCTGCTGGTCGGCTCGCATCTAGATTCGGTGCCTGAGGGCGGGCCGCTGGACGGTCCGCTCGGGGTCAGCTCCGCACTGGCGGCGGTGGCGCAGCTGAAGGCGTCCGGGTGGGTGCCGAGCCGTCCGCTGGGCCTGGTGAACTTCACCGACGAGGAGGGCGGACGCTTCGGCGTCGCCTGCCTCGGCTCCCGGCTGGCCACCGGCGCGATCACCCCGGAGAAGGCCCTCGCTCTACGCGATGACGAGGGCACCAGCCTGGGTGAGGTGATGGCTGCGCAGGGTCGCGACCCGCGGGCTGCCGGTCCGTCGGAGTGGCTGAGCTCGGTGAGCCAGTACGTCGAGTTGCACGTCGAACAGGGCCGCTGGCTGGCCCCGCACGAGACGGCGGTCGGGGTGGCCTCGGCGATCTGGCCGCACGGCCGCTACCGCTTCGAGTTCTGCGGCGAGGGCAACCACGCCGGGGCGACGGCGATGGCCGACCGGCACGATCCGATGCTGGCCTACGCTGCCACCGTGCTGGCGGCCCGCGAACTGGCCACCAGCTCCGGACAGCGGGCGACGCTGGGCCGGGTGCTGGTCGAGCCGGGCAGCACCAACTCGATCCCGTCCAGGGTCGTCGCCTGGCTGGACGCCCGGGCCGAGGCCGAGCCGGCCCTGGAATCCCTGGTCACCGGCATCATCGCCCGGGCCCAATGGGCCGCCCAGACCGACGGCACCCAAGTGAATGTGCGGGCCGAGTCGACGACCGGTGCTGTCGAGTTCGATCACGACCTGCGCCATCGGCTGGCCGCCCTGCTGGACGCACCCACCCTGCCGACCGGGGCCGGTCACGACGCCGGCATCCTGGCCGCCAAGCTGCCCACCGCGATGTTGTTCGTCCGCAACCCGACAGGCATCTCGCACGCACCGCAGGAATCCTCGACCCCCGAAGACATCGACACCGGGGTGGACGCCCTGGCCGCGGTGATCAAGGACCTGGGATGACCCCCTCGCCAAGCTCAGGCACCGGGGAGTCGTCGACCAGCGGAACACCCTCCGTGGCCGCCGTCCCGGCGTTCGCGAACTGCCACTCGCACGCCTTCCACCGGGCACTGCGGGCGCGGACGGTCGGGGGCACCGATTTCTGGGGCTGGCGGGATCGGATGTACGCCGTGGCCGGCCAGCTGGACGCCGACCGCTACCACCGGCTCGCGAAGGCCACCTTCGCCGAGATGCGGCTGGCCGGGTACGCCAGTGTCGGCGAGTTCCACTACCTGCACTCCCCCGACTTGGCTGAGGCGGTGATCGAGGCGGCCCGCGAGGTCGGGCTGCGGATCTGCCTGCTCTCCACGCTGTACCAGCGGGCCGGCTTCGGCGATGAGCCGCTGCACCCGGTGCAACAACGCTTCGTGCTACCGCTGGAGACCTGGCAGGCCCGGGTGAGTGCTCTGGCTGCTCGCTATGCCGACGACCCGCAGGTGGTGATCGGCACCGCGATCCACTCGGTGCGGGCGGTGACCCCCGAGCAGCTGGCCGCGGCCGCCGCGACTCTGCCGGACGCACCACTGCACGTCCACGTCTCCGAGCAGCCGGCCGAGAACACCGCCTGCCTGGCCGCGACCGGACGCACCCCGGTGCAGCTGCTGGCCGAGGCCGGGGTCTGGGGGCCGCGAACGACGGCCGTCCACGCCACCCATCTGACAAGCAGCGATATCGCTATCTTGGGTGAATCGGGGAGCTATGTGTGCTTCTGCCCGTCCACCGAAGCTGAGCTCGCCGACGGGATCGGGCCGTCGGTCGCGCTGCGCGAGGCGGGTGCCCGGATCACCCTCGGCTCGGACTCCAATACAGTGATCGACGGTTTCGCCGAGGCTCGAGCGCTGGCCATGCATGAGCGGCTGGCCACTGGCTCGCGGGACGGTTGGACGTCGTCGCAGCTGTGGGCCGCGGCCACCACCGACGGCCACGCCTCGCTGGGTTTCTCGGTCGCGGACACCCTCAGCCTGCGTCCGTCGGTGCAGACTGCGGGCATGACAGATCCGCTATGGGCCGCGAGCGCCACCGACGTGCTGCCGCCGCCGGACCTGGACCCTGAAGAGGTCGCCGACGACCTGGCCGCCGTGATCGACGAGCTGTGGAGCCTGGCGTGAGCACGGCGATCATCAACATCGGCGAACTAACCAGCTGGGATGCCGAGCGTCCGGTGCGCAGCGACGCCGCGCTGGTGATCGAGGACGGCATCGTGGCCTGGGTCGGCGACGCCCGGGACGTCCCGGCCGCCGACGAGGTGATCGACGCGGACGGCGCCGCGGTGATCCCCGGTTTCGTCGACTCCCACACCCACCTGATCTTCGCCGGCGATCGCTCGGCCGAGTTCGCCGCCCGGATGGCCGGCGAGCCCTACGTGGCCGGAGGTATCCGCACCACGGTGGCCGCCACTCGGGCTGCCGGGCAGGCCGAACTCACCCGGCTGGCCACCGCGCGGCTCGCCGAGCTGCGCGCCCAGGGCACCACCACCGTCGAGATCAAATCCGGCTACGGCCTGGATGTGGCCACTGAGGAGCTGCTCCTGCAAGTGGCTTCACAGCTCACCGACGAGACCACCTTCCTCGGCGCCCACGTGGTGCCGCCCGAACTCAGCGCGTCCGACTATGTGGAGCTGGTCACCGGCGAGATGCTCGACCGTTGCGCGCCGTACGCCAAATGGGTGGACGTGTTCTGCGAGACCGGCGCTTTCGACGCCGATCAGGCTCGGGCCGTGTTGAGTGCCGGAGCGGCGGTTGGCCTGATTCCGCGGGTTCACGCCAACCAGCTGGGCTACGGGCCCGGCGTCCAGTTGGCCTGCGAGTTGGGCGCGTCCGCCGCCGACCACTGCACCTACCTGTCCGATGCCGACGTCTCCGCACTGGCCGAGACCGGGGTGGTGGCCGGGCTGCTGCCGGGCGTCGAGTTCTCCACCCGTCACCCCTACCCGGACGCCCGCCGGTTGCTGGACGCCGGTGTGCGGATCTCGATCGCCACCGACTGCAATCCGGGCACCTCCTACACCTCGTCGATGGCCTTCTGCGTGGCCCTGGCCGTGCGCGAAATGGGGCTGACCCCGTCCGAGGCGCTGCATGCGGCCACCGTTGGCGGAGCCACGTCCCTGCGCCGCGAAGATGTCGGGCATCTGCGGGTGGGAGCACGGGCCGACCTGGTGATCCTGGATGCGCCCAGCCACGTCCATCTGGCCTACCGGCCCGGCGTCCCGCTGGTCCGGACGGTGCTGGTCGCCGGCCGCTGAGCCGTCCCGGCGGCGCGGACAGTGCTGGTCGCCGATCGCTGAGCCGTCCCGGCGGCGCGACCACCCGGCCGCTGCCCGGCCTCGGACTCTCTCGCCGGCCCCGCGCTACCGCTCCCGTCACCGCGCTACCGCTCCTGTCACCGCGCTACCGCTCCCGTCACGGCGCTACCCGTACACCGGTAGCACGGCGACGAACCGGTAGCACCACCTCACAGACCGGTAGCGCGGTCGCAGCACCGGTAGCACGGCGGACGAACGAGTAGCGCGACCTGGTGAGCGGGTAGCGCGAGCGAGCAGACCGAACGCTCGAGCCGGACGGTGCTCACCGCCGGTCGCCGAGCCGCTCAGCCCTGAGCCCGCGCGGCGGCGATCACCTCGGCCGAGGCGCCCAGGGTCGCCGACAGCTGAGCGGCCTGCACCAGCAGGAGCTGTCCGAAGCGATGCAGGTCCTCTATCGACGTCCGATAGCGGGGTGCGCTGACACTGAGCGCCCCGACGATGCTGCAGTAATGGTCGTAGACCGGTGCCGCGACCGCATCCACCTCGTTCTCGGTGCGCGAGGAAATCGCATAGCCGACCGGCTCGAGCGTCCCGGTCAGGGCCATGCCCAGCGCGGTGTCCTGGCGCGGGATCGTCCGCCCGACCCAGCCGACGGCCTGGACGAGTTGACCCGGAGCCACCACCTGACGCAGGTAGAGCACCTCGTCCGGTCCGAGTGGGATGCCCAAGGACGCAACTTCGCGGCTGGCGTTGGCAAGTGCCTCCAGGTGGGGTCCGGAGGCCTCGTACAGCGGATCGTCGCGCAGCGCAGCGGCCGCTACCTGCTTGAGCCGAATCCCGGTGCGGTAGCTGCCGTCGTCCTCGCGCTCGACCAGACCGTGCTGGGCCAGCGTGTCCAGCAAGCGCGATGCCGTGGACGGCGACAGCGATACCGCTCGACCCAGACTGCTCAGGCTGGCCCCGCGCCCCGCGGCCAGCACTGCATCCAGCAGGCTGAGGGCGCGATCGACAGTGCGAGTGGAGCCCGCCTCCCCGACGGTCGCCGACGGCGGGCGACCGACTCGACGATGGGCCGGGGCCGGTTCCTGACTCATTACTACCTCCGGGGGTTGGGCTGCTCGGAGTCTATTTCCCATCCAGTGGCAGCCTGTTTCACGGATGTTACCACTCAGTGAAAGGTAATCACACGGACTGAAAAATCGGCGATTTCGGCCTTATCGTCAAGAAGCGCGCAGATGCCGCAATGACAGGCCCGGCAGCGAGCCGGGCAGCAAGAGAAAGGCACGGATTCCGTGGTTGCACAAGCTGAGATCCGACGGGAGGTCGGGACGGTTGCGGAGGTGATCGCCGAGATCGACCGCGCCCGCGACGCCATCTGGGAGGTACCGCCACAGGAGGTGCTGGACCTGTGCTCGGGGGTCGTCCCCCGCGGCACCGGCGCCAAGAACAACTACCTGTCGACGATGATCTTCGCCGAGAACGAACTGCGGACCCTGACCGACGAGATCCTCTGGTTCGCCTGGGTCACCGCCACCCGGAACCCGGACACCGACCTGGCCACCCTGGTCTCCTACATGGACGAGATGGGTCAGTACAAGGCCAACATGAACGACTACGTCGGCCTTCCGGAGGCTGGCGAGGTGATGAAGCTCTACGTCGGCGGGATCCGCAAGGCCGCCAGCCTGGCCGAGTTCGCCGACCTCACCGAGTCGGTGATGACCTACATGAACCGCGTGCACGGCTGGGTGGACATCGGCTTCCCCTGGGGCCTGGTCAACGGCTTCAAGCGAATCAATCCCCTGCGCCGGATCTCCGACGCCCAGCAGGCCTGAGGAGGCATCATGCGCATCAAGTTCAACCTGGGCGGCGAGGACGTCGCGGTCATCGAGATCTGGGAGGACAAGGTCCCCCAGTTGGCCAAGAAGATCGCCGACGCCCTGCCGTTCGCGACCTATCTGCAGCACGGCAAGCTGACCGGGGACCTGCTGCTGATGCAGACCAAGATCCTCGCCGACTGGGAGAACATCTTCTATCCCGAGGATCTGGCCGCAGAGGTCGCCGCCAAGGGCACCGAGATCCGTGGCGCCGTCTCCTACTACGGCCCGCGTCAGCAGATCTCGATCATGTACGGCAATGACATCCCGCCCGAGCCGCTCCCGGTGTCGGCGATCGGCTGGGTCGTCGAAGGAGCCGAGAAGCTGGACGCCATCGGCACCCAAGCCTGGCTGGAGCCGGGCACCAGGATCTGGCTCAGCCTGGAAGAAGCCTCCGCCTAGCCCCGCTGCGGGGGGCGGCGGTTACCCCTCGGCCGCCGCCCCCGCCCCCGCACCTCACCTCACCTACCGCATCAAGCGAAAGAGATGACTATGGAAACCGCCTCCGCCACGGGCAGCAACGAGACCGGAGCGTCCCGCGCGCGTCCGTTCCGCCTGCTCAGCCGACTCACTGCGCTCGCCGCAGCCGCCGCCCTGCTCACCGCCTGTTCCACCGGACCGGCCGCGACCGGCTCCTCCCCGGTCACTGCGGAGTCTTCCTCCCCGGCTGGGCCGACGGTGCTGCGCGTCGGCGTCGTCTCACTCAGCGACGCCGACGCGCTCGACCCGGCCAAGGCCACCACCACTGGTGGCTACATCGCGTCCCGCCAGCTCTTCGACACCCTGACCGAATACGGCACCGACGGGTCCTGGAAGCCGCAGTTGGCCGCCTCGGTGACCCCCGGCACCACCGCCGACAAATGGACGGTCACCCTGAACGCCGCAAAGTGGAGCGACGGCAAGCCGGTCACCGCGGCCGATGTGGTGGCCACCGTGAAGCGCTGGTTCGCCAAGAAGCTGCCGCCGGCAGGCTCGCTGCCTTTCATCGATCCGAACAAGGTGACCGCCACCGACGACAAGACCGTCCAGTTCACCCTGAAGTACCCGACGGTGACCTTCCCCGAAGCCCTGACCAGCCCGACGATGGCCATCGTCCCGGCCGACTTCGACCCCGCGAAGCCGATCGGCTCCGGTCCGTTCGTCCTGGCCAGCAACGACCCGGGAGTACAGCTGAGCTTCACCGCCAACGCCGACTACTTCGGCGGCGCACCGGCAGCCAGCGAGCTGGAGGTCAAGAGCTTCCCGGACTCGGCCTCGGCCGCCTCCGCCCTGACCGCAGGCCAGATCGACGTGGACGCCAGCCTGGACCCGTCCCTGGTCGACACCGTGAAGACAGCCGAGGGCTACCAGGTCTTCGACTACGCCACCAGTGGCTCGCTGACCTGGGTGATGAACACCAAGCAGAAGCCCTTCGACGACCCGGCCGTCCGGCAGGCGCTCCGACTGGCCGTCGATCGCCAGCAGCTGATCGATCAGGTCTACAACGGCTATGGCACGCTCGGCAATGACGTCTTCAACCCGTTCGACCCGATGTACAACTCGGGCCTGGCACAGCGGACGTACGACCCGGAGGCGGCCAAGAAGCTGCTCACCGACGCCGGCTACACCCTGCCGGTGAAGGTGGAACTTGTCGGCACCAACAACCAGCCCACCAGCGAACGCCAGAACCAGGCGCTGGTGCAGCAGGCCAAGGCCGCCGGCTTCGATGTCGAGTACAAGTTCGTCGACAGTGCCACCTTCTACGGCGACGCCTATGGCACCTACCCGCTCTCGCTGAGCTACTGGGGCTTCCTGGGGATCTTCGATCAGGCCGCATTCACGGTCACCAAGACCGCTCCGTACAACTCTTCGCACTGGGTCAACCCCGAGTTCGACAAGTTGTACAACGAGGCGATCACGACCGTCGAAGACACCAAGCGCAAGGAATTGGTCGCCGGCATGCAGCAGATCGAGTACGACAGCGGCGCCTACATCGTCCCGCTCTTCCTGAGCACGGTGGTCGGCCTGTCGGACAAGGTCACCGGAGCGCAGGCCTATCCCAACTCGGACGGCGCCTTCGGCTACAACTTCCGGATCCTCGGACTCAAGGGCTGATCCGAGCCGATGTCTCGAACCACACAGGTGAGTACCCGTCTGATCATCAGGCGGGTACTCACCGGCGTCGCAATGCTGGTCACCGTCTCGGTACTGGTCTTCGTGGCCACGCAAGCCCTGCCCGGCGACATCGCCCGGACGATTCTGGGCCAGAACGCCACCGCCGAGCAGCTGACCCAGCTGCGCGGCGAGCTCGGCCTCGATCTGCCGGTCTGGCAGCAGTACTTGCACTGGGCCACCGGCCTGCTGACCGGCGACCTGGGCACGTCGCTGGCCTCAGGGAGCCCGGTTGCCGAGCTGCTGCGGGTACGAGTGCTGAACTCCCTGACCGTCGTGCTGATCGCCTTGGTGATCACCCTGCCACTGGGCCTGCTGCTCGGCCTGGCCGCCGCCCGCCGCGGGCCGGCCGATGTCGGCATCTCGGCTGCGGTGCAGACCATCCTCTCGCTGCCCGAGTTCGTGGTCGGCATCGTGCTGGTGGTGTTGTTCGGCGGCGGGCTGTTCCGCTGGCTGCCGCCCACCTCGCCGCTGGACCCGCGCCAACTCGCCTGGAATCAGCCGCGGCTGCTGATCCTGCCGATCGCCACCATGGTGCTGATCGCGCTGCCGCACCTGGTCGAGGCCACCAAGACGCTGCTCCGCGAGGAGCTGGCCTCTGACTACGTCCGTTGGGCGCGGCTGAGCGGGCTCGGCGACGTCCGGCTGCTCACCGGCTATGCGCTGCCGAATGTGCTCGGCCCGATCTCGCAGGTGGCCGGAGTCACCGTGAACTACCTGCTCGGCGGTGTGGTGGCGGTGGAGACCGTGTTCGCCTTCCCCGGGATCGGCTCCGAACTGGTCGCCGCAGTCGCCGCCCGCGACATCGTGGTCGTCCAAGTGATCGCGATCGGGATCGCCGCCGTGCTGCTGGTCACCTTCTTGATCGCCGACCTGATCGGCCTGCTCACCAACCCGAGACTGCGGAGGTCACGATGAGCCTGCACGCGCAGCATTCGAAGACGTCCACGTCGGTCTGGCATTTCCTGCGCAGCGACCCTCGGCTCTGGGCCGGAGCGGTCGCCGTCGCCGCGGTGGTGCTGCTGGCCATCGCCGGGCCGTGGCTGGCGCCGCACGACCCGTCCGCTTTCGTTGGGCGACTGTACCTGCGACCGAACGCCACCAGCTGGCTGGGCACCGACGTGCTCGGCCGGGACGTGCTGAGCCGGCTGCTCGCCGGCGGGCGGCTGTTCCTCATCCAGGGTCTGGCCGCGGCAACTTTCGGTGTCCTGGCCGGCGTGCTTCTGGGAATCCTGCTCGGGGTGACCAAGGGCAGGACCGCAGCCTTCCTGCTGTTCTGCAGCGACTCGGTGATGGTGATCCCGCAGATCCTGTTGGTGCTGCTGATCCTGGCGGCTTTCGGCAGTGCGCCGCTGACCTTGACGATCGCGGTGGCGTTGGCCCAGGTCGCCTACACCGCCCGAGTGATCTTCGCCGCCACCGGACGAGTGACCACCGAGGACTACTACCGCGCGGCCCGCGCCGTCGGGATGGGTACCGGATCTCTGGTGCTGCGCGAAGTGCTGCCGAACGTCGCCCCGGCCGTGCTGGTCGAGTACGGCGTCCGACTGTCGATCAGTTTCGTCGCCCTGGCCTCGCTGAGCTATCTCGGCTTCGGCAGCGGCGACGTCGATTGGGGAGCGATGATTCACGAGAACCAGGGCGGGATCGCCCTGCAGCCGTGGGCGGTGGTGGCGCCGGTGCTGGTCCTGGCCGCCTTCCTGCTCGGGATGAACCTGCTGCGCGACGCCGTGGCCCGCGCACTGGCGGCGAGGTCGGCCCGATGACCGCCCAGGTCGCCGAGCTGAGCATCGGTGTCGGCAGCGACGGGCCGCTGATCGTCGACGGACTCGAACTGGAGTTGGCCGCCGGCGAGGTGGTCGGCATCGCCGGCGAGACCGGCAGCGGCAAGACCACCCTGGGCCTGGCCCTGCTCGGCCATCTCGGCCCCGGCCTGCAGCTGCGCCGAGGACGGGTGAGTGCGGCCGGCGTGGAGCTGCTCGGACCTGCGGCGGCAACCGGCTCGCAGCTGCGCGCTGCGCGTGGACGCACCATCGCCTACGTCCCGCAGGATCCGGCCGGGGCGCTCGCCCCGCACCTGCGCCTGGAGGCTGCCTTCGCCGAACTGGCCCGAGCCCACCGAGTGGAGCTCTCCCCCGACCGGCGAGCCGAGCTGCTCACTCGGGTCGGGCTGCCCGGTGACGACGCCTTCGCCCGGCGCTATCCGCACGAACTCAGCGGAGGGCAGCAGCAGCGGGTGGCGATCGCACTGGCGTTCTGCCTCACACCGTCCGTGGTCGTGATGGACGAACCGACGACCGGCCTGGACGTCACCACCAAGCTGCTGATCGCCGACCTCGCTCGCGAGCTGGCTGCGTCCGAAGGCGCCAGTGTGGTCTTCATCAGCCACGACCTGCCACTGCTGTTCCGGGTGGCGCAGCGACTCGTGGTGATGCACGAGGGACGGGTCGTCGAGACCGGCACGCCGACGGCGCTCCTGGAGCATGCCGAGCATCCCTACACCCAGCGGCTGCTGGCCGCCTGGCGCCTGGGCGGCAGCCCCGCACCGGCGTCCGACGGCACCCGCCAGGTGCTCAGCGTCCGCGGACTATCGGCCGGCTACGGCGACGTCCAGATCCTGCACGACCTGGATCTCAGCCTCGGCGTGGGCGAATGCCTCGCGGTCGTCGGCGAGTCCGGCAGCGGGAAGACCACCACCGCCCGGGCGATCAGTGGGCTGCACGCCGAGCACAGCGGACGAATCCTGCTCTACGGCGAGCCACTGGCCGCCGAGGTGGCCAAGCGCGATCGAGCCCAGCGGCGGGCGATCCAGTACGTCTTCCAGAACCCGTGGGGATCGCTGAACCCGCGACGCCGGGTCGGCGCCTCGGTGGCGATCACCGCTCAGTACCTGCGCGGATTGAACCGCTCCGACGCCGAGGCGCTAGCCGTCCAGACGCTGCGCGACGTCGGGCTGCGGGCTGATCACGCCCAGGCGATGCCGCAGCATCTCAGCGGCGGACAGCGTCAGCGGGCCGCGCTCGCCCGGGCTCTTGCCGCCGGTCCGGAGGTGCTGGTCTGCGATGAGGTGACCAGTTCGCTGGATGCGTCCGTGCAGGCCGACATCGTCGCTCTGCTCAAGCAGATCCAGGCCGAACGCGGGCTGAGCATGGTGTTCATCACCCACGACCTGGCGCTGGCCGGAGAACTGGCCCACCGGGTGGCGGTGTTGAAGGACGGACGGCTGCTGGAAACGGGTCCGACTCGCGACGTCCTGGCCCATCCGCAGCACGACTACACCGCCGAACTCGTCCGGGCCGCCCGGCTGGCCGGCTGATCAGCTAACTGGCTGGCTGATCGACTCACCCCGCGCTACCGCTCCCGCGACGGTGCTACCCATACACAGGTAGCACCGCAACCAACCGGTAGCACGGCGAACGGACCGGTAGCACGAGCCTCTACACCGATAGCACGGCCACCCAACTCGCCGACTGGCTGGCCGGGGCGGCTGGCCAACTGGCCGATCCACCCTGCGCTACCGCTCCCGCGACGGCGCTACCCATACACAGGTAGCACCGCAACCAACCGGTAGCACGGCGAACGGACCGGTAGCACGAGCCCCTACACCGATAGCACGGCCACCCAACTCGCCGACTGGCTGGCCGGGGCGGCTGGCCAACTGGCCGATCCACCCCGCGCTACCGCTCCCGCGACGGCGCTACCCATACACAGGTAGCACCGCAACCAACCGGTAGCACCACCTCGTAAACCGGTAGCACGGCAGACGGACCGGTAGCGCGGCAGACGGACGAGTGGAGCTCAGCTCTCCCGGACGGCCGGGGTCACGAACGGAGGCTTGACCACCTCGAACGGCTCCCGGCGGTTCCGGACGGCCACCTCGACGACGTCGCCGAGCTTCACCGAGCGATCCAGCAGGGCCAGCGCCACCCCGACCTGCAGGGTCGGTGAGAAGGTGCCGGAGGTGACCACACCCACCGAGGTGTCGCCGACGAACACCTCCATCTCCGGACGCGGAATCGCCCGCCCCTGGGCCTTCAGACCGCGCAACAGCGGACCGGACTTGGCCTCACGCTGAGCGTGCAGGGCGTCCGCACCCCAGAAGGTGGGCTTGTCCCAGCCGACCGCCCAGCCCAGATTGGCCATCACCGGCGAGATCTGTGGGCTCAGGTCATGGCCGTGCAGCGGGTAGCCCATCTCGGTCCGCAGGGTGTCGCGAGCGCCCAGTCCGCACGGGACGATGTCGTACTCGCGGCCGGCGACCAGCACCGCATCCCACAGCTCGCCGGCGGCCGCCGACGGCACCACCAGTTCGTAGCCACGCTCGCCGGTGTACCCGGTCCGGCACACAGTCAGCGGGGTGCCCGCCCAGGATGTCCGGACGAAGCTGAGGTACTCATGACCGACCGGCAGGCCCAGCGCCGAAAGAGTCTCGTCCGAACTGGTCCCCTGGACGGCGATGATCGCGTAGTCACGGTGCTCGTTGACCACCGAGATCCCAGCCGGAGCCTGGGCGGCAATCAGTTCGACCACGGTGGTGGTGTTCGAGGCGTTCGGGATGATGAACACCTCGTCATCGCTGATCAGGTAGCAGATCATGTCGTCGATCACGCCGCCGGCGTCATTGCACAACAGCGTGTACTGCGCCTGGCCGGGGACGATCCGGCGTAGGTCATTGGTGATCACCGTGTTCACGAAGTCGGCCGCACCCGGGCCGCTGACTCGCATCTTGCCCAGGTGGCTGACGTCGAAGACGCCGACGGCGGTGCGCACCGCGCGATGCTCTGCGACCACTCCCGCGTACTGCAGCGGCATCAGCCAGCCACCGAACTCGGAGAACTTCGCGCCCAGCGCCTCATGGCGTGAGTGCAGTGGGGAAAGAATCGGGTCGCTCATCTGGGCTCCTACCTGCAGGTGACGGAGGCAAGGTTAGTCACAGCGCGGCGCGCAGGATTCCGATCAGATCGTCTGGACTCGGCGTCACCGGGTTCCCCTTCGTGCTGGACGCCTTGGCGGCCGCCTCGGCGACCACCGGCAGATCGTCCTCGCTCAGGCCGTATTGAGCTAAGCCGCCGACCCCGAACAATTCCAAGGTTTCGGCGAACCACTCCAGGAAGGCGAACTCGTCCTCGGTGCCGGTCAGCAGGTAGCCGACCTCGGCGTAGCGAGCCCGGGTGTACGGGTCGGACGCACCGATGTTGAATCTGCTGACCGGTACCATCACCGCAGCGGTCAGCGCTCCGTGCGGGGCACCCAGATAGCCGCCCAGCGGCCCAGCAAGCCCGTGCGCGGCACCCAACTTGCCGTTGGCGAGAGCCAGTCCGGACAGCAGCGAGCACAGGGCCACATCGGTGCGGGCGCCCAGGTCGTCTGGGGACGACCAGGCTCGGCGCAGCCCGAGTCCGGCCCGTCGGACTCCCTCCCGGCAGAAGCCATCGGTGAGCGGGTTGGCGAACGGCGAGACGAAGGGCTCGATGCACTGGATCAGCGCGTCCAGGCCGGCATGCGCCGTGACCGACTTCGGACAGTCGAGGGTGAGGCCCGGATCGACCAGAGCCACCCGCGGCAGCATGGACGCCGAGCGCAAGCTCACCTTCACCCGGTGCTCAGGGCTGGAGACCACGCCGTTGGCAGTCACCTCCGAGCCGGTACCAGAGGTGGTGGGCACTGCCACCACCGGCAGCGAGGTCTTGGCCAGCGGCAGGCCGCGTCCGATCACTTCGGCGTAATCCAGCGGGTCACCACCGTTGGCGACCAGAGCCGCGACGATCTTGGCGGTGTCCAGCACTGCGCCGCCGCCCAGGCCAATGATCACGTCGGCGTGATGGGCGCGGGCCGCGTCCGCCCCGGCCCTGACCACGTCCAGGCTGGGTTCTCCGGCCACGGCGAAGATCGCCGCACCAGGCAGGGTGGCCAGTACTGCGGCATGACGGGCCGGGTGACCACCAGTGCAGACCAGCGGACGAGAACCGAGCCCGGCCACCAACTCCGGTAGCTGACTGACCGTCCCCGGTCCGAACACGATTCTGGCGGCGGTCGCGAAGTTGAACGAAGTCACGGGTACATCTTGCCGCGTGCAGCGGTGGATGGAGGACCGCGAACACAACCGATCCGTCCACTCTCGGCAGCGCCTCATCCCCGGGTCGGCCGTGGGCGGGTTCGGCGATGCAACTCCCGCCGGGGCGGACTAGCCTAGGTCGGGCACGGTCCATCAGGAAGGAACCATTGTGAGCAACGTCGCACTCCCGAGCATCACCCTGGCCACCGCGGTCGGCAAGGATCCCGGCGTGCTGGTGATCGGGCTTGCCGAGACCTCCAACGATCAGGTGCTGATCGGCCTTCCCGACGACCTGGCCAAGGGCTACACCAAGGCGATCGGCCGCGAGCTCGGCGAGATGGCGATCAGCCTGGGCGGCAGCAGCAAGAACGGCAAGACGGTGCTGGTCGCCGGACCGTCCGGGCTGCGCGTCCTGGTGGTCGGCCTGGGCCCGATCGACGTCACCGCCGAGCAGGTTCGTCGGGCAGTCGGCTCAGCCGTCCGCGTCGTCGCCGGTCTGGACGGTGCCAGCACGGTGACCATCAGCTTGGAGACCAGTGAGCCCGGCCTGATCAAGGGTGCGGCCGAAGGTGCGCTGCTCGGCGCCTACAGCTACCGCGAGCCGTCCGGCATTTCGGCGATCACCCTGGTGAGTGCCAACCGCAAGCCCGAGGCCAAGCAGGCACTCGACCTGGCCGTCTCGACTGCGAACGCGGTGGCGACCACCCGGGAATGGGTGAACCTTCCGGCCAACCAGCTCTACCCCGAGACATTCGCCGATGCCATCCGCAACCTCGCCAAGGCGGCCAAGCTCGACATCGAGGTCTGGGACGAGAAAGCCCTGGAGAAGGACGGAATGGGCGGCATCCTGGCCGTCGGCGGCGGCTCAGCCCGCAAGCCGCGCCTGGTCAAGCTCAGCTACGCCCCACGAGGGGCCAAGTTCCACCTGGCCCTGATCGGCAAGGGCATCACCTTCGACAGCGGCGGCCTGAACCTGAAGTCCAGCGACGGCATGTACACGATGAAGTGCGATATGGCCGGGGCTGCCTCGGTGCTGGCTGCGACCGCAGCGATCGCCGAACTCGGATTGAAGATCAAGGTCACCGCGTGGGGCGCTCTTGCCGAGAACATGCCCTCGGGCAGCTCGTACCGTCCCTCCGATGTGCTCACCATGTACAACGGCCTGACCGTCGAGAACGGCAACTCCGACGCCGAGGGCCGGATCGTGATGGCGGACGCGCTGGCCAAGGCCAGCGAGGAGAAGCCGAACCTGGTGATCGATGTGGCCACCTTGACCGGTGCCTGCATGGTCGCCTTGGGTGAGAATGTGGCCGGCCTGATGTCACGTGACGACGCCACCGCCGACCTGATCCTGGATGCGGCAGAGGCCGCCGGTGAACTGTTCTGGCAGTTGCCGATCCCCGAGGACGCCGCTCCGAAGCTCGAGTCCAAGGTGGCCGATCTGCGCTCCACGGGCGACAAGTACGGCGGCGCGCTGACCGCAGCCGCGTTCTTGTCCCGGTTCGTCGCCGACGACCTGGCCTGGGCTCACCTCGACATCGCCGGCCCGGCTTTCAACACCGGCTCCGCGCACGACTACACCCCGGTCGGTGCGACCGGGGTGAGCGTGCGCACGCTGATCGCGTTGGCGCACGCCTTGGCCAACTGAAATGGCAGAGCATTCCTTCGACCTGGTCGTGGTCGGCGCGGGAGCGTCCGGCCTGCTGGCTGCGATCGCGGCCAGGCGACTGGGTCGGAATGTGCTGGTGGTTGAGGCCACCTCGCTGGCCGGGGGAAGCACCGCCGGCTCGGACGGCAAGCTCTGGCTGCCGGCCAACCCATTGCAGGCCAAGCTCGGTGTGACCGACTCCGCGGCCGAAGCCCGGGAATACCTGGACGCCGTGTTGGGCGCAACCACCGATGCCTCCACCTCCGAGCGGCGAGCCGGCTACGCCAACCTGTCAGGCAAGATCGCCCGCTGGCTGGTTTCCTCCCATATTCCGCTGGCCGTGGTGAAGACGCTGCCCGATCATCATCCCGACCTGCCCGGCGGCAAGGCCAGAGGGCGAGTCCTGGCCACCCAGCCACTGGATCGGCGCACCCTGGGTGACAACGCGCAGTTGCTGGCGCCCGGTGAGCCGGAGCGGCGCGGCCCACTGAGCCTCATTCCGTCCGCGCTGCCGTTGCCCCTGCCCCGCAACACGGCCACCTCAGGCGAAGCCCTGGTCGGCAACCTGCTGCATCGGGCGCTGGCCAACGGCGTCCAGTTGTGGTTGGACGCGCCGGTGGTCGGACTACTCAGCGATGGCGACGCCGTGACCGGAGTGCGGGTGCGCCGAGACGCTGCCGACACCGAGGTTGCTGCCGACCAGGTACTGCTGGCCAGCGGTGGCTACGAGCACAGCCAGGAGCTGCGCGAGGAGTACCTGCCGCTGCCGACCTCCTCGGAGTGGTCGATCACCGGGGTGCCGAACGACGGCACCCTGCTCACCGAGGCGATCGCCCTCGGGGCGGGCACCGCCATGCTCGACGAGGCCTGGTGGACCCCGGTGATGGTGGCCGGAGGACGGGCTTACCGACTGGACTCCCAGCGAGGCAAGCCGCATTCGCTGATCGTCGATACCGCCGGCGATCGCTTCTTCGATGAGGCCACCTTCGCCCACGCGGCCGGACGCGCCTTGTACGACCGCAACCGCGGAGTGCGGGCTGTGCCGTCCTACCTGATCATGGACAACCGGCATCGACAGGCTCACCAGCTCGGCCCGTGGCCGGCCGGCAAGACCCCCAAGCAGGTCATTGAAGCTGGCGAGATCGTCAAGGCAGCCACCCTGAACGACTTGGCGCAGGCCACCGGAATCGACCGGGCCGGGCTACTCGGAACCGTGGTCCGGTTCAACGGCTTCGCCGCCAAGAACGGCGATCCGGACTTCGGTCGTGGCGCGTCCACCTGGGATCTGGCCTTGGGCGACCATGGCAACAAGAAGGCCGGCTCGGTCGGGAAGCTGGACAAGCAGCCGTTCTGGGCAGTGCCGGTCTACCCGGGCGATTCGGGGACCAAGGGCGGCCTGCTGATCGACGCAGACTCCCGAGTTCTACGTACTGACGGGACCGCGATCTCAGGGCTCTATGCCTGTGGTGGGGCCGCCGCTTCGCTGTTCAAATCGACCTCACCGGCCCCGGGCGTCGCCCTCGGTGCGGCACTGGTCGAAGCCTTCGCCGCGGTCACCGATCAGCGTCTGGACCTGCGGCGGGAGTCGTAGTCGCGCATCCGTTGCGGATAGCCGATCACGCCCGCATCGTAGGCCGGCAGCCGTAAACGAGCGGCAAATCGCCTGGCCCAGGCGACATCAGGGACGGTTCGCCGGGTCCACTCACCGTCGTGGGCGATCAACAAGATGCTCGCCTTGGTCAGTGATGTCGGCTGCTCGATGAATGCCTCCACCCCTCGTCGGGAGGCCACGAACTGCTCCAGATGGGCTACAGCGGCCGGCTCTGGGCGTCCGGAACTATGGGCGGACGAGCCCCGCCGCCATTTGGAGAACCAGCTCACCTGGCCATTATTGCCGTCCCGATCCGGGCTAGTCTGACTTCTGAACACCGTCTTGCTATGAACGCGAAGGAGCTTGCGTCATGTCCACTCCCGTCCCACTGCCGGCACTTGGTGAAAGCGTCACCGAAGGGACGATTTCCCGCTGGCTGAAGAAGGTGGGGGACTACGTCGAGGTGGACGAGCCGTTGGTCGAGGTCTCCACCGACAAGGTCGACACCGAGATCCCGGCGCCTGTCGCCGGCATCCTGCTGGAGATCCTGGTTGCTGAGGACGGGGTTGCCCCGGTCGGCGCCACGCTCGGCGTGATCGGCGAAGCCGCCGAGGCTGGTTCCACGGTCCCGAGTGCGGGCGATTCCGGCCCCGTCCAGGCCCCCGCCGTCGAGGCTCCCGCCGCGGCCCCCACACCCGTCGCCCCGACTCCCGCCGCTCCGGCACCGGCTGCCGCCGGCAGTACCGAGGTGACGCTCCCCCAGCTGGGCGAGTCGGTCACCGAGGGCACCATCTCCCGATGGCTGAAGGCTGTCGGCGATCAGGTCGAGATGGACGAGCCGCTGGTCGAGGTCTCCACCGACAAGGTCGACACCGAGATCCCGTCGCCGGTCGCCGGCGTCCTGCTGCAGATCCTGGTCGCCGAGGACGGGGTTGCCCCGGTCGGCGCCGTACTGGGCCTGATCGGTGCCGCTGATGCGGCTCCGGCTCCCGCCGCGGCCCCCGCGCCCGTCGCCCCCGCTCCCGTCGCTCCGGCACCGACCCCTGAGCCGGCAGCGCCCGCTCCGGTGGCTGCCGCTCCGGCTCCGGTAGCTCCGGCTCCCGTCCCGGCCGCTCGCGCAGCCGCTACTCCCGCTCCGGCCCGCGCCAGCGGTCCGGCCGAGGTGTACGTCACCCCACTGGTGCGCAAGATGGCCGCAGACGCCGGCGTCGAGCTCACCGAGGTCACCGGCACCGGAGTCGGCGGACGGATCCGTAAGCAAGACATCCAGGCGGCCGCCGAGGCGAAGAAGGCAGCTGCCGCCGCCGCTGCCGCACCGAAGCCGACAGCCCCGTCTACCGCAGTGGCTGCGGCCACGCCGAGCCCCGATGCGGCCAAGCGCGGCACCACCGAGAAGATGACCCGGCTGCGGGCCACCATCGCCAGGCGAATGGTCGAGTCGCTGCAGGTCTCGGCCCAGCTGACTGCGACCGTCGAGGTCGACCTGACGGTGATCTCCAAGCTGCGGGCCAAGGTGAAGGACGAGTTCCGGGCTCGCGAGGGTGTGGGCCTGAGCTACCTGCCGTTCATCGCGAAGGCCACCACCGAGGCGCTCAAGCAGTTCCCGAAGGTGAATGCCACCATCGACACCGAGGCCGGCACCATCACCTACGCCGAGGCCGAGCACCTGGGCGTCGCGGTCGACACCGAGAAGGGCCTGCTGGTTCCGGTCGTCGCCGATGCCGGCAACCTCTCCCTGGCCGGCTTGGCCAAGAAGATCGGCGACCTCGCCGCCCGCACCCGGGCGTCCAAGGTCACCCCGGACGAGCTGTCCGGCGGCACCTTCACGATCACCAACTACGGCTCCGCGGGCACCCTGTTCGACACCCCGATCATCAACCAGCCGCAGGTGGCGATCCTGGGCACCGGCGCGATCGTCAAGCGTCCGATGGTTGTCGAGGACCCGGCCCTCGGCGAGATCATCGCTGTCCGCGACATGATGTACCTGTCGATGTCTTATGACCACCGACTGGTCGACGGTGCCGATGCCGCCCGTTTCCTGAGCTTCATCAAGGCACGCCTCGAAGAGGGCGACTTCGGAGCCGAACTGGGCCTGTGAGCCTGCCCGCCCAGCCGGCGCCCGAGCCGATCGGCTTCGACTATCTCGGCCTGACCGAGGGTCGACTGGTCGGTTATCGGGACGGCTGGGCGCGCCAGCGCGAGATCCATGCGCAAGTCGCAGAGCGCACCCTGCCGCCGCAGGTGCTGTTCGTCGAGCATGACCACGTGTTCACCGCCGGGCACCGCACCCAGCCGCACGAGCGGCCGGTCGATGGCACCGATGTGGTTGAGGTCGATCGTGGCGGAAAGATCACTTATCACGGTCCGGGCCAGCTGGTCGGCTACCCCATCGTCGGGCTGCCGGACGGCGTGGGCGTGGTCGACTACGTCCGCCGCGTCGAGGAGGCGCTGATCCGACTGCTGGCCGACTACGGCCTGGCCACCGGACGGATCGAGGGCCGGACCGGGGTCTGGCTGGCCGCCACCGACACTCGCCCCGAACGCAAGATCGCCGCCATCGGCGTCCGGGTGTCGCGGCGGACGACGCTGCACGGCTTCGCCCTGAACGTCGCCCCGGATCTGTCCTGGTTCGGCCGGATCGTCCCGTGCGGGATCGATGACGCCGGGGTCACCTCGATGGCTGCCGAACTCGGCTCGGCGCCGAGTCTGATCGAGGTGGCGCGCGCAGCAGAGCCGTACCTTTCCGGGCTGCTCAGCTTCGCTCCCTATGCACCCTCACCTGCCCTGACCGAGCAGCGGCGCCCCGGCATCAGCTACGGGCTGCAGCTGTAGGGCCTGGGTCCACACTCACGGCGGGCGTGGCCCCGACTTCTCCTCGGACCGGGATCGACCTGCTGTTCGGACGCCGCCGGCATTGCGCGGACCAGAACTCGTTCCATAACCCACGACTCCCCGCGGAATTCACCACATCAACGGCGCATTTCCCCTAGTCTTGACACTGGTCCTTATCCCGCCACGACCCCATTACGAGGAACCCCATGCTCCGTCTCGGCAATGTCGCCGCCGCTTTCGCCTGTTCGCTCATGCTCGCCACCGGCTTCGCCACTCCGGCGCTGGCCGAGGAGCCGCTCGCCCCACCCTCGTCGGAGGCCGCCACACCGACCCCGACACCGGAGCCGGCCTCCGCCGAGCCGTCCGCACCCACCGACGAGTCACCGACCGCGACCCCGACGCCAACACCAGAGCCGACGTCCACCGAGCCGTCCGCACCCACCGACGAGTCACCGGATGCGACGTCAACCCCTGCTCCGACCACTGAGCCCCGCCTCCAAGCCGACGCAGCCGTCATGCCGGCCAGCATCGTCTCCCCCTACGAGTTCGGCGAGAACAGCCTGTGCCCGGGGGACGCGAAAGACGCAACCGTCACCAACACCAGCGGCGCAGTCTCGATCGACCTGAGCAGCCTCACCGGCTACTCAAGTATCGGGATCGGGAGCAATGCCACCACCGCCTGCCGGTCTGAGATCACCGGGCTGTCGTTCCGCAACCGGCCGGAGAGCCTGACGGCGATCACCATCGGGGATGACGCCTTCGCCCAAGTCGATTTCGGGACTGCGAACACGCTGACCAGCGTTTCATTTCCCGCGGGGATCACCGAACTGAGGATCGGAAGCCGCGCGTTCCAGCAGGACACCGGAGTTGGCGCGAACACGTTGGCCGAGGTCAGCTTCCCCGACTCGCTGGAGATCCTGGTCATCGGCGAGTCGGCCTTCGCTCAGACGGCCTCCGCCGCCGAGGCGGACAATGCCCTTACCGCCGTCACGCTGCACGCCCGAACCGGCAACCTGTCGATCGCCTACGGCGCCTTCCAGCAGGTGAGCGAACTGGGTAGCAATGCACTGGCCACCGTGACCTTCGATCTCCTTCCACGTCGCACGGACGACGACGACAGCCTTGTCATCGGTGGGGCGGCGTTCTCTCAGCTGGCTCGAGGCGCCAACGCCCTCACCTCGATCAGCTTTCCGTCCGGCTACCGGGAAGTGCAGTTCGGCATCTCCGCGTTCGCCCAACGCTCGCTCACCGGAGCAACCTCGCTGGCCGCAGTGAACTTCGACGCGGCGGTCGAGCTGGTAGACGTCGGCGAATCGGCGTTCATGCAGACAGCACAGACGCACACCTCCCTGACTGCGGTGAGGTTCCCGGACGCCGTCGCCGACCTCTACGTCGCCGACCTCGGCTTCGCGCAAGATGGCAACTCGGGCACCAGTCTGACCACGGTGGCGTTCCCGAAGGCTTCGGCGATGGTGTCACTGGGTCGGAGTGCGTTCAGCCAGACCAGCCAAGATGGTGCCTGCACTTTGTCTACGCTGAGCTTCCCTGACACTCTCGAAATCGGCCTGGCCATGGACTCCTACGCCTTCGAGCAGTCTTGCGCCGGCCGGGCGGCACTCGCCACCGTGAGCTTTCCCCGCCAGTCACCGATGCTCTACATCGGACCTCAGGCCTTCTCCCAAAACGCCACCCCGAACGCGCTGACCTCCGTGGTCTTCCCGACTTCGGTCGACGCTCTGACGATCAGATACGACGCATTCGCTCAGTCAGACGTTCAGGTGCTGCGACGGATCCTCTTCCCGTTCAGTAGTTCGCCCAGCAACGGCATCGCCACCGACGAGTCGATCGTGTCCGATCCGTCCACCGTGGACTGGCAGTGGTTCGGCCCCGACGGCGCGAACATCGGCTCCTGGACGAGACTCGTCGACAGTTCGATCAAGCGCACCTCGGCGAACCTGAAGATCGCACCCGAAGGCATTCCGGCGAATACCAACCAGGTGCTGACCGGCTACCGCACACTCGACCTGGCGAACCTCGATGGATCAACCCCGACCCGCTACGTCTACCGGGACGGACGGAGCCTCTCGACGCCGCTGTCGCGTCAGACCGATGTTGTCGGGCCGGCGGACTCCTCCGGCGGCTGGACGACCACCCTGCCCCGCCCCAGCTGGACGGGTCGCACCTTCCGCGGCTGGTGCAGCACTGAGGTGCAGGGCAACACGGACTGCACGGGTACCTTGACCGCGGCCGGAGCCCGGGTCAGCCTGGCCGAGAACAGCACCTTCTGGGCCGTCTGGAACCAAGCCGCTGCCGCCGACGAGCTGGCGAACACCGGGGCGGAGAACACCGCCCCGCTCGCACTGCTGGCAACGGCGCTGATCATTCTCGGTACCGGCCTGATTCTGACCAGGAGAACTGCCTGATCAGCACAGTCACCTAGAGACCGGCCGCCCGGCGGCCCCTCCCGGGCTCCGCGGGACCGCCATCCCGCGGAGCCTGGCTAAGCTCCTCCTCGTGACCGACATCGCACCCCGGCGCCTGCTTCGCCTCGAGGTTCGCAACGCGCAAACCCCGATCGAACGCAAGCCCGCCTGGATCAAGACGACGGCCAAGATCGGCCCGGAGTACACCCAGCTGCAGCAGCTGGTCCACGACGAAGGTCTGCACACGGTCTGCCAGGAGGCCGGCTGCCCGAACATCTTCGAGTGCTGGGCCGACCGCGAAGCCACCTTCCTGATCGGCGGGGACGCCTGTACCCGGCGCTGCGACTTCTGTCAGATCGAGTCCGGCAAGCCGTCCGGCTACGACCCGGGCGAGCCGGAGCGGGTGGCCGAGTCGGTGACGAAGATGGGACTTCGCTACGCCACGGTGACCGGTGTCTGCCGCGACGATCTTCCCGACGAGGGTGCCTGGCTGTACGCCGAGACCATCCGGGCCATCCACCGGGCCAACCCGGGCGTCGGGGTCGAGATGCTGGCCCCGGACTTCTCCGGCAAGGCTGAGCTGCTCGGCCAAATCTTCGATGCCGCACCGGAGGTGTTCGCCCACAACGTCGAGACCGTGCCACGGGTGTTCCGACGAATCCGCCCCGGCTTCGACTACCGCCGCTCGCTGGACGTGCTGACCGCCGCTCGCGCTCGCGGGCTGGTCACCAAGTCGAACCTGATCCTCGGCATGGGCGAGACTCGGGACGAGGTCAGCCAGGCGCTGAGCGACCTGTACCAGGCCGGCACCGAGCTGATCACCATCACCCAGTACCTGCGTCCGTCCGCTCGACACCTGCCCATCGACCGCTGGGTGACCCCGGGAGAGTTCGACGAGCTGTCCGCAGAGGCCACCGAAATTGGCTTTGTGGGCGTACTCAGCGGACCATTGGTACGTTCTTCCTACCGGGCCGGCCGTTTGTACCGTCAGGCGGTGGCCGCCCGGCAGGCATAAGCGGTAACCAAGACCCGGAGTGGATAGATGGCGAGCGAGAAGGCCAAGGAACTGGCCGCTAAGCAGAAGGCTGAAGTCAAGGCGGCCAAGCTGGCGAAGAAGAACTCCACCAACCCCCGGGACTGGCCCTGGTACAAGCAGCTGTGGCAGACCTACAAGGTCACTGCCGAGGTCGACCCACAGCTGAACTGGTACCTCATCGGCGCATTCGTGGCCAGCCTGGTGGTCGCCACGGTGATCGGCATCTTCGCTCCGCCGGTGTGGCTGTGGGCGATCCTGGGCGTCACCGGCGGCATCACTGCCGACCTGTACCTGCTGACCGACCGCGCCAAGAAGGCCACCTACGTCCGCTTCGCGGGGCAGCCCGGTTCGGCAGAGGTCGCCTTGAACCTGCTGCCCTCCAAGACCTGGAGCTACACCATCGCGATCACCGCGAACCGCCAGATGGACCTGGTGCACCGGGTCGTCGGCCCGTCCGGGATCGTCCTGATCGGCGAGGGCGCACCGGCGCGAACCCGGCAGATGCTGGCCGCTGAAGCGAAGAAGCATGAGCAGATCGCCTACGGCACCACGGTCACCACGATCATGATGGGCGACGCCGACAACCAGGTGCCGCTGGCCAAGCTGGCCGCGGCCATCCGTAAGCTTCCCAAGTCCCTGTCCAAGACCCAGATCGCCGACGTCAGCTCGCGGTTGCGGGCGCTGGACGCCGCCCGGCCGCGGGTACCGATCCCGCGCGGCCCGATGCCCAGCATGAAGGGCCTCAACCGCGCGATGCGCGGGCGCTGAGCTTGGCGAATCTCGTCAACGCCGAGCGGCTGAGCCTGGCCTTCGGCACGCGGATCCTGCTGGACGAGGTCAGCCTCGGCCTGTCCAGCGGAGACGTGGTCGGCGTGGTCGGGCGCAACGGAGACGGCAAGTCGACCCTGCTGCAGCTGCTCACTGGACGCCGTGAACCTGACTCTGGCCAAGTGGTGCGCAACTCCAGCGCCTCGATCGGCTATCTCGGCCAGGATGAAGCATTCGCGGCGGATGCCACCATCCGCGATGTCGTGGTCGGCGGCCGTCCGGATCACAGTTGGGCCGCCGAGCCCGCCGGACGGGCCGTGGTCGGACACCTGCTCGGCGGCATGGATCTGGATGCCAAGGTATCGCGACTGTCCGGCGGTGAGCGGCGCCGAGTGAGCCTGGCAGCGGTACTGCTGGCCGGCCATGAACTGCTCGCCCTGGACGAGCCGACCAACCACCTGGACGTTGAAGCGGTCGCCTGGCTGGCCGAGCATCTGAACCTGCTGCGATCGGCCGGCACGGCCATGCTGGTGGTCAGCCACGACCGCTGGTTCCTGGACGCGGTCTGCAGCCGGGTCTGGGAGGTCCACGACGCCGTCGTGGACTCCTACGACGGCGGCTATGCGGCCTACGTCCTGGCGCGCGCCGAGCGGGTGCGTCAGGCGGCGGCCAACGAATCCCGGCGGCAGAACCTACTGCGCAAGGAGCTCGCCTGGCTGCGGCGCGGCCCGCCTGCGCGGACGTCGAAGCCCAAGTTCCGGATCGACGCGGCCAATGCGCTGATCAGTGATGTGCCCGAGCCCCGGGACAAGCTGAAACTCAACGAGTTCGCCACCGCCCGGCTCGGCAAGGATGTCTTCGACCTGCACCAGGTCAGCTATGCGCTGCCGGATGGTCGCCAACTGCTGAACCGGCTGGACTGGTCGATCGGGCCGGGGATGCGGATCGGCATCGTCGGAGTGAACGGCTCGGGCAAGACGACCTTGCTGCGGTTGCTTGCTGGTGAGATCTCACCGGTCACAGGCAAGCTCAAGCAGGGCAAGACTCTGCGACTGGGCCACCTCTCCCAGTCCGTGGTCGAACTCGACGACGACGAGCGGGTGCTCGAGTCCGTCCAGCGCCTGCAGCGACAGGTGATGCTGACCACCGGCAAGGAGACCAGCTCGAACAACCTGCTGGAGGACTTCGGCTTCACCGGCGAGCGGCTGGTCACCCGGATCGGCGAGCTGTCCGGCGGCGAGCGGCGCCGGCTGCAGTTCCTGCGGCTGCTGCTCAGCGAGCCGAACGTCCTGCTGCTGGACGAGCCGACCAATGATCTCGACATCGACACCCTCACCGTGATCGAGGACCATCTGGACACCTGGCCCGGCACCCTGATCGTGGTCTCTCACGACCGCTGGTTCCTGGAGCGCACCTGCGATGTGATCTATGCACTGCTCGGCGACGGCACCTGCCTGATGCTGCCCGGCGGGGTCGACGAGTACCTGACCCGGCGGGCGAGCGTGCGGGACGCCGGGACGGCCGGTTCCGGATCGGCGCCGAAGGATCGTCCGGCAGCCCCGGCGAGCGACGCCGCGGTTCAGCGTCAGGCCCGCAAGGAGCTGGCTCGAATCGAGGGCCAACTGGCCAAGCTGGAGACCCGGATCGCCGGCCTGCATGGCCAGATGACGACCCACGCCGCCGACTACGAGCGACTGATCGGCCTCAATGCCGAGCTGACCCAGGCCCAGGCCGAGCAGGAGACCCTCGAAGCCCGTTGGCTGGAGCTCGCCGACGCCGACTGACTCCCCCTCTCGCCGGACGCCCTCCCGAGCAGAGACGTTCACCGACCACGGCCCCGCAGAAGGGGGGACAGTCCCCTTTTCTGCGGGCATTCGTACACCAGCCCCGCGGTTCGGTGGGACGAGTGGCGCGACAGCGTCTGACCTGCTAGACATTGCACGAACGTGCAAGGGAGGACGGTCATGAGCGAGCACTACGAGGAGATGTACCAGGCAGCATCTCGGTACTACGTCCACGCCGAAACCATGGAGACCATCGCGCATCATCTGAAAATCTCGCGCTCCACGGTCTCACGACTCCTCAAAGAGGCCCGCGACACCGGCCTGGTTCGGATCTCATTGGCTGACCACCAGGGATCGGCCTCCCCACTGTCGACGGCGTTGTCCCAGCGCTTCGGCGTCCGGGTACACATGGTGTCGGTGCGCGAGAACGCCAACGAGAAAGTCCGGATGGAGCGGGTGGCCCGAATGGCCGGACAGTTGCTCACCGAAGTCGTCGAGGATCACGACGTGATCGGAGTCGCCTGGGGCGTCACTTTGTCCAATGTGGTCCGATACCTCGGACGCCGCCCGCTGGTGGAGGCCACCGTCGTCCAGGTCAACGGCAGCGCGAACCAGCACGACTCGGGCTTGCCCTACATCGGCGAGATCATGCAGTCCTTCGGTGATGCCTTCGACGCCAAGGCCGTCCTCTTCCCGGTGCCGGCTTTCTTCGACCAACCCGAAGCCAAGTCGGTGCTGTGGCGGGAACGCTCGATCCAGCAGGTGCTGCGGCTACGCGATCAGGTCGACATCGCCGTCTTCGGCGTCGGCGCGCTCAAGGCGCGGGTCCCCTCTCATGTGTACTCGGCCGGCTATATGGACCCCGCCGAGATGGAGCAACTCCTGAGTGAGGGCGTGGTCGGGGACGTCTGCACCGTGCTGCTGCGCGAGGACGGCTCGTATGCCGACATCGCCTACAACGAGCGTGCCACCGGCCCGACGCCGGCCGAACTGGCCAGGGTCCCGCGCCGGATCTGCGTGGTGGCCGACCCCTCTCGGGCGCCGGCCCTGATCGGCGCCCTGCGCGCCGGCACCGCCACCGATCTGGTGTTGGACGACGGCACTGCACGCGCGGTCTTGAACCGGCTGTCCCGCTGAGTCACACCCTCGCGGTTGGCTTCACCCGGGGAGACCGGCGGGCTGTACTCCCCGTCGCCATGCGGACGGTGCCTGAACCGTCCTCGGGCTGAGCCCCGCGGTCAGAGCAGGCGGGAGCGCCAGCCCGGGTAGAGCGCATCGGCATCGGCCGGGAAGGACTCGAAGGCGCGGGCGAACTCACGATGCCCTGCCGCCCACTCGATCGGATCGGCACCTGCGGCCCAACAGTCGTGGGCCTGGCGCAAGGACCACGCCCCCGCCGCGGGGCCGTCCAGGTGGCCGTAGCAGCCGCCGCCGGCGGTGTTGATGATGTTGGCGTGGCCCAGATTGGCGAAGAAGCCCGGCAACCGCAGCGCGTTCATCCCACCCGAGACGATCGGGGTCGTCGGACGCATGCCGTGCCACTCCTGATGGAAGGCCGGACCCGAGTAGCTGTCCCGCTCGATCACATAGGCGATCGCCCGGTCGTCCCGGCCACCCTCCATCTTCCCGTAGCCCATAGTGCCCACGTGGATCCCGGACGCCCCTTGCAGCCGGGCCATCTTGGCCAGCACATAGGCGGTGTAGCCGCGGGCCGAACTCGGCGAGGTGATCATCCCGTGGCCGGCCCGGTGGAAGTGCAGGAACTGGTTGGGGAAGTGACGTCGCGCAGTGGTGATCATCCCCGGGCCGCCGACGAAGCCGTCCACCAGGAAGGCGACCTTGTCGGCGTCCGGACCGAAGGCGGACAAGATGAACTCCCCGCGGGCGATCATCTCGTCGTGGTCGTCGGCGGTGATGTTGGCACTGAACAACTTGGCCTCGCCGGTGACGTCCATGGCCCGCTTCATGGCGTCGTAGACCAGCGGAATCGTCTGCTTCAGCGGCGCGAATGGCTGATTGCCCTGCGGCTCGTCATTCTTGATGAAGTCTCCGCCCAGCCAGAAGTCGTAGGCAGCCTGCGCGAACGGCTCGGGACGCAGTCCGAGCTTCGGCTTGATGATGGTGCCGGCGATGTAGCCACCGTCGATCACCGGACGACCGAGCGTCCGCCACAGGTCGGAGATGCCCTTGGCCGGGCCGTCGAACAGCTCGATCGCTCGCCGGGGCAGCCAGAAGTCGTACATCTTGGCGGCCTCGATGTCGCCCATCCCCTGGTTGTTACCGATGGTCAGGGTGAGGAAGGAGACGATCATCATCCGGCCGTCGATGATGTTGCGGTCGAACAGCTCCAGTGGGTAGGCGATCCGCAGCTCGCCGGACGCCTCGTCCGCGCGGTACACCAGAGCGTCCACGCTGCGCGTGAAATCGTCGGTGGTCGAGACCGTCACATTCGTCCCGGTGGACGACTCGGCGGCGAAATGCGCGGCAGCCGCAACAAATCCAATTCCTGGCTTCGGCTTCAGGTGATAGGCGCACAAAATGTGCGCTCCACCCGCCATCAGCTCTTCCTCAGCGAGGTCGAGATTCACATAACGCTTCGACTGATCCATGGCGACCCGCCCTTTTCCGGCAGCCCTCATAGGCCGCCCGGATACCTGCCCGGCGACACAGAAGGCCTAGTCAGCGGATGCTGTTGAGGGATCTCACCAGTCTCCACCCTGCTGTTGGCGACGATGCTAATGCCTAGCCTCGCAGCCGAATAGCGCCTGGACGCGCTGTGCACGATTTCACACCCAATGCCGCAGGTGTTGGCGTTATTGCTCAATGGCGCGAACCGTGAGCTGTTTGTGATCTTTGCTCAATAGGCTGCGGCGAACCGAGAAGAAGGAGCCGAGGTGATCACCCTTACCCAGTAC
>Ga0268263_1000785_pt1 | contig 37349 bp, 48 predicted proteins | sample Biomet5_FD_190358 | JGI IMG/M metagenome (GOLD analysis project Ga0268263, IMG submission 190358) | Microbial communities from bioreactor (seeded with sewage sludge) at LBNL, California, USA - Biofuel metagenome 5 (SPAdes) (version 4) | ecosystem: Engineered > Bioreactor > Anaerobic >... | reverse complement strand
GCCTTGTAAGCGCACAACCAAAATGAGAAATCGTATCAAGCAAAGTGAGACAGCCTAGGCCTCTCCGATTTCTCATTTTGGTTGCTATTTTCTAGGCGGCCATCCTGTCCGCGATCATGATCCTTTCGAGGAGCCACAGCAGGACAGGAGGCGTGATGCCGTTGCCGAGACATCTAAGTCGGTCCAGCCAATGGGCACCCCCATCATCCACTCGACAAACGACGGGGCCACGATAAGACGATACGGCGGCCTGGGATCGCGCTCCCGCAAGCCGTAGACCATTCCAATCAACCGGGCCGTCAGGTTGCCGGTGGATTGCCAGGTTTCCTCCCGGCGCAAGTATTGGCGCACCGGCTGCCCCTCGATCGCCACCGGAGTAGGCAACAAGGATAAGCCTCTCGCGCAAATGCGGGGCGCCAAAGGCGGCCGCCGGGAACACGTCCCACTCCGCATCATACCCGATCTCGGCCAAATCTCCGAGAACTCTGTGGAGCCCCCGCCCGAGAAGCGCTTTGACGTTTTCCACGACCGCGTATTGCGGTCGTAGCTCGCGAATGATGCGGGCATACTCGAACCACAAGCCGGATCGCTTGCCCGCAAGTCCTGCTCCGCTTCCGGCGCAACTGATGTCCTGACAGGGGAAGCCACCGATGACGATATCGACAGGTTTGACGTCTTGGCCATGGATGTCCCTCACATCGTGATAGACCGGGACATCCGGCCAACGGCGCGCCAAAACGGCGCGGGCAAATGGGTCACACTCGCAAAACCAGGCATGAGAAAGACCGATCGCTTCGACGGCGATGTCGCCCAATCCAGCCCCGCTAAACAGACTCCCGACATACAACTCGATCTCCTGATGGGGCCTCTTGGGGCTCTTGTCCGGGGCTCGCGGCCCTCAGGAGATTCATGGCCCCACATCTGGGGCACTTAATGGAGAGGTTGAGTGCCTCCCCTTTGGCCAACAACTTGTTACACTCTCCGCAACGGATCTCCCGCATTGTATGCCTTTACAGGTTGTGCCGCCGCCTGCTACCTCCCTTGCACCCATCTCCCGGTGGGCAGGGAGCAGCTGGCGAAAGCCGGTGGACCGGCGCGCCAGCACCGGGCCAGTGGGGCGGCTGCAATTCGCCCCGCCTGCTCCACTTACGCCGCCTTGGGCAGCGTCATTGCACAGATCTTGTCGATCAGCTCATCCTGCTCGGCGACCAGTCCCCGGGCCACCGACTCCAGGATCTCGACGGCCTTGGGCCCTGCGTCGTCCATAGGCAGGTCGCCGGGCAGCGCTGGCTGGAGCCGGAAATATCGATCCCGCAGCAGTGCCTGGCACTGATGGCCGGCCGTATCGCTTTGGCCGTCGAACATGCAGTCGAGTAAGGGCCGCGCCCAGCGGGCCAGGCCCCAGCGCCGGGCCGCGCCGTAGAGGTATGGCTGCTCGCGCGAGCCGGTGCCGAGCGACACCATGGCGGCACCGTACATCCGGCTGGCCTTGGCCACCTGGGCCAGGGCGCAGGCGGCCGGATTGTTGGCGAAAAGTCCACCGTCCACGGCCGTGACGACCTCACCGGCCAGAGACGTGATGCGTGCCGGCGGGAAATAGGTCGGCGCTGCGGACGTGGCCCGGGCCACGTCGCGCAGGTAGTAGTCGCGCGAGCGGGCGTGATAGGCCTCAACTCCAACTACCCCGTTCCACCTCGCCTTGGCTGACTTGAACAGGACCGGCGTCCTGGCCTCGATGTCGTAGGCCGGCACGAGCAGGTCCGTGGTGCAGTCCGAGAGCTTGGCACCTTGGAACACATCGGCCAGGGCGGCCTCAATGCCGGATGCCGCGTACTGCGGGCCCCACAGGCCAAACCCTGTGAACAGGCGATGCCTTAAATGTCGGGCAAAAATGTCCTTGCCGCGCTTGCGATAGAGGTCGGCCACCGTATTGGCCGGGATGCCTGCCGCCACGGCGCAGGCGATGATACCGCCCGTGCTGGTGCCGGCGACCAGGTCGAACAACTCGGCAGCCGGCCGTCCGGCCCGGGCCTCGATCTCGGCCAAAACCATAGCCGGGATCAGCCCCAGGATGCCGCCACCATCAATAGATAAGATACGCGTCATGATGCGGTGGTCTCCGGGGCCTCTGGCCAGGACACGGCCGACGCGTCGCCGCCCCACGGGAATCCGTCCCGTGCCGTGATATCCCGCAGGGCTTGTCTGTAGGTTACCCAGGCCGCCTTCGCCTCAGCAGATAGCGGCGAGTCGGCAAGCTGCGTCCAATCGCACGCAGCCAGGCGCCTGTCACGTTGAACCCGGATAGCTCGGGCGTAATCCTTGTCGGTGGGCTGTGGAAGATCAGCCGTAACAGCCGGAGGCAACGTCCCATCGGCAAGCAGCGCGTCGCCGATACTGGACGTGTCGAGGGCCGTAATCGCCTTGTGCCCAGCCGGCAACAACAGGGCACATGACTCGCTACCCTCGACAATATTAACGACCACCCCATCAGCAACAATAGCATAACGCATGACTACCCCCACACCCAGTACTCGACGATGACAGCCCCCTGACCCCCTGCACCACCAAACACGCCGTTGCTGCCGCCAAGCCCGCCATCCACTCCACCATCAACACCATGCCCCGCTGCTACAGACTCCTGATTGCCATTATACCCCAATCCGCCCCCTCCGCCACCGCCATATCCTGTACCGTTAGACCCGCCATTGCCACCTCCGCCGGTCGTGTAGCCCAGACCTGCTGACGTGGACACCTGGATGCCATCGCCACCCTTGGTGGCATTGCGCAGGCCGCCTCCGCCCCCCTGGTAGGATACTCCCCCTACACCTGCTCCGCTCCCTGTCCCGGACGCGCCTAAATATGTGCCTGACGCACCGCTACCCCCTGTGCCGCCTGCCCCAACAATTACACCGTAGGCTTGGCCTGCGGTGACCGACAGGCCGCCTCGCACGACAGCCCCAGCGCCGCCACCGCCTCCGCCGCCGACAGGGACAGACACAGAGAACTCAGCAGCCCCTCCGCCACCGCCACCTCCACCACCGCCAATCGCAGAGATGGCACCAAATCCAGAGGCCCCGCCCGCGCAGCCACCTCCGCCACCGTTAGTGCAGGTGCTACAACCGCGCCCGCCACCGCCTCCTCCGCCGATGACGGTGACAGCGATTGATCCGGTTATCGGCGATATCCACGTCCCGGACGTGGTGATCACCTCGCGCACGCGATGGCGAGCATGGTCATACGCGGTCAAGGCAGCCTCGTGGGCGTCCGCAGCAGCATTGTGTTTTGCCAGGGCCACCGTGTGGGCGTCCGCAGCAGCATTATGACCATCGATATCGCTCTTGAGGGCCAGGACCGCGCCGGGCGAAATGGTGGCCGTGACGTTTTGGGCGCCGCCCACCACAATATAGATGTCGAGCACCTTTTCGACCGTCGTCGCGCTTGCGGGTAAATAATCGTAGCGGTCGCCGGAGTAGGCCACGGCGTAGAGGATCTCGCCCAGGTCCGGGTCCGTGGCAAAGACGCCGAGCTCGCGAAAAATGAATCCCGCCGCCAGACCACTATTGGATATGACCACGGTCAGCTTGATCGTGCCGTCGCCTTGGACCAGCATGGACTGGATGGGCACGGTCAGGCGTTCGTCAGCCAACCTGGTCACGGCCTCGGCGTTGGTGCCGTCCGCCCAGACGCCGGCGCCGGCCGCCACCCGGGTGATGACCAGCTTGGTCCCGGTCTGGGCCTTGGCCAGCAGGTTGAGCCCCTTGGTGGTGAGGACCATGCCTCCGAAATCAGCCATTATACTTGCTCCTTACGGTTAGGCGTTCGCAGGTGGCCACCAGGGCGGCGGCATAGACGGGCGGTCGGCCTGGAGTCAGGACCAGGTCGACCACCGGTACGGTCTGGCGGTCGCCGGCCACTACGCCGGCCCAGGCGATGATCGATCCCGATGCCGGTTGCGGCTCGAACCGGGCCATGAGCGTTTGCCGGTCGCCCTGAACGGCCAGGATGCCGACGCCCAGGGACGTGGACTCGGTGACGGCAATGGACAGCTTGACCAGCTTGGACCGGGCCGGCTTGTACTCATTGAGCAACCACAGGAGCAGCTCGTAATCGGCGGCCGCGAAGGTCTGGTCCGCCGGCGGTAGGAGCTTGCACCAGAACTCGGCCCACCGGTCCGCGTCGTACTGCCGCCAGTTGATGATGTTCGCGCCGGTGTAGCCGTAGAGCGCCAACATCTTGGGCATGCCGGCCTGCTTGCCGCCCAGGTAATGCCAGTACCAGGCCCGCACCACGCGCGTCTTGAATTGGGCGTCGGTCTCGCTGGGGTGGCGGACGATGGACCGGGAGGCGGCGTAGTTGGTCAGGTAGTCGGCCTCGGACGTGGCTGGCAGGAACTGCCGGCGCAGCCAGAGGATGGCCTCGCGCACGTCGTCCAGGGCACCCGCGCCGCCCTCGGCCAGCATGGTCAAGGCGCCCTGCTTGAGGCGGATCAGGGGCCAGCGCAAGGTGTCATGGAAATAGGACCACATCACGCCCACGATCAGGCCTCCCCGGCTGTGCTGGTGGTCAGGACGAGGCTGGCCAGCACGGCCAGGCCGTCGGCGGCCACGGTCACGTCGGCGGCCGGGCTGGTCCAGGAGACGGACTTGATGCCGTCCACGTACATGACGGTGCCGGTCAGCCGGGCGAGCGTCAGATCCTCGCCGATTTGCAGCGGCGAGACCTTGGTCACGGTGGTCGGATCGGTGAACAGCGCCCGCAGACGCGCTTCGGCGGCGGCCGCAATGACGGCGGCATCGCCGGCGTCGGGCGTCAGGACCAGGTTGGCGGATATGGCCACGTCCACAGCCGTAGGGCTCTTGACCAGGAAATCATCGTTGACCGGCGCTTCGGCCGCGACCGCCACGCGCACGGCCTCGACCAGGGCAGTGGTGGGGATGCCGGCCGCGCCCTTGACCACCACGTCCACGGTGCCCTGGCCGCGCGGATGCTGGTCCAGGATGGTCACGGCGATAACGCCGGTGACCGACAGCGCCCAGGATTTGTAGGCAAACTTGGTACAGCCGTTGGCGTCGGTCCATTTGAGGCAATACCGCTCGCGCAGGCTGTCGTCGTCCTCCGCATCCGCGCCCTCGCTGGTGAGCCAATCGGCCGTATTGGACACGGCCTCGATACCCTCGATCACGGTGGATATCTCGGTGATACTGCCCACGGTGACGTTGGACGCCGCGCCGTACGCCTCGGCCGTAACGGCCACGGCCACGGAGGTCTGACCGTCAGGCAACACGGCGTCGGCGTCGGTGACGTAGCGATAGATGCTGCCTGCGCCGTCGGGCAGGGTCTTGACGATGCGGCCGGCTGGGATCTTGACGTTGCCGCTGGTCCCGGAGCGGCTAAACACCACGGTGCCGGCCGCCTTGGTGGCGGCCCGGCGGGTGACGCCGACCTGGGCGCAATGGAGATCCAGCCAGGCGCCGGTGGCCGACTCCGGGAAGGCCTGCTTGAGGATCACAAAAAGGAACTGGTAGAGGGCGTACAGCCCCCAGGCCCACAGCTCGATCAAGCCCCTGATGACACCCTTGTTGAGGTTGAGCGCGCGCGGCAGCCACCCCTTGGCCGCGTAGGTCTCGTGAACCTCGGACAGCCGGGTGTAGAGGGCCTCGCGCACCTCATCGAGAGACTTAGAGACGGGGATCGACATCGGCCACTAGGTCCGCCACCCGCAAAGTCATGGTCGAGACGTCAATACTAAAGACCATGTTCTCGGGGTGGGTTGCGTTGATAAGAGTAAATGAGGCGGACAACTGGACTTGCTCCTCGTCCCACTTTTTGACGGCACATGTGGCCGAGCCGACCTGCACGGCCGGGTCGGCGTTGATGCGGCGCGCCACCTCGGCGCACAGAGCCGCCCGATTGAGCGCCGTGGACTCGTCGCGGACAAACATCATGACCAGGCTACCGAACTCCTGGTCGTAAAAGAGCGTGCCCAGCACGGTGTAAAGCCGCAGGGCGATATCCTGGTTGGCGGTATCCGTGCCCGAGCACAGGGAAAGACTGCCGTCGGCCAGGATGACCGGCTCCCAGTCGCTGTCCAGGGCAATGTCCTGGCCGAAAAGATCGGTGGCGCTTATCGTGTCGCTCATCACTTATCCCTTGGTGGAGGCCCGCTGGCCCACGGGACAGGCATCGTAGCTGCCGCTGCCGCCGCCGTCGGAGTAGGACCATATCTCGGGGGCTCGGAATATGAGCTTGCCACCCTGGCCGACCTCGATCAGCACGGACTTGCCGACCTTGCCGCCCGAGGCACCGGCGGCGTTGGCCGCAAAGCAGAAGTTGCCCTGTTTGTCGATCTTGAATTGCGTGGTGGGATTGAGCTGGATCACAAACTCCTCAAGATCGGCCTCGGGAGTGGACGCCCACCGGATGTCCTGGATGAAGGGAAAATTGGGATCGCCGTCATAGTAGCCGATGACGCAGGGCGTGCCGGCGGCCGGCGGGCAGACCACGCCACGGGCCGGACCACCCCAGATCACGGGCAGATCCAGCTTGGGATACATGGGCTCGTCGGCGTCCACGCTGCCGTCGTTGGTGAGCGGCTGCACGTCGGCGTAGTACGTGCCGTCGGATTTGTAGGCGGCCACGATTTTGCCCTTGCGGGGCATGCGGATGTACTTGCGCAGGTTGGGCTGGGCCAGCTCGATGGCCCGGCGCAACAGCTCGCGCAGATCCGACAGATCAATACCGGGCATGCTCGGCTCCGTAGGTGATCCAGGTCCGGGCGGCCGTGCCCTGGATGTCGTGGCGCACGGCCAGGACGCGCAAGGATTGATTGGTGCCGCGCCGGGCGTCCTGGAGGGTAAACGTCTGGCCGGGCCAGACGGCCGGGGCCAGAAACGTCTGCACGACACCCTGCCCCAGGGCATCGGTGGCCGGCGAATGGGTGATCAGGTTGCCGCCGGTGGCGGCCACGAACACCTGGCCTGTTTCGTCCTCGAAATCGCCCCAGTTGACCTTGCCCGAGCCATCCACCCACAGCCGCCAGCCGGCCATGTCCTGGCCGTAGGCGCGCCGGCAGGAGTGCTCCACCTGCTCGATCACGTCGCGGGGCGAAATATTGGAGGCCACAAACCGGGGGAGCGTCACGCCGGCGGGAGCGTCGATGCGACCCACGGTCAGACCGGCGGCCTCGATGGCGTGGCGCACGATGCGGTCCGGCGACTCGGACTGCCAGGCCTGGGTGATGCGCGCGGTGGAGAGCGCCTTCTCGCCGCCGGCGGCCCCGACCTCGATCTGGTCCACTGTGCCGGGCCTGGCCCACTCCACGGTGCCGGTCCAGACGGCCGGCGCCTCGTCCCGGTAGCCGAGCCGGATCTCCACGGCCGCGCCCTTGGCCAGGCGCTTGGCCTCGGCCCCGAGCGGATCGGGCAGGGTCAGTCCGGCCCGGGAGAGCGGCGCGCCGCGCATGGCCGAAATCCAACAATGCGGACAGCGCAGGTACTCCACGCCGCCCACGACAAAATGCAGCCGGATGCCGTCGATGGTCCGCGCTCCCCGGTCGGCGCTTTGGCTCGGGATGGTCATCATCCGACGTCCACCGAAATGGTATAATCGTCCGCCTTGGACGGATTGACGGCCGGGGCCGAGCCGGACGTGGTGGCTGCCTTGTCGGACTTGACCACGCGCTGTTCGGCCTGGACGATGGGCGGCGTGTGCTCGACGAAATGGAGCGACACCACAATGGTATCGTCCCGGTTGGTTTCGCGGCTGGCGAGCGTCTTGAACACCACCCGTTCGATACCCCGGGCCTGGATGTGGCGATTCAGGATGTCAAAGATTTTGGGGCTGGCCGTGCTGCCGTAGCCTTTAAAGAGCGCGTTGACCCGGGCCAGTTTGTCGTAGCAGTCGCCGTCGTCGTCGGAGAGCAGCACGAAATCAAAATCGATCTCGGCATCCTCCCAGCCCATGGGCGTCTTTTTTTTGCCGGACAACTGGTCACTTTGCGCTTCGTCAAATTTGACGTCGCAGGTGATGTTGCTGTTGGCGAACACGCCCGGGATGGCCTCGTCGCCCAGGCGCAAGACGCCGTCCTCGAAAGTGAGGTAGCCGTCGTACTCGGGATAATCAGGCATCGTACTGCTCCACGAAGCGTTGCAGGCTCTTGGCAAAGCCCTGGCCGTCGGTCACGTCGGGCAGGGTCACGGTCAGGGACTGGATGACGATGCGGCTGCCGCCGGGCCGGTCCTGGCCATGCCTCCCTTCGCCGGAGGTCGGCCTCTCGGCGGCAGAAGCGTCAGGCAGGCGGACATCCGGCGGTGGGACCGCCTGCCAGGAGGCCGTGGCAGTCAGGTCGGGCAAGGCTGGGGAGTCCGGCGCCGTGATGGCCATGGGCTGCATGGCCGGCAGCGGCATCGGGTTGGCCAGGGTCAGGGCCGCGCCGACCATGGCGGCCGAGGTGGCCTGGGCCAGACGCGGCCCGGCGGACGCCACGCCCGTTGCCAAAGTGGTCATGATGGCCCGGCCCGAGGCGGTCAGAGTGGAGAGAGGTCCCTCCTTGGCGTCGGAGTGCGTCAGGAAAGGAGTGACCGCGTTAAACGCCGATTTCACGGCTCCGGCCACGGCTCCGCCTGCCGATTTTACGCCGGCGGTCAGGGTGTGCATGATGGCCGCGCCGGCGGCCGACAGGTCGATGCCGGCCAGGAAGGACTTGACCTGCTCGAACGCGGCCATGATGGCCTCACCCACACCGGCAAAGGCGCCCGTGATCCAGGCCACCGGATTGAGGCCGGCAAACCAGGCGGCTATACCGTCCCACCAGCCGGAGAGGGCCGCGCCCACGCCGGACAGGGCGCCGGATATGGCCTCGCCGGCACCGGAAAAGAGGCCGCCGATCCAGCCCATGGGGTCGAGGCCGGCAAACCAGTCCCTAATGCCGCGCCATATACCGCCAAGCCACATCAAAAACTTGATGCCGAGGCCGACACACCACATCTCAAACAGTATCCAGAGCCTTTCCAGCGCGGCTGTGATTCCCGGAAAGGCGGCCTCGACGGATTGCCAGAGGCTCGTAAACACCTTGCCCAGGTTTGCCCCCAGGTCGGCCAGCGATCCGCCCTTGCCCGTGAAGACGCCGATCACGAAGCCAAACACCGCGCCGACCAGTTGCAACGGCACCAGCATGCTGCGGATGCCCAGGGCGATCATACGAAAGGCCACACCCAGCACGTCGCCGCACAGCCGGCCGGCCGCGCCCCAGGCCGAGAGCTTGGAGTCCGCGCCGATACCCAACAGTTGCTTGAGCTCGGCCCAAAGCGGGCTTAGGGCGTCAAGAATGGGATCGAACGCGCTGGCCAGCGGCGCGAAAATCAGCTCGATGTACTTGGTGCCGTCTTTAAAAGCATCCACCATGTACACCCAGAACTGCCGGATGCGGAACACCACCTTGCCAACCTTGGTCACGATGCCGAGCAGCCCCTTGGCCTCGATGTCCTTGGCCAACTTGCCTTTGAGTTCACCGGTGGAGCCGGTCAAGCTGCCGAACACGGCCGCCACGCCCCGGCAGACCAGCACGGCCTTGTTCCACCATTCGGTGAGCGTGGTTTTCATGCCGCCGAAATTGGTTTTCCAGGCCACGGCCAGTATGGCCACCACAGCCAGCACGGCCAGGATCGGCCAGCCCAGGGCCGCCAAGGCCGCGCCCAGCGGGGCCAGGGCCCAGGTCGCGGCCGCGCCGGCCATGGACAGGGCCCACAGCCCGGCGGCCACGGCGGCCGAGGCAACCACCACCGTGGCCGCGCCTCCGGCCAACAGGATGAGGGCCTGGCCTACGTCGGTTTGGGCCAGATCGCTCAACAGATTGACCACGGGGATCAAGGCGTCGGCCACCTTTTTGAGGGGCTTCAAAAACGGATCGCCGATGGAAATCAGCAAGGTATCCCATGAGCCATGCAGGGATTTGAGCGACCCCTTGAGGTTGTCCATTTTTTGGGCGGCTGTTTCGGCGGCCGAGCCGGCGGAATTGCGCAGTTCTCCGGCGAACTCCCGCACTTTGGCGATACCGGTGTTGAGCAGGGCGTTGGTGGCCGTGATGGCGTAGTCCCCGAAGATCTCCTTGATATAAGTCGCCCGCGTGCCCGTGCCCATGCCCTTGAGCTTGCCTTCGAGCTGCTCCATCACGTCGAAAATCGGCAGGATGTTGCCCTTGGCGTCCCGGGTCTTGATGCCGAGCTCCTGCATCAGCTCGGCCCCCTTCTTGTTCGGGGCGGCTAAACGGAGCATCATGTCCCGCAGTTGGGTGCCTGCCTCGGCGCCCTTGACGCCCTGGTCGGCCATTTTGCCGATCATGGCCGACAGGTCGGTCAGATCCACGCCGACGCTGGCCGCCACGGCCGAACAGTTTTTTAAGGATTGCACCATCAGGCCGACGTCGGTGCTGGTCTTGTTGGCCGTGGCGGCCATGACGTCGCCGATAAAACCGATCTGGCCGGCCTCCATATGAAAGGTCTTCATCGTATCCGTGGCCGCCTCGGCCGCCTGGGACAGACCGATGTCGCCGGCGGCGGCCATGGACAGCACGCCCGGCATAGCGGAGATGATCTGGTTGGCGGCTAGGCCGGCCTTGGCCAGATCCTCCTGGGCCCCGGCCGCCTCCATGGCGGAGTAGGCCGTCTTGGCACCCATTTCCAGGGCATTGGCTTTGAGGGCGGCCATCTCGGCGCTTGAGGCCGAGGCCACAGCCGCGACATGGGACATGGCCTGCTGGAAGTCCGCTGCCTTGGCGACCGCCCCCCCCAGGCCCAACATGAGCGCGGCGGCCACAGCCACCACCGGCAACATGGACTTGGCCAGGGCGCCCAGCCGCGAGCCCAGGCCGGCGGCCTCGCGGCCGGTGGCGGCCAGGGAACGACTGATGCCGGCCAGCTTGCCGGATATCAAGTCCTGCAAGGTCATGATGGCTTGCACGCTAAAGACTGCGTCGCCCACTTATTTGCCTCCTATGGCCTTGCTCATAATAGTCGCAAACGTCTGCCACATCCGGTCTTCCATCCATTTTGCTTGGGCTACTTGCCCCACGAACGCATCCAGATCATCGGCCGGGGCCTTATGCAGCCAATAGCGCACCAGGACGGCCATTTGCGCGGCGCCGTCCTCGGCCAGATCGGCCGAGGCGGCGCGGATTACTTTCCCAGTTCGCCGAAGCCCATGCGGCCGAGGATCTCGTTGCCGAAGGTGGAGCCCAGGCCGTCATAGGCGTCGAAGTCGGCCTTGAGCCGGTCCTTTTCCTCGGCCACCACGCAGTCCAGGCACAGCGTGCGCAGGGAGTTCATGGCGTTTTTGCGGATGCCGTCCACGGTCCGGGAAATCTGGGACCGGCTCGGCCGCCGGAAGTGATAGGTAACGGTCCGCTCCTTGTCCGCGAAGTCGGTAAACGTGTGGGACAGCTCCAGGGGCTGGGGCGCGCCGTCTCCGGTCGTGGCGCCGGTCGTGGTCTGGCTGGCGGTCGCGGTCGTCTGGCCGGCGGCCGGGATAGTAGCCGTGCCGACAGTGGCAGTGGTATCAGGCATCATGGTCTCCTTTTGGGGTTAGTCACCGGTCGCGCCGGCGTCGTCGTAGGCGGATTGGCCGCCCCACTGGATGGGCGAGAGAATCTGCATGTCGAGCTTGACCTCGATCTTCTCCTCCCCCTGCTTGGGGCCGGTAGACTGTTTGGTCAGGTGGATACAAGGCAGGGTGTCCACCACCGTGTCCTGGTCGTCGTTGGCATAGGCCACCACGATGGACACGGGCTGCCGGGTATAGATGGAGCCGCCGCAGGCCAGGCGCAGGGCCTCGTACTCGGTGCGCAACAGCGTCAGGCTGCCCGATGCCTTGTAATTCTTGCGGCCGTAGCCCTGGGGAATCGAGCCCTTGCCATAGGTGGGGTCGACGGGCCGCTCGTCCTCGTAGGAGATCTCCTGGACGTCGACCATGATCCCCTGGGGTCCCTGAATCGTGACCGATTCCCAGTCATACGTATTTCCGTTAATCATAGGGCCTCCTTATGCCGCACTACTGGACAGGCGCGGATCGAACGTGCTGCCGGCGTAGACATAACTGGCGTAGAGCTTGATCTTGCGGATGATCGGGATGCCGATCAGCGTGATTTCGCAGGCGACGCCGTTGTTGACGATGTCCTGATTGGGCGGCAGGTAGACCACATCCCCGGCCAGTTCCTTGGGGACGGCCTTGATCATGGTGCCCAGGGCATTTTCCAGGTTGCCCTGAAGGTAGGCCAGGCCGGCCGCGCCGCCCTCAATGACTGGATCGCCGACCTCGTCGTACATGGACTTGAGGGCCTGGATACGCAGGAGCCGGAGCGCCTTGAACACGGTCCGCAACACCTCGATCCACTGATAGTCCGAGGTGGCGTCGGCCATGGTATGGGCCTCGCCCCAGTAGGTGCCCTCCAGGCTGGCGTACCTTTTGGCGGGGATGTAGCCGTTGGCCTCAAGCAAGGCCACGTGGGCCTCGGTATAGGTCGAGGGCAGGGCCAGCTGGGACACGGCGCCGTCGCGCACCCGGCCGATGGCCCGCATGACCGGGATATTGAGCACGCGCCCAACCACCAACCCGGCGGCGTTGCGCTGCTTGGTGTATCCCGTGGTGTCGCTCACTTCGCCGTAAGCGGCCACGACGCACACAAATCGATGGGCGTATCCGTCGCGCTCCTTGATCAGCGCCGTCACCCAGTCGTCCACGTCCTCATCGCTTTCGGGTTGGCGCGCCTCGCAGATAACGAATTTCGGCCGGTGCTTGGAAAACTCGGTGTCCATGAGCGCCCCCAGGGATGCCCAATCCACGCTGTCGGACGGACCGACCACATAGATGAATTCAGGGTCCACCGTTTCAAGCGGCAGGGTAAGGGCCGAAATCACGGAAATGACCGTGGGCACCGGGGCCAGGACCAAAAAGGTGTAGGTGTCGCCAACCACGTACGTGCCGACCGGCATGGTGATGACGACGCCGGTCGTGCCAACGGCAATTTGACCATCCACCGGGATGGTCTTGGTCGCGCCGTAGTTGTCGCCGCCGTCCACGGAAAGCTCGTACTGGCCCGCATTGCGCGCGCCGCTGGCCGTGATGACCAGGGACACCTGGGCGGCGGCCAAGGGCGTGCCGGCGGCCGTGATGTCCGGGCCGGTGCCCACCTTGGTGATGGGCCCGACGGGCGTGCGCACGTCCACCTTGTAGGTGTCGCCAGCCACCTGGTCGCCCGTGCCCAACACCAGCGTGGCTCCGGACGCGCCGCACGGGATCTGCCCGGTGACCGGCACCACGGCGGCAGCCCCGTAGGTGGCGCCGTTATCCAGGCTTACCTGGGCCGTGGCCGTGCCGAGCGCCCCGCCGGTCACGATCCGGCAAATCACGTCGGCGTTGGCGGCCGGATAGCCCGACACCGTGGCGGTCGGCCCCTCGCCGGTGTGGATCACGTCGGTGATGTAGCCGCCGGCCTGGCCGGTCACGGGACAGGCCATGACCACGGCGTCCTGGCCGGCCGTGGCGAAGATGTCGCGCAGGGCGTCCACCAACGGGCCGACGCCGAGCAGTCCCGACAAATCGGAGGACTTGCCCAGGTAGTAGAGTTTGCCGACGGTACCGGCCGAGCACACGCCGGCGATGACGGCGGTCCCCGAGACATCGCCCGGGGTCAGGCCGCTGGTGCCATCGACGATATATTCAAAAACATCATGCAATTGACCCATCGTTACCTCCCGCCGCCGAGCGGCCGGCCCTCGAAGGCGGCCAGAGCGGCATCAAAGGCGGCCTGGGTCACGGCCTTGCCGCTGGCCCAACGCTGGTGACGCATAAGCCCGGCCAGTTTCCAGCCGGGCAGATCCTTGCCCAGCGTTTCGACGTCCACCAGTTCCTCGGCCGTCGTCGTGGTGGCCGCCTCGGCCTGATTGGTCGCACTGGTTGCCGTGGTGGTCATGGTCGTTTCCTCGGTTGTGGTTGTGGCCTTCCCGGCCGTTTCGCTGCCGGCGGTCGTGGTTTCGTCAGATTCCGCCGCCTGGGCCGCCTGGGCCGTACCGGTCGTTGCGGTGTCCAGATTTTCGCTATCCGTCATGGCGCACTCCCTTAAAAGTGACGGGATCATTAAAAGTGACTGTCTTGATCCAGGGCTTGGACACGTCGCGGCACAAAAATCCGGCAAAGGCCACGTGGATGGCGCAACTCCGCTCCGGCAAGGGCTCGGCGATTCGGCTCAAAAATCCGCCATAGGCCGCCCGACTCGCCTTGATGGTCACGAGGTTGCCGTCCGCGTCCGCCGCCAGCTTGGGCAGGGCCAACAAAAAAGCCTTGGCCAGGGTATCCAGGCTGTCGCCGTCCTCGGTGCGGAGCGTCAGCCGCACAGGCAGTCGCACGGCGTAGACCACCCAGCGCATGCGGCAGTCCGTGTCCGCCTCTTTTGTCGCCGGCCGGGGCAATCGGGCCAGGCGCCTGGGGGCGCGGACCAGCGTCTCGGACAGCCAGCCGATTTCCAGGCGCGGCTTGACCAGGATCGGCCCGCGCTGCTTGTCCGGCTCGGCCATGATGGCCGCCTCGGGCACGCCGGCCGTCACGGCCGCAGTGGTGATGATATTTTCCGCCAGGGTTCTCATTTTGCCTGATACTTATTTGCCGCCAAACGACCGGGCCACATGCCGGGTCACGCAGGCCTTGGACGCTTGCTCGTCCGCTTCGGAAATACCGATGAACGGCCGGGCCGGGATGTCGTTCCAGGGGATGGGATGGCCCTTGCCGGTGTTGCCATAGGCCCCTTTTTTTGCCCCGAACTGGTGCGTGCCGGCCCGGATGTCGGCCGTGCCGACCGCGACCATGGACGGCGAGGCCTCGTAACCGATGGAGGCTTTGAGCTTGCCCGTGTCCACCAGGATCTGGCCGCCGCGCTTGGTGGCCGGCCAGGGCGTGCCGTCCGGGCCCTCGCCTTTTTCAAAACGATCCTGGGTGCCGGACACGAGCACCTCGCCGATCTGCTCGGCCAGGTGTTGCGTGTCGGCCACCATGGCGGTGGCCTTGCCCACGACGGCCATGAACGGCCCCAGAGGCATTTTAAAGGAGGTGCCAGCCATTTTAGTAGTGCTCCCGCCAGAACCGGTCGCCAAAGATGGGCCGGTCTGATTTGACGATCACGGCCTGGTCGACCAGCTCGTAGCCGTCCAGGCCGTAGCCGGATGTGCCTTTGCGCATGGCGTCCAGGTCGATTTGCGCCTGCTTGACCGCCGCCTGGAGCGGTATCCACTCGTCCTTGGTGGTGCCGCCCTCGGTCACCAGCGTGGTCACGCCGCCGACCACCCGATAGGCGGCCATGACGGCGCAGATCCGTTTGACCGTGGCCGGCACGGGGGTAAGCGGTACCCTGTAGAGTGGGGCCAGCGCCTCGTCGATCTCGCCCGAGACCTGGCCGATGTGGGTGGCCACCGTGCCCGCGCGCAGCTTCTCGGCCGCGTCCAGGTAGGCCGCCAGCACGTAGTCCTCGAGGTCGGTGCGGGAGCAATAGGCGGTCATGGCAGATGGTCCCTACGCCAGCACCGTGGCGTCGCAGATGCCCTTGACGTTGGGCACAGGGAACGGCTTGGACTCGGCCACCAGCTTGTAACCGCTGGGGTCGCTCTTCGGGATGGGCTTGACGAAAAACGGCATGGGCTGGAGCTTGGCGTCCAGATCGTCCAGGGCGCAGTACGGCAGCCGGTGGCCGGCGTCCGTGGCGATCATCTTGACCTGCTTGTCCGCCACCACCGGCACCATTTTCGTGGTCTGCGGGTTGCGGTAGCGCTCGGCCCGGCGCTTGATCAGGTAGCCGCCGACGTTGATGCCGGCTTCGGTGATCTCCACCTGCATCTTGGCCGTACTGACCGACGCCTCGGCAATGGAGAACAGAGCCCGGAAGGCGCTCCGGCCGGCCCAGATCTCCACCGTGCCGCCGTAGCCATTATCCTGGAGGGCCTCCTGCATGTCGGACAAAACCGCGAACACATCGCCCAGCTTGGCATTGCTGGCGTCCCAGGCCTTGTCCGGCACAATCGCCAGCGGGTCGCCGTACTCGATCTCGTAGGCCTCGAAGCCGCCATTTTCCAAAGCCATGGGCCAGGACACGGAGCCCGACAGGGACAGGGCGCACAGGGCCTCGGTGGTGCGACGGACGGCCCGGCGCAAAAGATCGGTCTTTTGGGTAGCCCAGGCATCCAACCCGTCGCCGTGGAGCACTTGCAGGTTGGACAGATCCGCGCCGGTAATAAATTTGTGGGCCCGGATGGGCATGGGCTCGTAGGTGACGATGGAGCCGGACTCGGACACGGCCGGGATGGACGGGGCGCCGCGCCGGATCACGGGCAACGGCATGGCCTGCTGCACTACGTCGTCGGCGCCCAGCACCGGCAGGGCGTGCTGCGGCCGGTCCGTATAGATGGTGTCCATGACCGGCGTCAGGATGACCGGCAGGGACGTCAGATAGCGGATGATGGCGTCCCGGGTAAAAAGGCCTCTGAGATTGTACATGATCGCTCCTTATGCGGCGTAGATGCCGGCCTCGGTGAGCCGGGCCAGGGTGGCGGCGGACAGCGTGGATTTGGTCGTGGCGCCGATCCCCAGCACGTCGGCCCTGACCGAACCGTGGATGACGACCAGGCCGGAGCCGGTCACGGCCGTGTCGGTCTCCTCATCCAGCACGCCGGCCAACCGGCGGGCATAGGCGGCCGCCACGTTGGTGCCGTTGGCTGGGGAGACCTTGAACGAGACGCTGACCGAGCCGGTGTCATAATGGATGACGCCCGAGCCGCCGGCGCTGCCGACCAGCCGGCCACAGCCGTCGTCGACAAACGTCTCGACACCGTCGGTCACGGCCAGACTGCCCGGATGGACCGGCGCCTTGGCCAGGGTGGCGGCAAAATCCTTGAGCGCGCCGGTGCCGGCGGCGATGACCTCGGCCGCGATCTCTTCGTAGGGCACCGCGCCGGCGGCGCTCTTGGCCAGGAGCAGCCCGGCCGGCAGAACGCCCTGGCCGGTGGCCAGGGCGCGGGTGACGACGACCGGAGCATGGCCGCCGCCCCGAGCGCGTTGATCGTCATAGGACAGGGTTCCGATTCTGGCTTTCATGACAGCTCCTTACACGTGCTTGGCCAGATCGCCGGGGATCTTGCCGGAGCTCTGGATCTGGTTGGTCATGCCGGGCGCGGCGAATTCGGTCAGCAGGCCTTGCGGCTGCCGGGTCTCCAGGTCGCGCCAGTAGGCCTCTTCCTGGGACACCTTCACGACCTGCCCGTCCGGGGCGGCAAATTCGATTTCGCCCGTCGCTGCGCCCAAAGCCGTGGCAAAGGCCAGCACCTTGGCCTTCTCGCCGGGCAGGATCTTGTCCGCCGCCACCAGCCCGGCAAACCGGGTTTCCCGGGCCTTGTCAGTCTCGGCCGCGCGGTAGCTGGCGAAGGCCTGCTCGGTTTCCTGGGTTTTGCCCGTGGCCTGGGCCAGGGCATCCTTGGTCTTGGCCAACTCGTCTTCCAGGGCCTTGATGCGGTCCTTGTCCGCACCGCCGGCCAACTGGGCCTTGAGCTGGGCAATTTGCGCCTTGAGCTGTTCAACCTCGTTCATGGTTCCTCCCGAAAATTCGATGGTCGGGCCGTCGTCGCCGCCGGCCGAAAGTTTGACCGGGGCTAGCCCGGTGATGGCCGGGGGCACGGCCCCTAAAAGGCCCACATGGATCAACCGGCTTTTGTCTGGAGACAGCTTGACCGAGACGTTGCGGTAGCGGCCGGAGTCCACCAGATTGCGGACGGTGTCCGGCACGTCCCGGAATTGCACCAACAGCCGGTCGCCATCCCGCCGCACGCCGGCAGCCCAGCCGTAAGCCGGATCGTCCGTGTGCGGATGCCCGAGCACCAGCGGCGAGCCGTCCGGATCGTCGGGCTTGAACCCGGCCGCGATGCGGTCGAGGTCAGCCGAGGTCAGATCCACCGGCTGGCCGTTCATGGCTGTCCAGCGCCCGGTCCTGGCGCACTCGATCCAATGGGTGAGATTCATGAGGCGACTATGCCCGGGAGGTGGGGAGCGGACCATGCGGCCATGCACGCCTGTGCACGGTTTTTGCGCGTCCGGGGACGTTGGTCCGCGATTGAGGGGATGGGTGGGATAATCCTGGTAGAATCCTAGGTCTAAAATAGGTCTAAGACGCGCGGCTGCCCGCACGGTGCGGCAGCTGCCAATAAGGCCGAGGGGGAGAGATGAAAGTTCGATAGGTCTAAGGCGGTCTCAAACGATCTCACCGAGGCGCTTGACCGGACGCGCTCCGGCTCTATATATGATGTACGAAGCAACGGCGGCGTACCTGAACCTCGCCCTGGCGGGGGTCGCAAACAAGGGCCCGCCGGTCTGGCCGGCCAGGGACGGCCAGATGCTTCACTCGCGAGACCCAGGCGTAGCGGCCGACCCCCGGCCGGGGGGATAAGTAGGCCGCGCGTCTGACTTCGGAGCCGGTCCTACCGAAGTCTCTCGCGATACTTCATGGCTTTTCCTCACGATACAACAGCGTTCCAACGCGTTGCTTTTCCAAATATTCCAGCATTTCAAGCGGTGTTTTTAGCACCTTGGGCGTGAAGGCGGTGGCCGCCTGCCACTGGCGTTGGCGCACCAGGTTGAAAACGACGAAGCCCCCCACCTGTTTTTGCGGTGTGGCGAACAGCCGGATCAAACGCAAGACGTTCATGGGTCTTTTCGCCACTTCGGCCGGGACACTCCAGATTTCATAGGGATCGAGCAGCGTCCTGGCCAGGAGTCGCACATAGGGGGCACGCCCGTATTTCGTGGCCTTCCACTCGTTGAGGCGCTTGTCCCAGAAAAATCCTTTGTTCACCACAACCGGCAACGCAACGCCCGGCAGTGTGATCACCTTCGACCCGTCCAACCCCTTGAGCCCGAACTCCGCCAAAAACGCCTTGACGTAGGTCTCGGGGGTGAGCCCCTCCGGCAGGATGTCCCCCTCGGCCACGGGCAGCACGTGCCTGGCGTCGAGGCTGGCCAGGGGCGGCCGGCAGACGTCGCCCGAGGCGGCAAAGGCCGGGCCGCCGCCGTCCCGGCACACCGCCCGCGTGACCAGGGGATGAATGACCTCGTCCAGCTCCTCGGGCGAGAGTCCGGCAAACCAGTCCTTGCCGACGTTGCCGGCCCATCCCTGGTCCGGATGCAGTGGCGTCTCGGTCTCGAAATGCGTGGTCGGGTCCTTGTAGTGGACCATCTCCGGGATCTCGGATTGGACCTCGATACCCCGGGACTCGACCTGGCTGGCCGACAGCGATTGCACCGAACAGCGGCACCTATACCCATTCGGTGGGTAGTACGTGTCCCAGAAGGGATGATCCGCCGGGTACGTGAGCCCGTGCATGCCCCGGTGGGTCGGGCGTGTTCGGGAGTCATTGACGGCGGTATAGCGCCAGTATGGCCGATCATCGGCCACCCGTTGCATCTGGGCATAGCGGCCGGCCTGATAGGCGGATTGCAGGTTGGTCCGATAGATCGTTTCCAGTCGGACGTCGGTAAACCCGAGTCCGGCCAGGCCCTGGCCGGCCACGCTCTTTTTCCATTGGGCCAGCGTCTGACCCTGGGCAAGGGCATCGCCCAGGGATGCCTGGACCGCGTCGAGCAGATCGCCCTTGGCCAGCCCGGCCACGACAAAGGCCCGGGCCTTGGCCGCATCAGATAAGGTATTCCACTCACTTTTTGTGACCGGCACCTTGTCGGCCCAAAAGGCCATGGCCTCCCGGGGCGGGAGCGGCTTGGACTCGACCAGTGGTTTAGCCACGATCCGGCCCTTTGACGACGGCATAGCGACCGGTCAGATCGGCGGCGAGCAAGCCCGCCTCCAGGGCCGTTTCCAGGTCGCCGCCCAGGTCCGGGCAGGCTTCAGCTAAGAGCAATTCGAGGTCCTCGGGCGTCTCGGCCTTGGCCACCAGGTCCAGGATCTCGCTGGCCATCGTCGTCAAGGCCGCCTTGCCGGCCGGTAGGCTCCGAGCGATCAGATCCTCAACGGCCTGCTGGGCGGCCGTATGCGGCGAGGCTTGGCCGGTCGGCGCGGCAAAGGCCGGAGCGGTGTCGGACTCCCCGGCAGCGCCGGCCTGGTCTGGGTCGTCGGCGTCCGCCACGACCGTAAATTCGTCCGGAGCCAACCCGAACCGGCGCTCGAAATAGACCGGTGTAAACCGCACACCCACGCCGTGGAGCGTGGTGGCCTCCTCGCCCTTGGATTTTTGATCCTCGGGCTTGATAAACTCGAAAACCGGCGTCAGCACGCCCGGCGCCCGTACCTGGCCGTAGGTCCAGGCCAGATCGGTCATGGCCGTCTCGATGAGCGTCTGGTCGGCGGCGGCGTAGTCCGAGAGCACGTCGTAATGCGTCTTGCTGGCGGCAAAACTGCCGTTTTTGCCAACCTGCTGGGTCAGGGTCTGGCCCTGGATGAGCTGGGCAATGGCCGCATCGAACAGGTCGATGATGGCCGGATGCAAGTCCCCCGCCTTGCCCGTGGTCTCGTGGACCGTCACCTTGCCGCCGCCCTTGATGACGGCCACGGCGTCGTGGATCATGCCGCGCAGTGCCGTGGCCATGTCCTGCATTTCGTTCGGCTGGGCAGTGGGCCGTACTTCGCCCACGACCCATGGCTGGCCGAATTTTTCGGCAAAGCGCATGAGGAACTCGGTCCCCGCGCGCTTGAAGGCGACCGGCCAGAGACATCTGGACAAGAGCCGCAAACCGTAGGGATTGTCGTAGGTCGGGAAATGCTGGACCAGGACGAACTTACCGGGTGGCACCGGCGTGGCCGTCACGCCCGTCTCGCCGCGCCAGCACAGGCGGTTTTTCCCGTCGAAGCAAAACCAGCTCCAGGGTTTGGCGATCAGGTCCTGGAGCCGCAGGCCGCCCGAGCCATCCGGTCGCCACAGGATTTCCAGCGGCGTATAGCCATAGTACGGGGCATCGATCACCCCGGAAAAGACGTTGTAGAGGTTGACCCGCTCCAGGTCGGCCACCAGCTCGTCGCACAGCCGCGTGGCCTCGGGCGTGGGCTCGGCGTCCTGGGCATGGCCGGGCGTAAAGTGGTAGTCCCGCTTGTTGAGGGTCTTGATCTTGCGGCCCTGGATGCTCGATGTGACCTTCCAGTCGGCGGACAAATCGGCCAGCACCCGCACGTCCTCGCCGGACTTGCGCAAAACGGGGTCGGGATCGGGCAACGTGCCCAGATAGGTGGTCCAGTCGTCCCGCACGGCCAGCTCGCCGAGCAGGGACGACGAGGCGTCGCCGAACTCCAGAAAATCACGGTCGTTGATCCAGATGCCGTCCGTCATCGCCACCCCCGAAAAAGCGCCGTTGTTTGGTAGGGCACGGCCGTAATGGCCTCGAACGGCTCGGCCTCGATGCACTTGGCGGCAAAGACGGCCAAGGCGGCGGCCACGCCGGCGTCGCCGTGGCGCTTCTCGCCTTTGGCGCCGGTGCGGGCGTCCGGGATCTTGGCCACGCCCTTGACCACCTTGAAGGCACGCAGATCATCCAAAATGGGCGCATCCTTGGGGGCGACAAAGGTCTTGTCCTCGAATGCGGCCTTGAGCTTGGGCATGTGCTCCCGGTACCAGCTCTCGGACAGCATGACCTCCTGGACGATCTCCGGGCCGTATTGCTGCCGGGTCACCTCGGCCAGGTACTGGCCGTTGCCCCGCGCATCGAGGGCCGCCCCGGAAAACCCGGGCAGACGGTCGCAGATGTAGAACAGAGCCTGCCGTTGCTGGTGGAACGGGCACTGGCGCAGTTCCAACACAAACGGCGTGGCCAGGATCAGATTCTGTAATTCGAGCACCGGCCAATCCACGGACAGGTCGCCAGTGCGGCCGAAGTCCTCGCCAAGATATGACCGGGCGTCCTTGGGGAGGCTGGCCAGGATCGGCCCCAGCTCGGCTTCGAGCCAGTCCTGCATCTCGCGTGCGCGCCGGTCTTCGGGCCAGTCCGTGAAATCATCCGCCGGCGGCGACCAGCGCAGCACCGGGATGTTCGCCGACATGCAGGATTCGATCATTTGCCGGGTGAGGTAGGTTCCCGAACCCTGGGACGGGACACAGCAAAGCTCCTCGTTGGCCCCGTCTCCGTAAAAATCGATGAGATCCTGTCGCCACGTGGCCTCGGACTCGGGGGACCAGGTCAAGCCACGCACCTGACAGATGCGGCGGTACAGGCCCTCGCCCAGGGCGTCGTCCAGGGTGACGCGGTGCAGGCTGTAGGGCAGCTTGCCGGCGCGAATGTCGAGGATGTAGTTGTTGAAGGGGTTGGTTTCGCCGTTGTGCGTCGAAATGACTTCCACGCTGCCGCCCCACATGGTCAGGGCGATGGCCGCCTTCAAAAGCTCTTCCAGGTCTTCGCAAAAGGCCGCCTCGTCGATGACGATCCGGCCCTGCTTGGAGCGTAAATTCTTGGGTTTGCTGGACAGAGCCACGACCTGATTCCCCGAGGCGAACCTGACGCGGTAGGCCAGGACGTCCTTCTCGTCCTCCAGGACCACCTCCTCAAAATCCGATGCGGCCAGATTGAATACCTTGGCCCAGAAGCCCACATCCTTGATGTAGGTTTCGGTCATCTCCTTGTTGTAGGAGATATAATAGGTGTTCATGCCGCCGGCGCTCTTTTTGAGGCCGGCCAGGGTGGCGGATTCGGCCGCATCACCATACGAGAGCCCCACGCGGCGGCTTTTTTCGCAGAACTTGACGGGGGTGCGGTCCTGGTTCCAGCGGCCCTGGTACGGCAGCAGCAATGCCTCACTCATGCCTGTCCCCCGAGGAGCGCCCGAATCTGTTCGGCCGTGGCGGCGCTGATGCCATGCTCCCGAGCCGGCTCACCGTCCTTGGCGGCCGCGCCGGCAGCGGCCCGCATGTCCGAAAGCAGATCGAGCACTTGCTTGACCTCGCGCAGGGCGGTGAGCGTCACCTTGTCCGGACTGGCTAGCATGGCATTGAGCCGCAGGCCCACCGCCTCTTCAAGGGCGGCCACGGCGTCGGCCTCGCTCGTGATCTCACGCATGGGGGCGGTCGCCGGCGGCGCGGCCTCGGCCCGCTTGTCGGCCAGCTCGGCCGCCTTGATGGCCACCTCCTCCATCTTGGCCACGGCAAAGGCGTCCATGGCCTGCATGGAGGTAAGGCAATTGGATATGAGCTTGGCGCGCAGCTTGATGGTGTCCACGCGGATGGATGCCAGCGCTTGCCGGATCTCGTCGCGCTTGGCCGGCCAGCCGTACCGCTCGGCCCAGCGCTTGAGGGTCGAGGTGGCCACGCCGACGCTGGCGGCCACGGCCTCGAAGGTGAGCCCGTCCACGCACCACAGCTCCTCGGCGCGCTCCACGGTCTCCATGGGGTGCTCGCGGCGACCCGGCAAGCCGGTCACGGTTACAGCCCCAGATGGTGGTTGATGACGGCGATCTCGGCCTCGGCCGCCCGCAGCTCGATGACGGCCTGGGACAGGGACACGGCCTGGGAGGCGAGCTGCTCGTCGTCGATGGCGTCCACGGGTAGCGTGGGCAAAAGCAGCAGGCGCAGCGAGTCGCGCAAGCCGGATGCCCGGATGCGCAATCCCTTGGCGGCAAGATCTTTTTCGGCCCGCTGGCCGACCATGGCGGCGCGCTCAAGGTCCATTTACATCCCTCCCCCCAGCCCACCCAACATGGGGCTGTTGCCCTTTTCGAGGCGGCCGGCCGGGCAATATTGGTTCGTGCAAATGGCATCCACCAGCCGCTGCATGACTTGGGTGTTGAGCACGACTTGGTCATTCAAGCTGGCGGCCAGGGACTGATACGCCTCCACCAGTTTGACGTTGTCCTGGTAAAATTGCGTGGTTCTCCGCAGGTCCTCGCCGTACGCCTTGAGAATGCGGTCCATGTCCTCGCGGTAGCGGCCCAGGTCCGCGCGCCGGCGGTGGTCCTCCACTTGCCAGAGCACCACGATGAGCCCCACCAGCCCCATGGGAGTGAGCGTCATCAGGGCGATTACGGTCACCAGCGTTCCCGGGGGCATGGCGGCCACGAGCTTGATGAGGGCCACCGCCAGCGATTGATCCATGGTTTACCGACTCCCCTGGATGGTGCGCACGATGCAGTACAGGCCGATCAGGGTAGTGATGCACACCTGGGTGATGGGCGGTAAGCCGGCAAAATGCCCGGCTCCCAGGGCGGCGATGCCGCCGACGGTGGTCCACAGCCGGCTGGAGCGCAGCCGGGATTCGGCCGCCACAAGCGTTCCGGCCACGGCCGGCATGTCCGACACCGCCGCGCACAGGCCGGCCAAGGGATCGGTCGCTCCCGCCGGTACCGTCGCTGGCTCGGCTTTGGTCGGCGCGTCCGGGGCCACAACGTCGGGGGCCGCAACCGGAGCCGGTTGCACGACGGCCGGAGCAATGCCGGGGATGGACTCCACCAGCCCGGCCAGAACCGACACGGCGGCGCGCAAATCCGCAACCTGCAAGCCACCGCCCGGCTGGATGGCCGCCGGGGTGGCCACCGGCTGGACAGCCGCCGGGGCGACCGGCGCGACAGGGGGTTGTGTTACGGTATCAGGCATAGCCACTCCTTTTATTTGGGCCAGACGCCGCCCAGGATATTCAAGACATCGTTCACGTAGGCCTGGTTTTCATACTGGCCGTTTTCGAGCACGCGCGGAGAGCCGGCATTGTAGGCCGCGACCACGCCGGGCCAGCCCGCCGTGGCCAGATAACGGCTGGCCAACCCTTTCAGATGCCGGCAACCGAATTCAAGGTTGATGGCCGGCTCATAGAGCCCGCCCAAAAATACGCCGACATAGCCACATTCGCGGGCCACAGCCCCCATGACCTGCATGTAGCCCCAGGAACTTTGTTGTCCCCACCATTCGGCGTCCCTGTCCACACCCGCAGGTGCCGGGAAATCCTTCGGGGGAAACTTGGAGAGCAATTCCTGTTCAGTAAGTTTCCGAAAAGGTCTTTTCTGCTTGATATCCCAAAGATATCGGTATCCCGGTTCGGGGTTCCAGGCCCAGACGCGACCACCGGATTCCTGGATCACCAACGCCCTGACCAGGATTGGCAGCAGCCCTTTGGCCACAGCGGCGGCCTGGATCAGATCCTCAACGCGATCTTCGAGCTTGACGTCCGTCACCGGCATGTCACACCCCCAACAGGGCCAGCACGCCCATGGTCGAGGTCACGGCCGTTCGCACCGTCGCCCACAGCGATTCGGCCGCACTGATGTCCTTGGCGATCACGGCCGCGTCGTAGGTGCCGGCCAGCTTTTCCAGGGCGGCCAGCACCGGCTCGGCCTTGGCCTCGATGGCCGCCACCTTGGCCGGCAGTTGCGCCTTGAGCGTGGCCACGTCGGCCTTGATCCGGACCAGGGTGGCGTCAACGTAGGCCCTGGCGACCTGGATCTTGGCCAGGGCCGGGCTTGTCTGCTCCGTGGATGTGATGCCCGCGCAGCCCGTCAGCATCGCCAGCAACGCCAATATGGCAAAATGTCGCATGATATCCTCCTTACCAGGGCTTGGGCCCTTGCCCGTCATAGGGCTTGGCCAGCCCGCGCCGGATCAACTCGCCGGCCAGATCCCGCGTCTCGCCGTCCACCACCACGTCCACGTCGGCCAAAAGGCGGAAATACTTGTCGCGCCGCACGTTACGGAGCGTCACGGGTTCGCCTGACCGCAGATGCTCGACCAGCCAATCCCGGGCCAGCAGGCCCATGGCTTTGATTTCCGGGCGTTTGTCGTGGATTTCGGCCGCATCGACGCCGGCCACGCGCACCTCGACGGGCGAGACGATGGCTGGCCAGCCGGGCACGGTCACGGTGATGGTGTCCCCGTCGTGGACGTGGTCCACCACGGCGGCCACGGTGGCGTGGTACACGTGCTCCTCGCTCCAGGCCGCCACGGGGGCGACGGCCTGGAGCAGGAGCAGGGCAGCGAGCAGCAGATGGGGGAATCGGGTGCGTTTCATGCCGCCCAATCTAGCGGCGGCGGGGGCAGATGTGGAGCAATCCGTGCACATCGGTGCACGGTTTATTCCGGATTAATTCGGATTAATTCGGGTTAGCGGACGGTGACCCGGCCCTGGTAGTGGCCGGACTTGTCGTAGATTTTGATGGAGTGACCCTGACGGACGGTTTTGCCCTGATAATGGCCGGATTTGTCATAAGATTTGGTCTGGCCCTGGCCGCTTCTGGTGGTCCGGCCCTGGTAGCGCCCCGAGGCGTCGTAATACTTGGCATCCTGCTGGGGAGTATCGCCGGAGCTGGCTGCCATAGTGGTGAGCGGCGCAGTAGCGGCCAAGACGAGGGCAGTCAGGATCGAGGCGATGGTACGGCGGGTGGACATGGCAGGCTCCTTGGTGCGACTTGGGCTAGTGAGATGGGCATTCCTTCCGCCAATCTTCACTAATGGCCATGTTTTCAATACGCTCCGGCAGCAACTTGATATATTTCTTTTTCAGTTCGGCTGTACGGGAATCCATCGACTCATTATGACGGCGGGCGAAGTCCAGAAATCTTTTGTCATCCGACAGGAGCCGCAAGGCGCTCGTTCGTACATACGCCTGCGTTTTACCACGGACAATCTGCCCAAACTCATTTCTGACACCGATTCCCTCGACAATATACAGCAGGTCAGCACATTCTTTGCTGTAAAAATACCGTTGCAGTATTTTGATTTTTGTCCCTGTAAAAAACTTAACCGCCCCTTGTCCCGATTGGTTTGATGTCTGCGGAGTTAGCGTCCCTACCACATCGGACTCCAGGACGATCGCATCGCCCGGCTTGCGCCCATGCTGGGGATCAAAACCCATGCTGCAATCCAGATCATGCACCACAGCTTGGAGGTCGCTAACAAAATCGCAGTACGGCTTGAGATACTTATCTTTTTCCGTATTTCCACCAGTCAAAGCCGTTTTTTGTGTCTGACTGCCATCAAGGTCAACCTTGACAACTCGCTCTATCGGATTTCCATTATCCTTATTGAGGGGGGCAGGTTGTTCCTGCTTGACCTGAGTGGTCTGTTCTGGATTGACAACCTCTGGTTTATTCTGCGGCTGCTGTTGTTTTGGGTGTTCCATGGAACTAGTTCCAAGCAACATGCTCAAGAAGGCAAACAAGGCATACCAGCCAAAGGCCCGAGCCCTAGTCCGCTTTTTTCCCCATCGCAGCACAAGCGTAGGCTTGATCAATCCAAGGATCATACAACAAAGAGCGGCCATAAAAATCCAAGCAAACAACGTTGCCATGACATCCCCCCCTCTGATGTGCCTTGTCTATCAAGAAACTGATATACCTGCAAAGGCTGTTCACGGCTTGCGCCGCGCCGCTTCCAACCGCACACTGGCAGTCGTGATGCGGATGGGCGGATCAGGATGGCGCGACAGCCGACCTTCGTCCATTAAATCATAGACTTGGCGGCGACTTATATTCAGGCAAAATTCTACTTCGGGGATGGTGAGCAGCAATTTTTTTGCGATAAGCTCCTCGGCGGATACGGCCGGCAGCACGGCAAAGGCAAGCCGTTTTGCCTGACTGGGGATAGGCAACAGCAGCTCAAACCCCGCCGGATCAACGAGGCTGCATCGCTTGCCGCAGCCCAGGCAGATATACCGGCCCTCGCGCACCATCCACCGGGCCTTGGCCGATCGGGTGCAACCCAGGCCTTCATACACGCGTCCCTCGACACGGCCATGATACGGCGCCCAGCCATGGGACAACAGCCGCAGCATGTCGTCAAAGACCGCGCTCATACGCGCCCCCGCAGGGTATCCAGGGCCACCGGCTCGTCACGGCCGACCACCGGGGCCCACCAGCGGCCGTCGATACCAAGGATCGGCGCGCCGCACAAAAACGTCCGCTCATACAGGGGCTCCCCATCCAGCCCGACCCGGCCGGTCGGCACGGACACCCGGTCGCCCCGGTGATAGGGCAGCGCCGGGGCATCCTGGAGAGGGGGCCGCCCTGTGATCAACCCGGACAGGACGCCGGCCAGCCCGGCCGGCGTGAAAAACTGGTACTTGTCGCCGCCGGGACTGTGCCAGCAGCCGTCCAGGCGAAGCCGGTACGCCCCGGCCGGACCGTCCCAGGACGAGGCGTCAAACAGCTCGACCTTGACGGTCTTTTTGCCCTGCAACTTGAGCAATATTGCGGTTGATTTTCGGCGTTTTTCGCTCATGGCTGGACATCCCCTCGTATCAACCAATGTGAGATACTGCGGCCGTCGCATACAGGGCGGCCACCTCGGCCGCCTGCCGCTGCCACAGCGTCCGACAGGACTTGCAGCGCCGCTTGTCCGTGGCCCGGCACCGGGCGCAGGCCACGCGCTCCAGGGCCGCGTGGATCGCCGTCAGTGTGGGCGGCTCGGCGCCCGGCGCGGCCGGCGGCGTATCGGCCAGGGCTGCCCGCATGCGGGCCATTTGCCGGGCCACGTTGCCGGGGTAGCGCCCGGCCAGCACTTGCAGCGCCACGCTTTTGGTGATGCCACACGCCTTGCAAAACGCGTAAATGCTTCGATGGCGGGCCAGGATGGCGGCCCGCAACGCCTCGCGCTCTTCCTGCATGCGGCATCAGCCCTGGCAGGCCGCTGCCGTCTCCCGAGTGGCCACGTTGGTGCCGCCCGGCTCGGGGTCAATGCCGGCCCGTCGGCACCGGGTCCAAAAATCCTTGGCCAGGGTGGCCAGGGCGGCCGGATCGGACAGCCAGACGAATTTTTCGACGTCAAATTGCTTGGATACCCGGGCATCCAGGCTCTTGGGCTCGTAGCCGAGCAGGCACCACAGTATGACCAGATACCGCTTCTCACGGGCCAGCGGCCCGTCCGGGATGTCCAGGCGCTCGTACCCGTCGGGCTTGTCGCCCTTTTTCCAGCCGCGCAGGCGCTTGGGCAACAGCGGGATGTCCACGGCGGCGTGGTTGGGCAGCCATTTGACGGCCAAAGCGTCGAGCACCTGGTTGCGCTGCCCGAGCGTCAGCTTCGACCATGTCGCCGGCGGGCACTGACAGATGGAGCCGAAGAGGTCAGCGAGCACTTCACGATCATCCTCGTAAGACAGTGTCGTGGCGGGCAATAGCGATCCGAAAAAGATCTTGGACTGCATGTTGTAGATGGCCGCGCAGGTGATAACATTTTGCCGTGGCATGGTCTCAACTCGCTTTTTGCTTGGGGCGTTTCTGTACAATGAAGCAGCTACGGGCTGGGATGTTGCCGGGCAGGTGGCACAGTTGCTGACAGCCCGGACAAACGACCTTGCCCTCGAAGAGGACGGCCGGATGGTTGCCGGTGTTCTTGCAGTCCTTGTAGCCTTCCTGCACCTGGCACAGCGGTGTTCCCTGGGCCAAAGTGCGTACCAGTTCAAGATACATGCTCGCCTCCTAGGCGTCGCAGCCCGGCAAAGGTCTGCGCACGGCCACAATACCCCCGGTGCCCAGGCATACTTCCTGGCGCCCGACCGTGCCGTCATGTTTGAGCTTGCGCCCAATGCTGGAGCCATTCCGGTAGACGATAACCAGGAGGATCAGCCCCTTGTGGTGCCGGCTGACGACCACGTCACCCGGCCGCATACGGTCTCCCATGGCATTACCCCGCTAGCCGTTCGGCGTCGGCCTCGCCGGCCTCCTCCAGAAATCGCAGCAATTCCCGGTGATCCGTGAACCATCGGGAGACCATCCGCCGCATGAGGCCGGCACGCTCGCCCTTGGCCCACAGGCCGACTACCGGCACGTCGCAGGCAAAGGCCGCGCCGACCTCGGCCCAGGCGTCCGTGCCCGCAGGGCCGAGGTAGATGACAAGATCGGAGCGGCAAGCGCCGTCGAGGTCGAAGCGAAACCGAGCATGGCCGGCCGGGGACTCGATCCAGGCGTCCTGATCCAGGTGGACGGACACGGCAGGCCCCTCATTCCGCCGCCACTCCTCGATCCAGGACACCACGGTGTGGCCGTTGTCCTCCAGGAGGTCGGAGAGCAGTTCCACGGCGTGCTGGTTGCGCCAGGATGAGGCGATGTAGATCCGCATGGTTGATTCCTTGGCTGCTCATCAGGCCGGACGCGCCACCGTCCGACGACCGCCCGCGCGGGGCGGTTTCGCAGGACTATGCCGCATCCTCCTTCAATTCCTCACTTTTTAATTCGTAATAAAACTCGTCCTCCGCCACCTTGTGGACGCCGACGGCTGCCAACCGGTCTTCGGGCCAGTCGCGCATCTGTTCCTTGTCCACCTCGACCTTGGTCCGCAGCGCCTCACTGTAGGGTCTTCCCTCGGGATCGGCGGCCAGCTCCTGGAGTCGCTCCAGCACCAGTTTCCAGGTCCATTTTGCCAACGTCTTGAGCTTGCTGGACTGGCGAAACCCAAACAGCCCGAAGGTCATTTCCAGTGACTTTTTCTTTGGGAACAGTTCGGCCTTGCGGGCCACGGCGAAATTGGCCAGTGCCGCCTCCAGGTCCTTGACCCGGGCGGTCAACGGCGTGGATTGGGCCTTGGCCTCGGCCTTGATGGTGTCGATGGCGTCGTTCATGACGCCTTCCACGGCAGCCAGATCGCGCCGCAGCCCCGCCAGTTCGGCCAGGGCCGCGTCGGCCTCCTTGAGGTCCGCCAGCACCGTTACTTTCGGTTTTTCCCTAGCCATTGACTTTCTCCTCCTTACTTCTCGGTTGGGGTGTTCGGGGCCGGACCGGTCCGGGATCGCGGACCAGCACCATCACCTTCCGGCGGCGCTCCTGGAAGCCGATACACTCCAGGTAGCCGTTGCGTTCCAATAATTTGACCAGGTCGTCCGCCACATCGGGATGACAGCCGCATAAATCCACCACGTCCGCCCGGGTGAACCGGCGTAACCGGCGCATGGCCGCCCAAGCCCGGTCCCGTGACGCATCGGCATGCCGCATGACCGGCCGCGCAGCCGGATGGGCCGTTGCCACCACGCGGTAAGTCGGCTCTCGCGGCACCGGGCCGGGTTTCCCGACCGGGCTGGACGGGCGGGTGTCCTCGATCAGCTCCAACCGTCCCTCGGCCGCGAGCTTGTCGAGCACGCGCAACACCTTGCGACGCGGCAAGCCGGTCGCGGCCATGGCCTCGGCCAATGATACCGTTTCCAGCCCCGGCAGGATTGCCAGCACGGCTTCCAGAACCAGCATCGGCCCGGCCTGACCTTCCAACTCCCGCGCCGCCGCCGACAGCTTTCCCGGGAGAGATACCGAGGTCTGTTCGCTCGCAGGCGCAAGCGGCCCATGGTCCTTAAGCAGCATGTAGCCGTTACTCCGGAGAATCAGACGACCTGACGCCACCAGTTCCGCCAAGAAAGCCTCGGCTTCCGCCACGGAGACGTCGGCGAGCTGCTCGACATCCTCCGCCGCCACGGGCGGCGGCAGTTTGCGGACTACCGTCCACATGCGTTGGCGGGAATCGGGCCGCATGCTATGATGCCTCCCGCTCCCGGGTTTCCTTGACCGTGATCCGCTTGGAGCCGTTCATCTTGGCCCGGTTTTCCAAGCCTTTGAACGCCACGATGGACTTGCGGAAGTTGCCGCCCGTGCGTTCAACCACTTTCCCGATCACGTCTTCGTCCACCGGGATTTCCATGCAGGTCCGGCAAAACGAGTCCAGGTCCTTGGTGGACAGGGGCTTGAATTCCGTGATGTAGAGGAAGCGGTCGAAAAACGGCCCCATGCGCTTGAGGCGGCTCACGATGCCTTCGTGTCCGATAAGCAGGAAAGGATTTTCGGTCAGGTCATGCAGGTCGCGGATGGCGTCCAGGCAGGTCGTTGGCGGCATGTTGGACTCGTCGATGATGACGAGCCTGGGCCGCTGGCGCAGCTCTTCCATCACCCCCATGAACAGGTCCTTTTTGTGCTTTGCCGGCGTCAAGCCCAGTTCTATGGCCAGTTCTTCCAGCATCCATTTCGGCGACCACAAGGACTTGCTCCGCACATAGACCGAGCCGTTCTGGCTGGCATACCAGATCGCCGTACGGGTCTTGCCCAGACCGCGCATGCCATGCACCAACGCCAGTCCCGGCACGCCGGCCTCGGTGCGTTCCAGGCTACCGGCCGCCTCGACAAACGCGGACACGTTGGCCGTCTCCACAAACTTGTTGCGCATCAAAAGCTCCTTTTGAGATTCTCGCGGCCTTCGTTGTCGGCGCGAAGCCGCAAGATGGCCTGGATTTGCGGCCCGAAGTTGATGAGCAGGGTGTCCTTCCACTCCACTTCGTCAGGGGCCAGACGGCGCATGGCTTCCTGCTCGCAAAGCCAGTCCCATGCGTCGATGGACTTCTCGAAATAGGGGCGGTCCGCATCGGAGGCGGGCTCGGGCGCGGCATCCTTGGCAAAAGCCACTCGCACCACGTTTTCCGGCAGCGCTGGTTCAGGCGTGAGGTCCATTTCCTGGGCCAGGCCCAGGGGTTTTTCAGGCGTTTCGAGGGCCTTTTTGGCCTCAAGCACGGCCGGAGCCTTGGTCTCGGGGCGCAGGCCCACCACCTTGGGCGGCTTCAGCTCGCCCGTGGGCAGCAGCACCGTCAGCGGGTCTTCCACTGTTTCGGAGAGGGTCCGCAGCGCCCGCACGGTGTCCTTGAGACGCCGCTCCTTGGCCTTGCGCGCCGCCAGATAGGCTTCCAGCTTAAGTCCGGTCAGGGCCTTGTCCTCGGCGGTACAGACATAGCGGAGCTTGCCGTCCGACTTGTCAAAAACATAGATCGTGCCGGCGTCGAGCAGATCGCGGCGCACGTCGACCTTGCAGCCGATGTAGTCCACCAGCTCGGGCGCGGAATAGTGGCCGCTGTCCAGGGTGATGCCCTTCTTGCCGACGGTCGGCGTGGCCACCGGGGCAAGCAGGATGTCCAGGACACGGGGATTTGTGATCGCCTCGGGCTGGCGCGGGCTGGCCTGGCTGACCTCCAGGGGCGAGCGTCCGCCGAACTTCTTGCGGGGTTTAGTTTCGTCCCGGATCACCCACCGGTCGACAAAGACCTGCATCTCGGCCAACGTGTAGGGGATTTCCACGGCTTCATTGCCGGGCTCCATGATCTTGGCCGCCCAGACGGCCTGTTCCCGCAAGGCCTGCCGCTCGCCGACGCTGTGTCCGCAATAGCCCGGCATCAGCTCGACCAGGTCGTGCAGATAGGTCTGCAACCCGCGCTCGACAAAAGGCTTTTCCTGGCCCTGGTACTTTCTGCACAGCTTCGGGTCGATGCCGAAGGCCGTCAAAATGGCCGTGATGTGCCGGGACGTGTAGTCCTTGCCGTTGTCCGTGCGCAGCCGTTTGACGATGCCCCAGTCCAGGAAGCACTTCCGGAGGCAGGCGGCCACGGCCAGACTGCGGGTCACGGGGGCCACCACCATCTTTTTGCGGCCGGAATAGACGTCGATGACCATGATGATGGCGCACCGCTTGCCGTCGGCGGTGATGACGTCGTTTTTGGTCGAATCGGCTTCCCAGGTGTGGCAGAAATGGGTCACGTCGTGGGCGGCGTCGCCGAAGGCGGCGAGGTAGCCGTTTTTCCATTTGCGCGGGTCTTCGAGCAGCGCGTAGAGTTCCGGGTTGTCCTTCTTGAATTTCTTGACGAAGCGGTAAACGCTGGCCCGGGAGGGGGCGGCGTCCTTGAGTTCCCCTTCAACCAGTTCCAGCAGCTTGGCCGGCCGGATGAGGGGCTTGGCCTGGAGGTGGGCCAGGAGGAAAATTCTCGCTTCAGGTGAGACGGACGGCTGCGTGCCGGCGTTGGTTCCGTGTTCGGAGAGCAGTCCGGCCAGGCCGTCGCGCTTGTAGTCGCCGCGCCAGCGGCGGATGGTCCCCGGGGAGAGTGATTTTTCTTCGCGGTAGGCGTCCAAGGGAACGCCCGGGGCCTCGCAACGCGCGTAGCGTTCGGAGAATTCCCGTTCGGCCCGGCCCCTGCCCATACCGGTCCAGGCGATGAAGGTTTCAAACGCCTTGAGGATGGCCAAGCGGGTCTCGGCCCGCTGGCGGCTCCATTCCGGGGCGGCCTGGAATCGGGCAAGCAGCGCCTGGACGCGGTTCTGGTCGGTGACGGCGGCCGGCAACTGCTCGGGCTTCGCCCCCGCCTCGTGTGCGGACAGGGCGCGCTGCACGTCTTTGGGCAGGGAGGCGAAGAGGAACAGTCGGCGCTTGCCGCCACGGCCAGGCGACGGCATCTCTTCGTAAAGCCAGCCGTCCTTTTTTGCCTTGGTTTCGGCCCTCTGGCGTGACACGCCGAGCGCCGTTCCAATGTCCTGTGCCGTGTACTTGTCTTGCATCGTGCCGCCGTCCGTCCGCTTGTAAAGGTTCCGCGTCCCCTGATAGGGTTTCCGTCACCCGTTCATCCAACCGTCAACCCGCAAAGGAGACGCGGAAATGTTGAACACAGAATTTCATGATATTTTTATTTATAATCCAACTTCTGGCGAAGCTCATTCCGCAACTCGGCTCACCTACTCATGCAATCTCAACAAAAACAAAATGGCGAATTGGTGGGTAATCCCGTTTGACTCTGAAGAAATGCTCCACAGTTACATCAAAAATATGGCAAACTCTGAATTCCCTATGAGCCTGTGTCCTCATTGCTTCCCGGACATCAATATAACGTAAGTTTTTTCCTTGGCTGCTCATCAGGCCGGACGCGCCACCGTCCGACGACCGCCCGCGCGGGGCGGTTTCGCAATGGCTAGTTCTCTTCCCCAAGGAATTCCTGCATAGTACGGGACCAGGCATACGAGCTGCCGTTATCAACCATCAGTATCCCGACGCCGCAGAAACCGAGAAGTGCTGCCCGAATCGCCGTTTCCGGCAACTTGTTTTGCCGCAAAACCTGGGCAATCTGCCGCATCTCTTCCGCCTTCCCGGTCAACCGCTTCCGTCTGCTCATTGCGTCACCCGCCTTTCACTCGTCATCGACGAGGTGGTTGCCGGATATTTTTCGCGCAGCCGCGTTCTTTCATGCACAGCCTTGCGCCATTTGGCCTCGTAACCAACAGACAGAGCCTCAATGCCGTCCAAAGGAATGAGTCTTATATGAAAGTAAACACCACGTTTTCTCCAAAATCGAACACCAACAAGTAACATCCCATCGCGTATTCCGATGTAGTCATACTCTGCATACCTTCCGTCGAACGCAACTTCCGGGAATCTTGTTCGATTAAGTCCATGACCAGCCTTAAGCTGTATGCAAACAATCGGGACATACTTGCAACGCTCCATGGCTCCTTCAAGCGTCCTTTCGATTCTGTTCAAATTGATTGTTTTCAAGAAAAACCCAAAGAAAGGACCGGCCTTTGGGTCTTTTTCTCCACGAAGCATCGCCTCCCTTTCAAACCTTGCAACGGACAGCCCGAGACGCCTGCTATCTTCCGCCTGAAATCTCATAACAACCTCCTTTCGTTCCGTAATATTTTCCGCGCCCCCGCAGGGGATGGCGATCTGGTCGCTCTACCTCTCGTGCCGGGTGGACTGGCGATCGTGTCGCTCTGCCCCCGACGCCGCGAAGGCGCGGAAATTCCTGGCGGCCTAGGCCGCTTGTTTGCTGTCCTCGCCCAGATACTTGGCCGGGCAGCCCTTCCGGAGCAGCCAGGCGCGGATCGCGGGGGCGGTTGTCTTGCGACCGGCCAGGAAGTGGCTCACGTAGCTGCGGGACACTCCGGCGCCGGCGGCCACGTCCACGCCCTTGATTTCCTTTCGGAACAGCCATTCCTTGATCTTTTTACCCTTCACCATTGATCCGCTCCCACAGGGCGCGCTTCTTGCGGCCGCGCCGCCGTTCCTCGACCACCACCTTGCCCAGCTCGTAGACGGCCGCCTGGTCCGGCGGCAGCACCGCGAAGCCGGCAGGGCAGGCGGCGGCCAACATGCGGACGTCACCGAGGATCACGGTCAGGGCGGCGACGTATTCCAGGGGGATGTGCCGCTCGCCCATCTTGCTTTCGGCGGTCCAGTTGTTGATGTGGTTTTCGCTCACGCTGCCGCCGGTCAGCCGCGAAAGCTCGTCGGCGATGTAGGCCCGGGTCAGTCCGGAGGCCGTGATGGCGGCGTCGAGTGCCTCGTGGACGGCCTCGAGGCGGCGCAGGCTGCCGGCCGCCATGCCGGCCGTGGGCAGGCTGGACAGGGGCAGCTGGAGCTGCACCATGGTTCCGCCTAAATTTCGCCTCGTCTTTGCCATTGCCCTTCCCAAAATTCCCGACTAGATTCCGGGCATGACGGTCAATCTGTTGACCGCTTGAGGGTAGAAATACTGCCCAAATTGATACCGGTCAACAGTTTTCGCAGGTTGCAAATTCATTTTTCCAAGTTTTATGACAAAAACTTGCCAAATACCTTGGATAACTTGCAAAAAATGAATACCCCTGAAGCAGATAAAGTTGCAAATTCAGTTGCATATTCGGCCTCAAAATATGCAACTGACTTCCTTGACGTCTTCAACCGACTTAAAGTCGCGACAAAAACCAAGACAGACACGGAGCTATCACAGGCGCTAGGGTTGAGACAGTCAACTATTTCAGCAGCTAAGAGCAAAAAAGAGATTCCCCCAGGCTGGGTTATCGATATTGCCAGGAGGTTTGGTGTATCGTCGGACTGGTTGCTCTTTGGCTCTGGCCCAGTGCAGCGTGAGCACGCCCAACTTGCCCCGGAATCAGAGCAAAAACCGGGCATCATCCCGGAAGGCGAACCGCAATGGATGAGCGCGAAAGAGGCGGCAGAGAAGGGATTTAGCCTCATTCCCAAGGTCCGGGCGCGACTCTCGGCCGGAACAGGAAGCCTGGAGACCGAGGGGGCTGTCGTTGGGCTCTACGCGTTCAAGACGGATTTCCTGCATCGCAAGGGGCATCCGTCACGAATGGTCCTGATGGATGTCACAGGCGACAGCATGGAGCCGGTCCTGATGGATTCCGATTCTGTACTGATTGACGAAAGTCAGAATGAAATCATATCCGGTGGGCTGTATGCGGTGGGAATAGATTCAAGCGTGCTGGTCAAATACGTCCATGCCTTGCCAGGGAAGCTCGTTTTCCGCAGCCGGAATGAACGGTACGATCCAATCGAGGTCGATATGGCCGGCGACTTGGCCGATATGGTTCGGATCATAGGCCGGGTGGTCTGGAGCTGCCGGGAGTACGTGCGCTAGATTCTCACTTTGCCTGAAACTTTCGCCCGATTTTCGGCGAATTTCTCATTTTGGTTTTCAGGCGTTTTCGCGCTTGGCCGACGCCCACCAGCCCACGTCCGGCCTATGTTTAGCCTATATTCGTCCTACCCGATCTAGGCCCTACGCCATTTCTCACTTTGCCTGACTCCCCACACTGCTCCCAAAGCAGGCGCGCTACCAGTCTGCGCCACGCCCCG
>Ga0268263_1000784_pt1 | contig 37364 bp, 30 predicted proteins | sample Biomet5_FD_190358 | JGI IMG/M metagenome (GOLD analysis project Ga0268263, IMG submission 190358) | Microbial communities from bioreactor (seeded with sewage sludge) at LBNL, California, USA - Biofuel metagenome 5 (SPAdes) (version 4) | ecosystem: Engineered > Bioreactor > Anaerobic >... | reverse complement strand
ATCGAGGATTGGATTGCGGATAAGAAGGCGTCGGGTCAGGTTCGCAACATCGGGTTCTCGTTTCATGGAAACACCGAGATGTTCCTCAAGGTGCTGGCCGCCTACGACTGGGACTTCTGTCAGATCCAGTACAACTATCTCGACGAGAACGCGCAGGCGGGACGCGTGGGTCTTCTCGCCGCCGCCGAGCGCGGGATTCCCGTGGTGGTCATGGAGCCGCTGCGAGGGGGCAAGCTCGTGGACCTGCTGCCCAAGGAGGCAAGCGAGGCCATTGCCGCCAGCCCGTGCGGCTGGAGCCCGGCGGAGCTCGCGTTTCGGTGGCTCTACAACCAGCCGCAGGTCACATGCGTGCTTTCAGGCATGAACTCGGTGTCGATGGTGGAGGAGAACTGCCGTGTGGCGAGCGAGGCCAAGGTGGGCGAGCTCGGGACGGATGACCTCGCGCTGGTGGAACACGTGAAGACTGCCATTGCCGCGCGGGTCAAGATCGGCTGTACGGGCTGCGGCTACTGCATGCCCTGTCCAAAGGGCGTGGACATTCCTGGTGCCTTTCGGTGCTGGAACGAGATGTACACCGAGAGGCGCGGCGTCGGTCGCAAGGAGTACTGGCAGACGGTGGGTCTGCGGCGTGAACCGGCGTTTGCCACCCAGTGCGTACGCTGCGGCCTATGCGAGACCCACTGCCCGCAATCCCTGCCCATCCGCGAGGCGCTCGCTGAGGCTGACCGAGACCTTCGCCCGCCGCACTACCGCATCGCGGAATCCGTGGCGCGCTGGTGGAGCCTGCGCTAGCCGTGAACGTAGGCCTTCGCGGCGTGGAGGGAGTTTATCTCGGCGATCTCGAGCCTGCCATCTATGTAGGGCTGGAACATCGCGTCGATGGCGCCCACACCCATGGAGCAACCGCTGCATGTCTCGCAGCTGCTGTCTCCGCAGAACGCCAGCGCATGAAGGACGATCTCGACGCGCTCCTCGCGGGTGGTGTCGGCTATGAGCACACTTCTTCCCATGACGCCTCCTATGCGCTTGCGCCGAGCGAGAACGTGAGCCTTACGGGGTTGTGGTCGCTGTACTCGAAGCCATTATCGACGTTCGTGGTCGTGGCGGTCACGTTGCCGGACACGATGAACCCATCGATGGTCACGGTGTAGGTGACGCCCTTCTCGTATGGTATGTCATCGCCGCGGCAGCTGGCCACGTCATCTAAATTGCTGGCCTGCACCACGGAGAAGCCCTCCGGCAACTCCGTGCTGTCGAGCTTGGCCACCCAGTCGGGGACGAGCTGCTGCGACTCGTAGAGGTCGACCGAACCACAGAGGGCGTGGTTGAAGTCCCCTCCCACGATCACGTAGTTGCCCTTGGCGTATTCGGAGGAAATGAACGAGCTGATCACGTTGAGCTGCCGCGCACGCACGGTGCCGCCCTTGTCATATGCCGACATGTGGCTGTTTACGAGTACGAGCTCGTGCCCGTCGCTTGTGGGATAGCGCATGACCACGAAGCAGCGATCGAGGTCGAAGAACTTGGTGGGGAAGCTCTCGTCGATGGGATAGCTACGGCGAACGGAGGAGCTTGCGCGTAGCTTCGACAACGTGAGCAGGCCGGAGTTGATGGTTCCGATTGGCTCCCCGAGAGGGTAGGCGAGGTAGGCGCTACGGAAGTTGTACGCGAAGTACGTGGTGTAGCCAGGGAAGGCGTCGGTGATGAGCGAGCGCTGGTTAACGTGGTAGCTGCGGTCGGAGTCGGTGTCGACCTCCTGCAGGAGGATGAAGTCGGGCGCGGTGCCGTCCTCGTTGATCGTGGAGAGAAGCGAGATATCGCCATTGGTGCACGAGAGCTCGCTCTCCTTGCTCACGGCGCAGGAGTGCGTGCCCACGGTCTTGGTTCCATCCGCCATGTAGCCTTCGTCCATGAAGAAGGTGTAGTCAGGCGTATAGGCACCAAAGCCGATGTTGTAGGTCGCGGCCGTGTAGGTCTGGCCCACGTTGACGACACCCGCCGTCGACGTGGTGGCAGTGACCTCGGCTTTGGTACTGTCTGCGATGCGCGAGTAGTTCGCCTCGAGGTAGATGACATAGATGCCCAACACCGCTACGACGAGAACCACCAGGGAGAGAACGGCGGCGAGTATGTGCTTGACGGTCTTTGACATGGCGTGCTCCTCCGGGCTTCAGCGGTGACGCTTCCATGGTAGGGCGATGTGAGGTCTTTGGAGCTACCCGCTCGGTGAGAGCCTGCACGCAAGGGGGAGGACGGGGGATGGCCGCGCATGTGCTCTATGGAGACGCATAACGTGTCGTGGCATTTCTTGTCGGCGCGGTTAGACTTGTAGCGTCGCCTTGAACCCACGAGAGAGGAAGCGCCATGGCAGAGGACGCCAAGCAGTATGCGCTCGACATGCATAAACGGTGGAACGGCAAGATCGAGGTCGTGAGCCGTGCCAAGATCGAGACCCCCGAGGACTTGGCCGTTGCCTACACTCCCGGCGTCGCGCAGCCCTGTCTTGAGATTCAGAAGGACCTTGACCTCTCGTACGTATACACGCGCCGGAACAACCTCGTGGCCGTCATTACCGATGGTTCGGCGGTGCTCGGTCTGGGCAACATCGGTCCCGAGGCCGGCATGCCCGTCATGGAGGGTAAGTGCGCCCTCTTCAAGACCTTCGCCGACGTGGATGCCTTTCCACTGTGCATCCGCTCAAACGACGTGGATGAGATCGTCCGTACCGTGCAGCTGCTTGCTGGGTCCTTCGGAGGCGTGAACCTCGAGGACATCTCCGCGCCGCGCTGCTTTGAGATCGAGCGGCGCCTCAAGGAGTCCTGCGACATTCCCGTGTTCCATGACGATCAGCACGGTACCGCCGTGGTCACCTGTGCCGCTCTCATCAATGCCTGCAAGCTCACCGGACGCGAGATCTCATCGCTCAAGGTGGTCTTCTCCGGTGCGGGTGCCGCGGGCATCTCCATCGCCAAGCTCATGAAGCGCATGGGCGTGCGTGACATCATCATATGCGATCACACTGGTGCCATCTACGAGGGCCGCGATGGTCTCAACCCCGTGAAGCAAGAGGTCGCCGCCTGGACCAACCGCGAAAACGTGGAGGGGCCCCTCGCCGACGCCATCAAGGGTGCTGACGTCTTCGTGGGCGTCTCCAAGCCAGGCGTGCTTACGCAGGACATGGTCCGCACCATGGCCAAGGACCCGATCGTCTTCGCATGTGCCAACCCCGTACCGGAGATCATGCCCGATGAGGCGCGTGCTGCCGGTGCTGCCGTTGCCGCGACGGGTCGTTCCGACTTTCCCAACCAGATCAACAACGTGCTCGCGTTCCCCGGCATCTTCCGTGGGGCCCTCGACGTGCGTGCCTCAGACATCAATGACGACATGATGGAGGCCGCCGCCTACGCCATCGCCGGTCTCGTGGATGACGAGCGTCGCGCTGCGGACTACGTCATTCCTGGTGCCTTCGACAAGCGCGTCGCCCCGGCAGTGGCCGAGGCCGTCGCCGCGGCCGCCCGCACAAGCGGCGTGGCACGCATCTAGATACCTGTCACCTTTTCCATGAAAGCCGCCCCCGGAGGAAAGGCTCTGAGAGGCGGCTTTTTGTGCCGGAGCTAGCGGTCAGAGGCTCTTCTTCGCGGTTGCCCGGTTGACGACTATGATGCCTGCCGAAACGAGGGCGAGAGCCGCCATGGCGTGCCATGGCGCGATGGCCGAGCTTTCTGAAAGCAGGATGGCGGAGAGGACAACGCCAAAGACCGGATTCATGAACCCGAAGACCGAAATGCGTGACACGGGGTTCACGCGAAGGAGGAGCGACCAGATCGAGTACGCCGCCGCCGAGATGAAGCCCATGTAGGCGAGAAGCACCCAGGCCTGCACGCCCGTTGGTTCGAGGTGTCCGCCGCCGGCCAGACCCGTGGTCGTAAGCGCGATGCCGCCCACGAGAAACTGCCATCCCGAGAGCAGGACGGGGTCATGCGTGGCCGAGAAGCGCTGGATGAGGCAGGTTGACATGGCTGCCGCGCAGGAGGAGATCAGGATGAAGCCCTCGCCGTCGAGTCGCATGTCGGGATTGATGCCGGTGCTCGTGAGGTTGATGAACACGACTCCCGCAAAACCCAGGGCACATCCGGCCAGCTTGCGGCCGGTAAGTCGTTCGGAGCGAAAGACGAGCGCCGCGAAGAGGATGGCGATGAAGCTCGCGCTGCCTTCGATGATGGAACTCGTGACCCCAGACGCCTTGGAGAGACCTTGATAGAAGAAGAGGTACTGCAGGAAGGTCTGGAACGTGGCAAGGGCGAGAATGGCGGGCCAGTCGTGGCGAGCGGGGACAAGCGGGTGGCGTTGCATCGCGCTTACGCCGACAACCACCATGATGCCTGCGAGCGTAAATCGGGTGCCAGCGAAGAGCATTTGGGATGCGGCGTCGGCGGAATCGACGGAGAAGAGCGCGTAGCCGATCTTGATGCACGGAAAGGCCGAGCCCCAGAGGGCACAGCATGCTAGGCACCCAAGGAGCACGCCCGCCGTGGTGGTGAGAAACGGTCTTTTGCTGGTGTCGGTGGCGCTTTTGGTCATGTACGTCTCCAAACCTGGAAAAGGTGACAGGTGTCTTTTCCAGGTCTCTGGTCATTGAGCGGCGGCCCCGAAAAACACCGGGGCCGCCTTGGGCATGTGTGTGCGCTGTTCCTCGAGGTTAGGCGAAGTAGTCCACGCCACCCTCGAACAGCGGCTGGAACTTGTTGCCGGAGATGTTCTTGTACAGTCCCTCGCCCGCGCGCTCGGAGTGGCCCATCTTGCCAAGAACACGACCGTCAGGGCTGGTGATCGCCTCGACCGCAAGATAGGAACCGTTGGGGTTGGAACGATAGTTCATCGACGGCATCCGGTCGGCATTCACATACTGCGTTGCGATCTGGCCCCTGTCCATGAGCTCATCGAGCTGTTCCTTGGTTGCGACGAAGCGACCCTCGCCATGGCTGATCGCGACATTGTGGACGTCACCCACATTGCATCTGGAGAGCCAGGGCGAGATGTTGGACGCTACGCGCGTGCGTACGATTCTGCTCTGGTGACGACCTATGGTGTTGTAGGTAAGCGTCGGACAGGCATCGCTCATGTCGATGATGTCGCCATAGGGAACGAGGCCAAGTTTGACGAGTGCCTGGAAGCCGTTGCAGATGCCCAGCATGAGGCCATCGCGGTTCTGAAGGAGGTCACGAACGGCTTCGGTGACTGCAGGGTTACGGAAGAAGGCGGTGATGAACTTGGCGGAACCATCGGGCTCGTCGCCGCCCGAGAAGCCGCCGGGAATCATGATGATCTGGCTCTCTCCGATGGCCCTGACCATGGCGGTCACGCTCTCGGAGACGGCCTGCGGGGTGAGGTTGTTGATCACGAGCGAGCGAGGCTCGGCGCCGGCGCGGCGGAAGGCTCGCTCGGCGTCGTACTCGCAGTTGGTGCCAGGAAACACGGGGATGATCACGCGTGGCTTGGCAATCCTGCCGGCAACGGTGTGGTGATGGACCTCGACGCCCGACTGGTCGGGATAGAAGCTGATGGGGTGAATCTCGGGACTCTCGGCCTTGCCCTGATACGGAAAGACGTCCTCGAGCGCGTTTTCCCACGCGCGTTGGAGTTCGGACAGCGCGACCTTCTCGCCGCACGCCTCGAGCGTGTACAGCGCGGTGGTGGTGCCAAGGATGGATGCCGTGACGTCTTCCGGGACCTCTTCGATCGCGGCGTCATCCGAGATCTCGAGCACGAAGGAACCGTACGCAGGGTAGAAAAGCGACTCGACCGTGAATGCGGGCTCCACGCGGATACCCAATGAGTTACCTACGCACATCTTGAAGAGCGCCTCGGCCATGCAGCCGTAGCCTGGCGTGGAGACGGCCAGGGCTGATCCGTCACGAATGAGACTCTCGACCAGGGAGTACGTGGCGAGAAGGGAGTCTGGCTCGGGCGTGATGCCATCGTCCTTGTAGTTGGGCACGACCACGATCACGCGGTGGTTGGCCTTCTTGAACTCGGGCGATGTGACGCTGTCGACCTTGCCGAGGCCCGTGGCAAACGAGACGAGCGTAGGCGGCACGTCGAGGTCTTCGAAGGAGCCGGACATCGAGTCCTTGCCACCGATGGAGCCGATGCCGAGGTCGACCTGGGCCATGAGTGCGCCGAGGAGGGCGGCCATCGGCCTGCCCCAGCGGCTCGGGTCATCACGGAGCCGTTCGAAGTACTCCTGGAAGGTGAGGTAGAAGTGCTCGTGTTCGAACCCGGCGGCGACGAGGCGCGAGACGGACTCAACCACGGAGAGATAGGCACCGGTAAACTGGTTGGCGCTCATGAGGTATGGATTGAAGCCCCATGCCATGCCGGAGCATGTGGTGGTCTCGCCGTCGACGGGCAGCTTGGCAGCCATGGCCATGGCAGGCGTGAGCTGCGTGCGGCCACCAAAGGGCATGAGCACCGTGGCTGCGCCGATGGTGGAGTCAAAACGTTCGGAGAGTCCCTTGTTCGAGGCTACGTTGAGGTCGGTGACGAGGGACTCCATCTTCTTGGCTAGCGTGTCGCCAGCCCAGTCATGGTCGTACTCCTGCGGAAGCCTCACGCGAACGTCGGCGTTCTTGGGAGCGCCGTTCGAGGCGAGGAACTCGCGACTCACGTCGACGATCTTCTCGCCATTCCACGTCATGCGCAACCGTGGCTCCTCGGTGACCTCGGCGACGACGGTCGCTTCGAGGTTCTCCTCGCGCGCATAGCCTAGGAACTCGTCCACGTCCTCGGGGGAGAGGGCCACGGCCATGCGCTCCTGGCTCTCGGAGATTGCCAGCTCGGTCCCGTCGAGTCCCTCGTACTTCTTGGGGACCCTGTCGAGATCGATAGAAAGGCCGTCGGCCAGCTCGCCGATGGCGACGCTCACGCCGCCAGCGCCGAAGTCGTTGCAGCGCTTGATGAGCCTGCAGGCATCTTCGCGACGGAAGAGGCGCTGGAGCTTGCGCTCCACGGGCGCGTTGCCCTTCTGTACCTCGGCACCGTCCTTCTCGAGCGACTCGACGTTGTGGGCCTTGGACGAGCCGGTGGCACCTCCGATGCCGTCGCGACCGGTGCGTCCACCGAGAAGCACGATCCTGTCGCCCGGCGCGGGGCACTCGCGACGCACGTGGCTGGCGGGGGTGGCGCCCACGACGGCACCGATCTCCATGCGCTTCGCCACGTAGCCGGGGTGGTAGATCTCAGAGACCTGGCCGGTGGCAAGGCCGATTTGGTTGCCGTAGGAGGAGTAGCCCGCTGCGGCTGTGCGCACGAGCTTGCGCTGCGGGAGCTTGCCGGGGAGCGTCTCCGAGACGGGGACCGTCGGATCGGCCGCGCCCGTCACGCGCATGGCCTGGTATACGTAGGAGCGACCAGAGAGCGGATCGCGGATGGCTCCGCCGATGCAGGTGGCCGCACCGCCGAAGGGCTCGATCTCGGTGGGATGGTTGTGGGTCTCGTTCTTGAAGAGGTAGAGCCAGTCCTCGTCGGTGCCGTTCACGTCGACCTTAACCTTGACGGTGCAGGCGTTGATCTCCTCCGACTCGTCGAGGTTCTGGAGTATGTCCTTTGCCTTGAGCCACTTGGCGCCGATCGTACCCATGTCCATGAGGGTGACCGGGCGGTCGTCGCGGCCGAGCTCGTGGCGCATCTGGAGATACTTCTCGAAGGCCGCCGCAACGACGGTGTCGTCTATCTGCAGGTGCTCGAGGTTGGTGCCGAAGGTGGTATGGCGGCAGTGGTCCGACCAATAGGTGTCAATCATCCTGATCTCGGTGATCGTGGGCACCCTGCCCTCGGAGGCAAAGTAGCTCTGGCAGAACTCGATGTCGGCGAGGTCCATCGCAAGGCCCCGCTCGTCGATGAAGGCTTGGAGCTGGACGTCATCGAGGTCGAGAAAGTCGGCGAGGGTCTCGACCCTGTCAGGCTGGGGATAGCTTGTCCTGAGGGTCTCCCGTGCCTCGAGCGAAGCCTCCCGTGCCTCGACCGGGTTGATCACGTAGCGCTTGACGGCCTCGACATCCCCATCGGAGAGCTTGCCCTCGAGCACGTATACCTTGGCGGAGCGAACCATGGGGCGCTCGCCCTGGCTGATGAGCTGGACGCATTCGCTCGCGGAATCCGCACGCTGGTCGAACTGCCCTGGTAGCGACTCGACCGCAAAGACGGCGGAGTCCTCGGTGACCTCGGGCATGTCGTACGTGGCGTTGTCGGTCTGGGGCTCGGAGAAGACCGTGGGCACGCAGGCCTCGAAGAGGTCCTCGGTAATGCCTTCGACGTCGTAGCGGTTGATGAGCCGTAGGTTGTCGAGATTCCCGATGCCGAGCATGTGTCTCAGCTCGTGCGAGAGAGCCCGTGCCTCTCCGTCAAAGCCCTGCTTCTTCTCCACGTAGACGCGAGAAACCATTGCTTCCTGCCCTTCGGTTGCGAGTGAGGACGTATACCCCAACATGATACGGCCGCGGGGGCCGTATGGGATGGGAGCTTTGTCGTGGAAACGGACGTGCAACGGGAGCCACGATGCGAGGTGACGGGGGCGAGATGTGCCACGCGGTCGACCCCTCGAAAGCGGTTCCGACGAGGAGATCTGTGGCTACGGTGGCGCTGAAGTGATAGGCGGATGTGCTCGAACGGTTGGCGCCCATGCGGCTTGGGCGGCGAGCGGCTGCTGGGTGCCTGCCACTGGACGCGCGGGCGTCGTGGAGCGGCTTTTTGGAACTGTCGAAAAAAACAACAGTGTGAGGATGTTATATTAATGACCCCGCGTTAGGCGGTGGGACAGGAAAACTGAATATTGGAGGCGATGACGAGATGAAGAACAGATGGGGCCCAATTCGGCAGAGTATCGTCACATGTATTGTTGTACTAACATGCGTGCTCTTCGTGCCAGCGCCCGCGGTTGCAGAAACCGCTACAGATGCGAGCGTGTCTTCGGAGGCGGTCACGACGACCGTCCAGAACCCTGATGGCACGATACCAGCGCCCGTGGCTGCAGAAACTGCTCCAGATGCGGTCGCGCCTTCGGAGACGGTCACGGCAGCGCCCGCGGCTGCAGAAATCGCTCCAGATGCGAGCGTGCTTTCGGCGGCGGCTGCGACGACCGTCCAGAACCCTGATGGCTCGACCACCGAGACCACGACCACGACTGGTGACGATGGCACGATCACGGAGGTAGTGAAGACCGTCACGGACGCCGACAACGGGGACGGAACCATTACGCGGACAACCGATACCACCACGACGGTCTCGACGCCGACGGTTACGACCAGTACGGGCATCTCGCGCACGTCAAGCGTGGAGGACACGACATTCACCTACCCGACGGTAGACTCCCCCGAGAGTGCCGGCGACTTTGCCGTCATTGCGAGGGATTACCATAACGACAACGATATGGAAGGCACCGTCGCTGCGGAGACGCTCCACGTGGGCAATCCGACCATCGGAAACGCCTCGAACGAGGATTATGGGAGCAACATCCTGTACCTGGAGTCGATCGACAACATCTCGGAGCTAACGAGCATCCGGGCGGGTGCCATTCTGATCGTCGGCGACCACATCCAGATCTCCTACGACTACAACAACGGCAATGGCGTCACGTTCACCGACACCACCACGGGGCAGTCGGTCTCCTATAACGACCTCAGCCAATTCAAGTCGGTCAGCAACGTCAGCGATTCGACCTATCAGATCGACTTCGACAAGCTGTGGTCAGACTTCGAGGCATACGCTGCGGCAAAAAGCGCCGAGCCAAACACCGAGGGCATGACCATCACCTACACCGATATGGATGACCCGAACCTGGCAACGATACACGTGCAGTGCGTCGAGGGTGAGAACGTCATCAACGTCGACCCCGTGCCAACAGGGAAGGTTGAGGTTACCGGGCCGGAGAACGGCAACTACTCGCTCGTCATCAATATCTTGGCGGACGATTCCGTTCCCTCGTACACCTACGAGCAGATGTTCACGGTCGATGGCGTTTTGGGTGGATATAGTGCCATAGCTGGTCGGGTACTTTTCAACTATGGCACGTATTCCGGCAATATCATCCTGACCGGGGAGTCCACGACCGGAGCGGTCTTCGCACCAAACGCGACGGTGACGGTGGATGCCGCCTCGCACAACGGATCGATTGTCGCAAAGACGGTCTACAACGAGAACTGCGAGATACATCAGGCCGGCTTCGTAGAGTACAAGAACGTCACGACGGTCACATACGAAACGGCGACATCTAGGACGACGACCGTGGAAATCATTGGGTCGCCTACCACCACCACGACCACCACGACTACCACCTCTAACTCCGTGAAGAAGGGCGTGCAGGGCGTATCTGACGACGGATATGTCTCCGACATCAGCTTGGCAGTCCTGCATGGCTCTGCCGTTCCGAGCACGGGGGACAACCTGATGGCTTCGCCGCTCGTTGGTCTGTTCGGTTTCGCTGGCGCAGCCCTCGTCCTTGCGGGGCTGGGATTCTTCCGTCGTCAGGAGCAGTCGGACAAGAAGTAGCAAGAACTTTTGGAAAGGCAGGATGAAGGGAAGCGTGTTTTCTTCGATGTGCAGGAGACTCGGATAGTATGTTGGACGAGTCCGAACGGATGACAGGCACATGACTTTGGCAAGGAGCCGACCCCGGATACGTAGGGGGTCGGCTCCTCGCATTACCTATCTGCTTTCCGCATGGCCCCCGCATGGGGCAACGGGTAAGACGTGCTGCTAGCCTATCCTCTCGATGACGGTTCCGGCGAGGAGGTCTGCAGCCACGGAGGGGTCGAAGCGACCGGTGGATGCACTCAGGCAGTTGGCGCTTGCGCAGCTCATGGCATATGCAAGCTGATCGGCAGGGGTGAGCCCGCGGGCAATCGCCACGGCGAAGGCCCCGACCATCGTGTCGCCGGAACCGACGGGATTCACGACCTCGATTCTGGGTGCACGTCCCTTGAAGAGGCCCGCCGCGCAGGCCATGACGGCACCGTCGCCCCCGAGCGAGACGACGACCTGACCGATTCCGCGGTCATGAAGCTCGCGCGCGGCCGCGCAGATCTCGTCGATGCTCGAGACGCTCCGACCAAGGACCTGTCCGATCTCGTCGGCATTGGGCTTGACCATGGTTGGGAGAGCGCTGATGCCCTGTTCGAGGAGGGTGCCTGACGTATCGAGGATGCATGGCTTCCCCGTGGCGCGCACACGGCCCACAAGGTCCGCGTAGACGTTGTCGTCCATGCCTTGAGGGGCGCTGCCATTGAGGGTGATGACATCGGCCTTGGCGGCGAGCTCACCTATCCTTTCGAGGAGAGCCCTGACCTCGGCCTCGCTTACCGTGCGCCCAGGCTCGAGGAACTCCGTGGAACGTCCGGACGGCTCGAGGACGTTCACACAGCAGCGGGTCTCGGCTTCGGTCCGTACGAACCGTTCCGTGATGCCGTCGTGTGCGAGGAGGTCGCAGAGGAGCCGTCCCGTATGTCCCCCCGCGAAGCCTGTTGCAATGACATCCTCGCCGCAGGTGGCGATTGCGCGGGCGGCATTCAGACCCTTGCCACCCGCACTGTCCGTGCAGGCGGCCACTCGCTGCACGGCCCCATCGGCGAGTGGGGACTCGAGGCGATAGGCCTTGTCGATGGACGTGTTGAGCGTGACGGTGCAGATCATTTGGCCTCCCGGGCTGTCCGTGTGGAGGGGCTTGGGCGTCGTAGGGCAAGAGTCTTCGCGCCTAGGAACCCTCTGGATAACTGGTTATAACCAGTATAGCGCCTGCAATCATATGCTTTTGGCGGTATGCGTCCGTCGAGCGCCCACCGATGGACTTGCGGGCGTTATGGGTCATCTTTTTGTAGCTATTAAATAAAACGCAGGTAGATATTGGCTTAATTGCGTTCTGTACGGAGCGGGCCGGCAGAGGGCTGTTTACGCCACGATACGTACGAATCCCATATTTCCCTGGTGCCAAGGGAAAGCAACCGACCTGTAAACGGCTATCAAAAAGATACCAGTTAGCATTTTCGCAGCTTACGTATGTTGTGTTGGTAGTGTCTTCATTTCTGAAAGGCATGGGAAATTTCCTTCTTGTTGCGCAGAGTGACAAATCGGTTTCAAGCCGAATAATCGCAGTTAAAACCCAAGAGAACCCGTTCATGTCAAATAGACTACCTTTTGCGTGTTGAAGATATGGTGAACCTATCCACAGAATCTTCACTCGCATACAATGCTCTCAAGGTATCTGGTAGTAACCAGTTGGACTCCAGTAACTAGCGAGAGCACCGAAGCGGTGGGGAGAGGAGATGCACATGGTAGATTTTGTCATTACGGGGCATGCGACCTTTGCTCCCGGCATGGCCGGAGCACTCGAGATGATTGCCGGTCCGCAGGAGCAGTTTACGGTCGTTCCCTTTCTCGAGGAGGATGCAGCGAGCTATGGTGACGCCATTGCAAGCGCCATTGCGGTGGCTGCCGACAATCCCGAGGGTGTGGTCGTCTTTTGCGACCTTGTAGGCGGAACGCCATTCAATCAGTCCATGATTGCAGCCGCGACACTTAGCAACGTTGACATCGTTGCGGGTTGCAACCTGCCGATGCTGCTCGAGTCCTGCTCGGAGCGAGTCTTCGGCGCCTCTCGGACCGAAGTCATCGATGCGGCCCTCACGGCAGGCACCATGGGCGTCGCTCACAAGGTGCTCGAGGTCGAGGCTGGGTCTGCGACAGATGACCTCGCTGGTGACGAGAGTGGCATCTGATGGAAAACCTCGGACAGTATGTGCTCGGAGCTTCGATAGCACTTCTCATCCTGCTCACGGTCATCGTGCTCATCTACTTCATCATCAGCTCTCGCAACGTCAAGCGTCAGAAGAAGTACTACGAGGAGATTCATACCACGATGGCCTGCAACCAGCGAGTCGTGCTCGCGAGTGGCATCTACGGCAAGCTCGTGCGCGTGGGAGAGGACACCTGCGACGTCGAGGTCAAGTCCGGCGCCGTACTCGAGGTATCGCGTGCGTCCATACAGCAGATCGTAGGCAAGACGAAGGAGCTCGACCTCTAGGGGTAGCGGGACGGGGCGACGGCGCCGAGCGCTTCTCTTGGCGCATGGCGACCCGTTGCATGACGGAGTACGTGCTCCCATGCGTGGGAGCGTGAGGTGCCACGGCAGGCGGCCGGCACCCTTACTAGAAAGGCAGACACATGAGCGAGCCAAACATCCTACTCACCCGCATCGACAACAGGCTTATCCACGGCCAGGTTGCCACTCAGTGGAATGGCACCATCGGTGCCAACCTCATTCTTGTTGCCAACGATGCGGTCGCTGGCAACAAGATGCGCCAGAACCTCATGGACATGGCGGCGCCCTCTGGCGTGGCCACCCGCTACTTCTCCCTGCAGAAGACCATCGAGGTCATCCACAAGGCGGCTCCCCGGCAGAAGATCTTCATCATCTGCGAGAACCCCGAGGACGTCCTCACGCTGATCAAGGGCGGTGTCCCCATCAAGAAGGTGAACATCGGCAACATGCACATGGCGGAAGGAAAGCGTCAGGTCGCCACTTGCGTTGCCGTGAATGATGCCGATGTCCAGGCGTTCAGGGAAATACAGGAAGGAGGAGTCGAGCTCGAGATTCGCAGGGTGCCTACCACGCCCGTGGAGGACACCGACAAGCTGTTCGCCTAGGTGCGAGCAATGCAGACGTCCCTCTTGGGGAGGGACAAGGAAGCTCCCATTGAGGGAGCAAGACAAATCTGAAAGGAGGGATGGGATATGGAATATAGTGCGATTCAGGTGCTTCTGGTCTTCGTTGTTGGCTTTATCTGCGGCATCGACCAGTTCAGCTTCCTCGAGTCCTTGTACCAGCCCATCGTGACCGGTGCCGTTATCGGTCTTATCCTCGGAGACGTGCAGACCGGCCTCATCATCGGCGGCACGTACCAGCTCATGACCATCGGTAACATGCCTGTCGGAGGTGCACAGCCACCCAACGCCGTCATCGGTGGCATCATGGCCACCGTCCTTGGCATCAGTATGCATGTCGATGCCAACACGGCCGTAGGTCTTGCAATCCCGTTCTCGCTGCTCGGACAGTACGGCGTTACCCTTATCTTTACGATCATGTCCCCCGTCATGGCAAAGGCTGATGCGTGCGCCCACAATGCCGACGTCAAGGGCATCGAGCGCATCAACATCCTTGCCATGGTCGCCCTCGGCCTGATCTTCGGTCTCATCTGCGCGCTGTTCTTTGTCGGTGGCGCCACCTTCGGCCAGACCCTTGCCAACGCGATCCCGACCTGGCTCATGACGGGCCTCTCCGCAGCGGGTGGCATGATGCGCTTCGTCGGCTTCGCCATCCTGCTCAAGGTCATGGTCTCCGGCGAGCTCTGGGGCTTCTACTTCATGGGGTTTGCGGCTGCCAACATCGTTGTTGCCAACACGACCCTTTCCAGCCCGGCGCTGATCATCCTTGCCCTTATCGGCTTCGGTATCGCGTTCTGGGACTATCAGATTCAGACCAAGTTCAAGACGGCTGCGCCTGCGCTTGCCGCTAACGGAGGTGACGAAGAGGATGGCATCTAACGAGACGTACGTCATTCCTGACACCTACCAGAACACCACCCCCGCACCCGCTCTTGACCAGAAGACCCTCAACAAGATGGTCTGGCGCTCCCTGTTCCTCCAGGGCTCGTTCAACTACGAGCGCATGCAGTCCTGCGGTTGGCTGTATGGCATCCTTCCCGGCCTGGAGAAGATTCATGCCGACAACAAGGATGACCTCGCGGCCTCAATGAGCCACAACATGGAGTTCTTCAACACGCATCCCTTCCTGGTCACGTTCGTGATGGGCATCGTGTTGTCGCTCGAGCAGAACAAGGTTGACATTCCAACCATCCGTGCCGTCCGCGTGGCCGCAATGGGTCCGCTCGGTGGCATCGGTGACGCCCTGTTCTGGTTCACCCTCGTGCCGATCACGGCTGGCATCACGTCCAACATGGCCATTGCCGGCAACCTTGCGGCACCGTTCATCTTCCTGATCGTGTTCAACGTCTTCCAGTTCATCATCCGCTTCTGGCTCATGAACATGTCCTACAAGATGGGCGTGGGTGCCATCGACATGCTGACGGCAAACGCGAAGGAGTTCACGCGCGCCGCCTCCATCCTCGGTGTCTTCGTCATCGGCTGCCTGACCGTGTGCTATGGCGGCACCAAGCTTGGCCTTAAGATTCCTAACGGCACCACCAACACGGCCAAGGCCATCACCTCGATCGTGAGCAATGACGACGTGTCCAACTTCGACAACGCCACTGCTGTCGACCTTGGCAACGGCTACAGCGAGGTTACTGTCAACACCAACGTCGAGAGTCCTGTCTACGTTGACATCCAGTCGATCCTCGATGGTATCTGCCCGAAGCTCATTCCCCTGGGTCTCACGTTGATGCTCTACGCTCTCATGACCAAGAGAAGGTGGACGCCCATCAAGGGAATCTGTCTGCTCCTTGCGATTGGTCTCGTTGGCGGCTTCATCGGAATCTGGTAGAGAAATCGTCAGTACCTCCTTCCCATCCCCTGGACGCGTAGTGCAGTCGCCTCCGCCTAGGCGATGACACGATGGGGGATGCCGGGCAGGACTCCCGGCATCCCCCCAATGTGGATAAGTGGAGTTGGTATCATTTTTGGGCACAGGCCATAGTGGTGTGAACGAAAATCAATGAACCGTTCTACACACTAAGGCACATTGACGCCAAGCCTCGAAAGGCACCAGATATGACCAGCTCAACAGGAAAACAGCCTCTCTACGACCAGATGGTCGAGATGTTGCGAAACAAGATTTACAACGAGCTGCAGACTGGTGACGCACTCCCCTCCGAGCGTGAGCTTACCCAACGCTACGGGGTCTCTCGTACGACGGTCCGTCTTGCTCTGAATGAGCTCGAACGCATGGGTCTCATCGTGCGAAGGCATGGCAAAGGCACGTTCGTGGCCGAGAACAAGAACGAGATCACGGATCTGACAGGTACCTACAGCTTTACCGATCAGATGAAGGAACTCGGGCGCGTACCTCTGACCACCATCCTCGAGTTCGGGGTGGTGGAGGCGACGAAGAACATAGCGGCTCACCTTGGGCTGCACATTGGCGACGGGGCCATCAGCATGAAAAGGCTCCGTTCAGCAGATGGGGTTCCGATGATGGTGGAGTACACCTGGGTGCCGTCATCGGCCATGCCAGGTCTCACGCGTGCCGACCTTGAGAGAAAGTCCCTCTATGGTCTCATGGAGGAGGACTACCAAATCAAGATTCATGTTGCCAACGAGGAGTTCTGCGCAAGCGTGGCAGATCGAACGGACGCGGAGCTGCTTGGCATCAAGGAGGGTGCGCCCGTTCTCAACCTCGAGCGCACCACATATATGGACAGGAACGTTATCGTTGAATACACGCTCAGCATCGCCCGTGCCGACCAGTTCAGGTATAAGGTCTCTCACGTGCGGAGCTGAGCTCGGAAGGAGCTAGCCAGCATGTTCGAGAAGGACGAGTCCGCCTTGGCGGCAATGGGCGCACACATCACCACGCGCGAAATCAAGCAGCAGCCCGACCTCTGGGAATCGACGCTCGGGATCTACCAGGAGAACCTCCCCGCCATCGAGTCGTTTCTCGCCAGGGCAGAGAAGATGGCTGGCAAGAAGCCTTTGCACGTCGTTCTCGCCGGCGCGGGAACCTCTGCCTACGTAAGCGACACCGTGACACCCTACCTGCGTCGCGTTGCACATGCGGATGCCTACGTCTTCGAACCCCGGGCGACGACCGATATCGTCTCCGCGCCACTCGACTTCCTGCGTCCGAGCGATCCGACCGTCTTCGTCTCGTTCGCTCGCAGCGGCAACAGTCCCGAGAGCCTTGCTGCCGTCGAACGTGCCGACCAGGTGCTTGACAACGTCCTCTTCCTCAACATCACCTGTGCTCCAGAGGGTGCGCTGGCACGTCGGTTTGAGGGGAACGAGCGCTCCCTCACGCTGCTCATTCCCGAGGCCAACGATCTTGGGTTTGCGATGACCGGCAGCTATTCCTGCATGGAGCTGCTCTGCAACCTCATCTTCGACCCCTCGTCCTTCGAGCAGAAGTCTGCCTGGGTTGCCCAGGCGGCATCCATGGGTCGTGACGTCATCGCTCGCGAGGGACAGATCGCCTCGTGGCTCGACGGTGACTTCGACCGCATCACGTACCTCGGCTCGGGTTCGCTCGCCGGTATGACGCGCGAGTGTCAGCTCAAGATCCTCGAGCTCACGGCGGGTAAGGTCGCCACCTGCTTTGACTCCTCCATGGGGTATCGTCACGGACCCAAGTCCTTCGTCGATGGCTGCACGCTTGTCTTCGGTCTCGTGGGCAACGACCCCTATACGCGCGATTATGATCTCGACATCCTGAACGAGATCGCCGGTGACGGCATCGCCGCCCACACCATCGCCATTCAGCAGCCTGGCAAAGAGACGTATGCGGGGGAGTCCTTCACCTTCGACGCCGCCGCGACGCCCCTGCCCGAGGGCTACCTCGCCCTGCCGTACGTGATGGTCGCCCAGACCGTTGCGCTCCTCACCTCAGTGAAGGTCGGCAACACCCCTGACACGCCCTCTCCCACGGGAACGGTCAATCGCGTGGTCAAGGGTGTTACCATTCATCCGTTCATGGTCTAGGGCACTGACAGGAGGAGGTCTCGCATGGAGTCTTTCGCGTTCTATTCCGAGCGGTTCGTGCTGCCTGGCGGGGTGTTTGGCACTGGTTACCTGCCTGTCGTTGACGGGAAGTTTGGTGCCTTCACGTCGGAAAGACCCGAGGGCACCGTCGTCGATGCTTCGGGCAAGTGGGTGGCTCCAGGATTCGTGGATACCCACATCCACGGTTTCTTTGGTCACTCGTCCACCGACAAGGATGCGGCGGGCTTGAATGCCGCCAGCGTTGAGCTCGCACGTCATGGGACCACGTCGTGGCTGCCCACGACCTTCACCCAGGACGTGAAGGATCTCGGAGAGTGCTGCGAGTCGATCGCCGATACGGCCGAGTCGCGTGGCAGTGACTTCGTGGGTGCCCGCATCCAGGGCATCTTCCTCGAGGGACCCTTCTTCACGCTGAAGCACGTCGGTGCCCAGAACCCCGCCTTCCTGATCGATCCCAGGATCGAGATCCTCGAGGGATGGCAGCGCGCTGCCCGGGGGGCCATACGCAAGAGCGCGCTCGCACCCGAGCGCGCGGGTTCGACGGAGTACATCGTTGCGGCTACCGCCATGGGTGTGAAGTGCGCCATCGGCCACACCGACGCCACCTACGAGCAGACGATGGCAGGGGTGGCCGCAGGTGCGAGCATCTTCGTACACACCTATAACGGCATGCGCGGCCTCCATCACCGCGACCCGGGTGTCGTCGGGTGCGCCATGACCACGCCCGAGACCTATGCCGAGATCATCTGCGACGGCAAGCATGTCACGCCAGGCGCATGCAAGGTCCTCGTCAACGCCAAGGGCTGGGACCACGTGGTTCTCATCACCGATTGCCTGGCCTGCGGCGGCATGCCCGAGGGTGAGTACACGAGTGGCGGTCTGGCTGTCGTCATGCGAGATGGCCTGTGCTACCTGCGCGACAGCGATAGCATCGCGGGCTCGGTCCTCACGCTCTCGCAGGGTGTCAAGAACTTCTACGACTGGGGTATCGTGACGGCCGAGCAGGCCATTCGCATGGCAACAGAAGTGCCTGCCCTTGCCAACGGCATCGATGGCAGCTGCGGCAGCATTGTTCCGGGACGCGACGCCGATGTCGTCATCCTCAACGCCGACCTCACGCTCGACGCCACCTACGTTGGGGGTTCGCTTGTGAGGTAGCGCTCTCTCCCGATACACGTATCCGCAGGTTCATGAGGCGGTGCGACGTTCGGCAGATGCCGGGCCCGCATCGCCTCGTCTATGCCAGGAGGAAGAGCACGATGAGATAGGAGCCCGTGAGCATCACGGCGACGGCATCCATGGTACGGAAGCGCAGCGGATGCCAATGGCTTCTCCCGACGGAGCCTTCGTAGCAACGGGCGTCGAGCGCGCGTGCAACCCCGTCGGCGTGGCGCATCGCGCTGCCGAGAAGTGCTACGAGCATGGGTCCAATCGAACGGACGCGATGCGCGAAGCTCCCCTCGCCCATGCCGCCGCCGCGTGCCGTCTGAGCATCGATGATGGCCGAGGCCTCGTCCGCGAGTGTGGGGATGAAGCGAAGCATGAGAGAGAAGACCATGGCAAGCTCGTGACCAGGCCCTCCGAGGTGCGTAATGGGGGCGAGGGCTGCATCGAAGGCGTCGGCGAGCTGAATCTGCGTTGTCGTGAGCAGAATGATGGCCCCATAGAGGATGGCTGCGGAGAGACGAAGCGGGTAGCAGACGGCCCACCAGATGGCCTCGTCGGTGATCGCGACCGGACCCAGCGTCAAAACGATCGTGCCCGTATGCACATAGAAGAGGTTGAAGACGCCGAGGATGACGAGAACCACCACCAATGGCCTCACCGAGGCGAGCACGTTTCTGAGGGGGAGACGGGCGACGACGACGAGTGCTGCCGCACAGGAGAGCCCGAGCGCGAGCTGAAGCGGCGTCACGATGAAGAAGACCGTCACCATGAGCGCAAGCGCGCAGGCAAGCTTTGCTCGCGGATCGAGGCGGTGGACGGGCGAGTCGGCATGGTAGTACTGGCCAATGGTGATCCTGAGCGCCACCTAGACCACCGCCCCAGAGGAGCCGAAGGTGGTCGCTCGTGTCGTGATGGCTGCAATGAGCTCGTCCTCGTTGAGGGGGTTGTCGAGAGGCGCCATACCGTCTCGCTCGAGCGCGAGTGCAAACCGGAGTGGGGCAGGAAGGCCGAGGCCGCCCGTCTTGAGCAGCTCCTCGTGTCCTGGCGAGAAGACCTGGGCAGGCGTGCCCTGCATGAGGAGCCTCGACTGGTCGAGAACGATGACCTCACTGCAGACGGCGGCATCCTCCATGCTATGGGTGACCTCGATGACCGTCGTACCAGTGCCGTTGACCTCGGAGAGTATGCGTCTGAGCTCGGCACGTCCCCGGGGGTCGAGGCCGGCCGTCGGCTCGTCGAGGACGAGGATCCTGGGTTCCATGGCAAGGACGCCGGCGATGGCGCACAGACGTCTCTGGCCGCCCGAGAGCTCGAAGGGGGAGGCGTCCGCCTTCCCGGAGATTCCCACGAGGTCGAGGGCACGTGCGGCGCGACGGGTGATCTCGTTCGGAGAGAGGCCCATGTTGCGTGGGCCGTACGAGACGTCCTCGATGACGGTCTCCGCAAAGAGCTGCCGCTCTGGATGCTGCATGACGAAGCCCACGACGCCGTGGAGCCTGCGGCGGTCGCGGCGTTTCCCTGTGGGAGTGCCATCGATGACGATACGACCCCCGTCCGGTACCTCGAGAGCGCAGACCAGGCGAAGGAGCGTTGATTTTCCAGAGCCTGTCTGTCCGATGATGGCGCAGGTGGAGCCTGCGGGGACGGAGAACGTCACGTCGGAGAGGGCGGCATGACCGCGGGCGTCGTCGGAGTAGCTGTACGAGACGTGCTCGCAGATCACCGCAGGTGGTTCATCAGAGGGCGCGCAGGCACAGGGGACGGACGCGTGCGCAGCGTGTGCCTCGCTGGCGCATGCTCTGGCGAGGCTGTGCCTCAGCTCGTCTTCGTCGCAGGTCAGGGGCACGCTCACGCCATGATGGCGCAATGCGGCCGAGAGGCGCGCCGCAAAGGGGGCCTCGAGCGACAGGCCCCGAAGCTCACCCACGTGAGAGAAGACCTCGCGCGGCGTGCCCTCGACGGCGATTCTGCCACGGTCCATGACGATGACGCGGTCGGCGGCGAGGGCCTCGTCCATGAAATGCGTGATGTGTACGAGGGTTGTCCCCGCGACGTGTATGCGACGCATGACGTCCATGATCGATCGACGGCCGCGAACGTCGAGAAGGGCGCCGGGTTCATCGAGCACGAGAACCCGTCTTTCCATGGCGAGTGCGCCAGCGATGGCGACGCGTTGCTTCTGACCACCGGAGAGACGGGTGGGGTCCATGTCGGCATATGTCTCGAGAGCAACACGGTGCAGTTCGCGGGCTACGCGAGCCCCGATTTCTTCAGGGGGCACGCCGAGGTTCTCGGGGCCGAACGCCACGTCTTCCGCTACGACCGTAGTGATGATCTGATCGTCGGGGTTCTGAAACACGAGACCGATTTCACGTCGAGCACGGCGATACGCGCTGAGATCGGCGTCTCCTTCGTCGAGCACGTGCTCGCCCACGAGTTCGACCGTTCCCGCGTCAGGGGCAAGGAGCCCGCAGATCACCGAGGCGAGCGTGGACTTTCCCGAACCGTTGGCGCCCAGCACACAGACCCACTCGCCCGGCGCGACCGAAAGGCTTACGTCATCGAGCGCGGCCATGTCCTCGCCATAGACGAGGGTTACGTGCTCGAGTGAGATGGCCGGCCTGGTTATGGCTGCTACGGCGGGCATGCGCTACTTTCCGATTGCCCTTGAGACGGGTTTGAGGACAACTGCGCACACGACGCAGTTGATGGCCACCTTGGCGATGTTGAAGGGCAGGAGGGCCGGAACGACGAGGGCCATCACATCGGAAACGGACACGTGTGCGTAGATGGGGGTTATGACGAGGTTCATCACGACGCTCGCCGCCACGCTCACCACGGCACCGACCACAAGGCTCAGGATAAGGCCCCTGCGCGAACCGTTGCGCCGATAGACGAGAGCGGCGGGAACAACGAGTGAGAACGTGGCGACCATTGCCATGATCATGCCCCAGAAGCCGCTTGCGGTCGCGATGTGCGGCAGATACGAGATGACCGAGACGACCGCGCCGGTTGCGGGACCAAAGACAAGCCCTGCGATGAGCGCGACGATGCCCGATGGGTCGTACTTGAGCCACGAGATTCCCGGGACGATCGGAAACTCAACGAAAAGCGTGCAGATGGCCGCGGCTGCGCAGAGTAGCGCGGTCATCGCGATGCGTCTCGTGGACCATCCGTTCTCGTTGCTCGTGGTCGAATGACTGTCGTTCGAAGAGAACGTGGAGTTCTGTGCCATGTGGCACCTCTGTTTCTTTCATCCGGACTATAACCGTTGGTCCCGGGTTTGCACCGGGTCAGCCGCATTCTCGCGGGTCGCGGACTATCACCGCCAGTGGGGATTCTCACCCCGCCCTGAAACCGTCGCCGCAGACTATAGCACGAGTCGATGAGGCTGACGAGGAGACGGACCTCGCCGAAACACTCTTTGGATATGCATCCGGGGTCAAAATCACGTGTCAATTCGAGCTCGGGCGCATAACCAAAAAGCAGGACTGGAAAGGGCGACCCGCCGCACTCCCTACGACTGCCTTGGCGAGGTAGACCATGGCTCTTGGCAATAGTCAGGGGCGAACGGATACGATCTTGCCTTGTTCTATACTGTGACGAAACCTGTCGCGGCAAGAATCGCGCAGAATCTGCGTATGTCGACGTACCGAACGGAGCGTGTTGCAGCCATGCCCGAAAGCGGCTATGACTTAGATGCCCTTGCCTGGAGACTCCGGGGCATCGTAGGCGAGGAGAACGTCCTCGTTGATGAGCCCATGTGTGAGCACACCACCTTTAGAATCGGTGGTCCCGCCGATGTATATGTCATCCCAGATGATCCCGAGGAGATTCGGGACGTCCTGCGTGAGTGCACGAACGCCGGGGTTCCCTACTTTGTGCTCGGCTATGGTTCCGACCTGCTCGTCTCCGACGAGGGGTGTCGCGGTGTGATCGTGGCTCTCGGAGACGACCTCGTAGGCGTGACGGTGGAAGATGACGAGATGACCTGTGAGGCGGGCGTTGGCCTCAAGGAGGCCTCCGAGATGGCTTGTGAGCTTGGGCTCTCGGGCCTCGAGTTTGCCTGCGGCATTCCGGGCTCAGTCGGCGGCGCCTGCTTCATGAACGCCGGTGCCTACGGTGGCAGCATGGCCGACGTGCTCAAGTGCGTGCGCGTTCTCAGGACCGATGGCACGCAGGACACCCTTGGCATCGACGAGCTCGACTTGGGATATCGCCATAGCCGCATAGCCGACGAGGGCATGGTCGTGCTCTCGGCCACCTTTGACCTCAACCGCGGAAATCCCGAGAAGATTCGCCAGGTCATGGATGAACTCACACGAAAGCGCGAGGAGAGGCAGCCGCTCGAGTTCCCGAGCGCAGGTTCTACCTTCAAGCGTCCCGAGGGCTACTTTGTGGGCAAGCTCGTCACCGATGCCGGTCTTAAGGGCTACCAGTCCGGGGGTGCTGCGGTGAGCAAGAAGCACGCGGGCTTTGTCGTCAACGTCGGCAATGCCACTGCAGCTGACGTCCATGCCGTCATCGAGCACGTGCAGGACGAGGTCGAACGGCAATTTGGTGTGCACCTCGAGCCCGAGGTGCGTTTCCTGGGCTAGGAAGGTCGTCTGGACTCGGGTGGAGCGGCCTGTCACGAAGTCTTGCTGAACACCTGCAGAATTATCGGCCGAATGTACGAGCTCATTCTTGTTGCATTGCTGGAGCGGATGCCAGGCCTGTCTCAACTGGGAATCTTACGGGGTTGCTGGCACAACTCGTGCAGTGCCTTCCGGAGACTCGTACATCGGTGGGCTTTTTCTGCAGGTCAGCAGTCTCTCCGCCCATGTGTGAGATGTGATGGGGGTGCGGACCATGAGTTTGTCCAGAGAGGTGCCTGTATCCCTAGTTCTTCAGTGAGTTCAGCGGCGCCGGGAAGCGTCCGCCTCGGTGCGTGAGCACGTTGCCCGCGAAAGCGTTGACAGGCATGACGGGGGCGCTGCCGAAGAGGCCGCCGAACTCGAGCATGTCTCCCTCGGCGTGATTGATGGCGGGGATAAGACGGACGGCCGTGGTCTTGGTGTTGATCACACCGATCGCCATCTCGTCTGCGATGATGCCCGCGATTGCCTCCACGGGCGTGTCACCTGGGATGGCAATCATGTCGAGGCCGACGGAGCAGACCGAGGTCATGGCCTCAAGCTTCTCGATGGTGAGCGAGCCGTCAACGGCAGCCCTGATCATGCCGGCATCCTCGGAGACGGGGATGAAGGCACCCGAGAGCCCGCCTACCGACGAGCTGGCCATGACACCACCCTTCTTGACGCAGTCGTTGAGAAGGGCGAGCGCGCAGGTGGTGCCGGGACCGCCGCATTCGCCCACGCCGATGATCTCGAGGATCTTGGCCACGGAGTCGCCTGCGGCAGGGGTGGGAGCGAGAGACAGGTCCACGATGCCCTTCTCCACGCCAAGTCGGCGCGAGGCCTCGCGACTCATGAGCTCGCCGGCGCGGGTGATTTTGAACGCGGTCTGCTTTATCCGCTCTGCGACCTCCATGAGACTGGCGTCATCGGGCAGCTCCTGGAGTGCCGCGGCCATGACGCCGGGACCGGAGACACCCACGTTGATAACCGCATCGGCCTCTCCGGAGCCATGGACGGCACCCGCCATGAACGGGGAGTCCTCGACCATGTTGGCGAAGACGACGAACTTCGCGGCACCGTAGCAGTCGATGTCGGTGGTACGTCGCGCGCACTCCAGGATGGTCTCGGCGGAGAGGAGCACGGCATCCATGTTGATGCCGGCGCGCGTGGAGGCGATGTTGAGTGACGAGCATACGCGTTCGGTGGAGGCGAGCGCCTCCGGTACGGACTCGATGAGCTTGCGATCGGTCTCGCCGATGCCCTTCTGCACGAGCGCGGAGAAGCCGCCCATGAAGTCGATTCCCAGGGTCGCGGCCGCGCGATCCATGGTACGGGCGATGGGGGAGAGGTCGGCGTCCGGGCAACCTGCCGCGATCTGTGCGATGGGTGTCACCGAGACGCGCTTGTTGGCAATGGGGATCCCATACTCGCTCTCGAGGTCCTCGGCGGTGGACACGAGATGCTTTGCCGTGCGCGTGATCTTCTCATAGACCTTGTCGCACAGGCGGTCCATGTCCTCGTCCGCACAGCCCATGAGCGAGATTCCCATGGTGATGGTACGAAGGTCGAGGTTCTGTTCGGAGACCATGGAGAGGGTCTCGCTGACTTCCCGCGGAGTGATGTCCATGTGGTGCCTTTCATCCTCGTGTGTGCCGCGTTCCATTATGCGCCCAAGGGGAGAACGAGCTGCGAGATGGTGCGTCTCGTCCACGAAGTTCCCGTTGACAGTCCCTGTACCAGCGGGGATTCATGAAGGCATACGTCCGTATGGGTATATAAACATCACTAAACATAAAAGTCGTGTTTACAGCCGATAATATGTAAACAAGTATATAAACAGACCGCTTATGCTCAAATATGTACCGTTCATAGAGGGTCGTGTTTCTGTCCGTTTTGTCTGCTGGTACAACGGATGGCGAGGAAGAAAACGTTCGTAAACGTACGTCTCAACGAGTCCAACGTACGGCACCAGCGGGAACCGAAAAACTCTGCATGAAGGCATGAAGGGAGTTGGGTAGGGGGAAGGTCGGCTCGTCACGGCGAGCAGATGTTTTTGTCTGTTTATGTGCTCACACAGAGGTGAGCACAGACGGGAAGCAACAGGGAAGGGAAAAAAGAGCATGAACATCTCAAGAAGGAACTTCGTCAAGTATGCGGGTCTCATGGGTGGTGCGGCTGGCATGGGTTCGCTCGTCGGCTGCTCCGGCTCCAGCTCCAGCTCGGATTCGAGCGCCAGCTCGGGCTCGAAGATCAAGATTGGCGTCTCGATCTGGAGTTCCACCGACGCTCTCGGCAAGCTCTCCGTTGACATCATCCAGAAGGCCGCCGACATCCTCGGCGTCGAGGTCACCACGGTCGACCAGGGTCATGTCTCCGAGCAGGTCACGGCTTCCGTCGAGACCCTCTGCGCGGCAGGCTGCAACGGCATCGTCATCTGCAACTCCGCTGACTCGGAGATGACCTCCGCGATCAACACCTGCAACGACAACAATGTCTACCTTGCCCAGTTCTACCGCATGATCTCCAAGGACGCCTCTCCCGACGTCTATTCGCTGGCCGAGGCCTCCAAGTACTTCGTCGGCTCCGTACACGAGGACGAGGTCGGCAATGGCGAGAAGCTCATCGAGCTGCTCACCGCCGACAACGCGGATGCCTACAAGGGCCTCACCAAGGGTGCCCGCAACATCAAGCTCGAGGCCTGGACCGTCGGCGACGCCACGTTCCAGCTGCGCTGGAAGGGCTATAAGTCCGGCGTGTCCACCTGGAACTCCGCGAATCCCAGCGACCCCGTGACCCTCTCCGACCCCGTCTACGCCAACACCTCATCCTCCGAGGGCGCCAACGTCACCCAGCAGTTCTATAACACCGACCCGAAGATGGACGCCCTGATCGTTGCCGGCGGCGGTGGTGACCCGCTCGTGGGTTCCGTGGGCCAGCTCGCGAACATGGGTCTCACCGGTACGATCCGCGTGGCCTCCACCGACTTCCTCGATGACCTCAAGGATCAGCTCCAGACCGGTGGCATGTACTGCGAGTCCGGCGGCCACTTCTGCGACCCGCTCTACTCCTTCCTGATGGTCTACGCCGCCTGCAAGGGTAACTCCGACTTCATGCCGAGCGCTGGTAGCTATGGCAAGGAGATCCTGTTCCCGTACGTGTACGTCTCCTCCGTCTCCGAGTACGAGGACTACGAGAAGTACTTCGTCGACGAGGCCCCCTATACCGACGACGAGATCTCGAAGCTTGCCGCGATGAGCTTCGATGACCTCGACAAGTCAGCGACGTCGCTCTCCATCGAGGATGTCAAGACGCGTCACGCATAGAGCTTGACTCACGCCCGTCTGCAGGGGCGGGTCCGTTCCTTGGGCCTGCCCCTGCTCTACGACGGTTTCTCGCGAAAGGATTGGTGGATGGAACTTATCAAGAGGGCGAGGCAGAGCCAGTGGTACGGCGTGGGTCTGCTTCTCATCGTCACGGCACTGGTCTGGCTCGTGTTCAAGGCCATGTGCCCCAGCACGTTCGGAGATCCGGACCAGCTCCTTACCTATCTGCAGACCGGCCTCATCTATGCCGTGGGCGGGTGTGGGCTGTACTTCATCGTCGTCATGGGTCTCTGGGACTTCTCCATCGGCTCGGTGCTCGTGCTCTCGTGCCTCATGGCAATCGGCTTCTCTCAGTCGATGGGCATCCTGGGTCTGATCGTGGCCCCGATTCTCTGTGGTGCGCTTCTCGGAGCTGCCAACGGCCTCGCCTACATCAAGCTGCGCATTCCATCACTGATCGTCACCGTCGGCCTCTCGCTCATCTACGAAAGCCTCTCGGTCTTCGCCTCGGGCTGGTCGGGCACGCGTCTTGGTGACGCGTACAAGATGTTCGGCTCGTATCCGTGGAATCTCATCCTGGCCGTGCTGGCGTTTGCCCTCTGCACGTTCATTCTCAAGTACACCAAGCTCGGCACATACGTGAACGCCATCGGCGCCAACGAGGCGACGGCCAAGAACATGGGCGTCAACGTCGACAAGTACAAGTTCCTTGCGTTCGTGCTCTGCTCGACGTTCGTGGGCATCATGGCCATCCTCTACATCGGCTACGGCACCGCCCAGACCCCCATGACGGGGATGCTCTCGCAGTCGCTCAACTTCAAGCCGCTCATGGGCACGTTCTTCGGCCTGGCCTTCAAGAAGTACGGCCACCCGGTCGCCGCGATCGTCATAGGTGAGTTCATCATCTCGATGATGTTCGCCGGCTTCGTTGCCCTGGGCATGCCCGTCACGATCAACAACGTGGTCACGGGCGCGACCCTGCTCGCAATAATCTGCATCACCACCAAGCGCATCAAGGGCGCCGTCGTCAAGTAAGGGAGGGATACACCATGGAACAGAAGCTGCTGCTTCACGCCGAGAAGATCGATAAGAGGTTCGGCCCCACGCATGCCGTCAACGAGGTGTCCCTCGACTTCCTCGAGGGCGAGGTCCACGCCCTCATCGGCGAGAACGGCTCGGGCAAGTCAACGTTCACGAACATGCTCACGGGCATCCTGCCCATTGGGTCGGGCACGTTCACGCTCATGGGACATGACGTGGCACCCAAGAACCAGGTCGATGCCAACCACCAGGGCATCGCCATCGTGGTCCAGGAGACCGGTACGCTCGGTGGCCTCTCCGTCGCCGACAACATGTTCCTCGGCGATGAGGACCAGTTCATCAGGAGGGGCATCAAGGACACCGCCGCCATGAACAGGAAGGCGCAGGAGCTTCTCGACGCCTACGGCCTCGGGTACATCAAGGCGACGAGCATCATCGACAACTACGACTTCGAGGACCGCAAGCTCGTCGAGATCGTCAAGTCCACGTGGTTCGACCCTGCAGTCCTCGTCATCGACGAGACGACCACGGCGCTCTCGCAGAAGGGTCGCGACAAGCTCTTCGAGGTCATGGACCACGTACGCGAGCTCGGCCACTGCGTGATCTTCATCTCGCACGACATGGGCGAGGTACTCAAGATGGCCGACCGCATCTCCATCCTGCGCGACGGTGACTTCGTCACGACCGTCAACCGCGAGGACGTGGACGAGGACCAGCTCAAGACGCTGATGGTCGGTCGACAGATGGATGACCACTACTACCGCACCGACTATCCCGACTATGCCCGAGAGCAGCCCGGCGAGACGGCCGTCTCCGTGCGTGGGGTCACGGTTCCCGGTATGATCGACGACATCTCGTTTGACCTTCATCGCGGTGAGATCCTGGGGATCGGCGGCCTGTCGGAGTGCGGCATGCACGAGGTCGGCAAGGCCATCTTCGGTGCGTCATACGACCGGACCGGCGAGGTGGTCCTCGCCGACGGTACCAAGGTCAAGGACATCAACACCGCCATCGACCACTCCATCGCCTATGCGTCAAAGGACCGCGACAACGAGTCGCTGCTCATCAACGATACGATCGAGGACAACATCGCACTGCCGTCGATGCGTGACATGGGGCGCGTGCTCTCCGACAAGAAGCTCCGGGAGTTCTCGGACAAGTACGCCGTGCTCATGAGTACGAAGATGGTCAGTGTCAACCAGTACGTCTCGGCGCTTTCCGGCGGCAACAAGCAGAAGGTCGTGCTCGCGCGCTGGCTGGGCAAGCAGTCGGACATCCTCGTCCTCGACTCGCCCACTCGCGGCATCGACATCAAGGTCAAGGCAGCCATCTATGCCCTGCTCGAGCAGATGCGCAAGGAGAACAAGGCGATTCTCATCATCTCCGAGGAGATCATGGAGCTTCTCGGCATGTGCGACCGGATCTTCGTCATGAAGGACGGCAAGATTAACGGCGAGCTCACGCGCAGCCCCGAGCTGTCCGAGCAGGACCTCATCTCGAAGATGGTTTAGGAGGCAGGACAGATGACAACTTCAAACGACACGGCGATCGATCCCAAGACGACCGCTATCGACGACAAGAAGAAGGACGCTTTTGCCGCACGCATCCGCGGGTTCCTTCCCCTCATCGGCTTCGTGGTGATTCTCGGCTTCTTTGCCATCGCGACCGGCGGCTCGATTCTCACGCCCAAGAACATCACGTTGATTCTCTCCGGCGGGTACATGCTCATGATCGCCGCCTGCGGCGTGTGGCTGATCATGACGATGGGATGCCTGGACTTCTCCCAGGGCTCCATGCTTGGCGTCTCGTGCGCCGTCTTCTGCGCGCTGTCGCAGTACAACCTCGTGCTCGCCATTCTCGGCGGTATCGCCACGGGCGGAGTCATCGGGGCCATCAACGCCTACTTCCACGTATATCGTCAGATTCAGTCGTTCGTGGTCACGATGTGCGTGATGTTCCTGCTCCGTGGCGTCTGCGCGTTCATCACGACCACGAGCCCGGTCTATGCGGCGACATACGTCACGACTTTCAATGACATGACGCTTCTGATGGGTATCACCCTCGCCGTGCTCGTGATTACCTACGTCGTGACCCGCTTCACCTCCATCGGCCACAACCTCAAGGCCATTGGCGCCAACGAGAAGGCCGCCCGCTTTGCCGGCATCAAGGTGCAGAAGACCAAGGTGATCGTCTACATCGTCGCCGGTTGCCTCACGGGCTTCGCCGCATTCATCAATGCCATCAAGGTCGGGTCAGTCACCTCGACCGCCGGCAACATGCTTGAGACGCAGCTGCTCATCGCCATGGTGCTCGGTGGCATGCCCATCAACGGCGGTGCGCGCGCACGTTTCTCCAACATCGTCATCGGCGTGCTCTCGTATCTCATCCTCCAGAAGGGCCTGGTCATGATGGGCTTCACCACCGAGATACAGCAGCTCATCCTCGGCGTCGTATTCATCATCATGGTGGCGCTCTTCTCCGACAGGAGCTCCAACCAGGTAATCAAGTAGGCCTCAATCGCTGAGGCGCCTCCCACTGTCCCGCCTCTCCCACCCCCCTTCCTTCCTCCACAGGGGCGGGACATCCTGGGAGCTGTCGCAACGCCAACCAGAAAGTTAACCCGAGAAGGGAATCGCCATGCTCAGCATCAAGCAGTACAAGTTCTGGTTCTGCCCCTGCACTCAGGACCTTTATGGTGACGAGGTCCTCGCTCACGTCGCGGAGCACTCCGCAGAGGTCGTGTCTGCCCTCAACGCGTCGAAGAGCGTCCCCTATGAGGTGGTCCTCAAGCCCAACCTGCTCACCAATGACGTGATCTCGGCCACGTTCGCCGCCGCGAACGCCGACCCCGAATGCGCCGGCATAATCACCTGGGCGCATACGTTCTCACCCTCCAAGTCCTACATCCATGGCCTCCAGCAGCTTACCAAGCCGCTGTGCCAGTTCGCGACGCAGTACAACGAGGAGATCCCGTACGACTCGATCGACATGGACTTCATGAACGAGAACCAGGCAGCGCATGGTGAGCGCGAGCTGGGACACATCTTCGCCCGCATGCGCTGGACCCACAAGGTGATCTTCGGCCACTGGAGAGACGAGGGAGTCCTCTCCGAGCTCGGCGCGTGGCAGCGTGTGGCCGTGGGCGTCATCGAGAGCCGCAACATCCGCGTCGCCCGATTCGCGGACACGATGCGCAACGTCGCCGTGACCGATGGTGACAAGATCGAGGCGGAGATCAAGTTCGGATGGACCGTCGACGCCTGGCCTGTGAACGACCTCGTCCCCTACGTGGATGGTGTGAGTGCCGCCGAGGTCAAGGCCCTCACCGACGAGTACTACGACACGTACGAGATCATCCTCGACGGTCGGGATCCCCAGGAGTTCCGCCGTCACGTCGAGGTGCAGGCAGCCCAGGAGATCGGCATCGAGCGCTTCCTCGAGGAGCACGGGTACAACGCGTTCTCCGACCACTTCGGGGACCTCGGTGGCCTGAAGCAGCTGCCGAGCCTTGCCGTCCAGCGCCTCATGCAGAGGGGCTACGGCTTTGGCCCCGAGGGCGACTGGAAGACGCCTGCGATGGTGCGTCTCATGAAGGTCATGACCGCCGGAATGGACGGCGCGAAGGGCTCCGCGCTCATGGAGGACTACACGTACAACCTCGTTCCCGGCAAGGAGGGCATCCTCGAGAGCCACATGAGCGAGGTGGATCCCTCCGTGGCCGATGGTCGCATCGCCATCCGTGCCACGCCGCTCTCCATGGGGGAGCGCGAGGACCCCGCCCGCCTCATCTTCACGGGCAAGACCGGTCCCGCCATCGCGACGTCGCTCATCGACCTCGGCAATCGCTTCCGTCTCATCGTGCAGGACATCGACTGCAAGAAGGTCGAGAAGCCCATGCCCATGCTTCCCACCGGCACCGTGTTCTGGACCCCGAGGCCTGACCTCAAGATCGGCACGACCGCCTGGATCTACGCGGGCGGCGCCCACCACACGGCGATGTCGTATGACCTCTCGGCAGACCAGATGATCGACTGGGCCGACGCCATGGGCATCGAGTCCGTGGTCATCGACGCCGACACCAACCTGCGCGACTTCCAGCGTGACCTCAGGCTCGGCGAGGTCTTCTACCACTAGTACCGCACGGCCCATTCGGTGACGAAGACAACCCGTACCGGCCGCGCCCACGCAGGGTCGCGGCCGGACTCATGAGGAGCAGAAGAGATGGCAAAGACGACAGAGCAGATACTCCAGGATATCGAGGGTGCCAAGACCACCCTTGGGATCGAGTACGGATCGACGCGCATCAAGGCCGTGCTCGACGATTCTGACAACAACCCCATCGCCATCGGTACCTTCGACTGGGAGAACACGTTTGATGGGACGTACTGGACCTACGCCCAGGACGAGCTCACCTCGGGCATCCAGGCCGCCTACGCGTCGCTCAAGGCTGACGTGGAGAGGCGCTATGGTGTGACGCTGCACTCCCTTGGCGCCATGGGCGTCTCGGCGATGATGCATGGATACCTGCCGTTTGATGACGAAGGCAGGCTGCTCGTACCTTTCCGTACCTGGCGCAACACCACGACGACGGTCGCTGCTCACGAGCTTTCCGAGCTCTTCTCGTTCCACATCCCCGAACGGTGGAGCATCTCCCACATCTATCAGGCCGTCATTGACGGTGAGGAGCACGTTTCGCGCATCTCCTCCTTCACGACGCTTGCGGGCTATGCGCACAGGCTCCTCACGGGCGAGAACTGCCTCTCGGTGGGGGACGCCTCTGGCATGTTTCCGATTGACTCCGTGGCCAAGGACTACGACCACGGCATGATCGAGAAGTTCGATGCGCACGTGGCGGCGCGCGGCGTTGCGTGGAAGATAGAGGACCTGCTGCCGCGCGTGCTCGTTGCGGGAGAGTGTGCCGGCCACCTCACGCCAGACGGCGCACGGCTGCTCGACCCCACAGGCGACCTCAGGCCGGGATGTCCGCTCTGCCCGCCCGAGGGCGATGCGGGCACGGGCATGATCGCCACGAACTCCGTCGCACAGCGTACGGGTAACGTGAGCGCGGGTACGTCGGTATTCTCGATGGTGGTGCTCGAGCATGCGCTGGCAGATGCCATGGTGCCCGAGATCGACCTCGTGACCACGCCCGTCGGCGATCCCGTGGCCATGGTCCATTGCAACAACTGCACGTCTGACATAAACGACTGGGTCGATCTTCTCGCCGACTACGGCAAGGCGATGGGACAGCCCGTCGACAAGGGGTCCATCTACGCGACGCTCTTCGAAGCGGCGCTTGGGGCTGACAAGGATGCCGGCGGACTCGTTTCGATTCCCTTCGTGTCGGGCGAGACGGTCATGGGCGTCAACGTGGGACATCCGCTCTTCGTACGTGGCCAGAATGCGCGGTTCACCATCGCCAACTTCATGCGCATGAACATCATGTCCGCCTTCGGCGCGCTTGCCGTGGGCAACGGGGCCCTGCGTGCCGAGGGTGTGCGCATCGACAAGCTCTATGGCCATGGTGGTATCTTCAAGACGCCGAAGGTTGCCCAGAGCCTGCTCGCCGCTGCGCTCGACGCTCCCGTGACCGTGATGGAGACGGCGGGCGAGGGCGGTGCCTGGGGTCAGGCGGTCGCCGCGTCGTTCATGCTCAACAAAGACGAGGGCGAGTCCCTCGCCGATTTCCTCAACGACAAGGTGTTCGCGGGAATGAGTGGTGTCACCATCAGTCCCGATGCCGCTGACGTCGATGGGTACAAGGCATATCTCGAGCGCTTCAAGCACGCCAACGTTGCCGAGCTCGCATTGTAAGACGTCGGCTCGTCATTTTGCGTATCAGCCAGAGAGGACGTGTCACATGATGCTCAAGGAACTTCGCGATGAGGTCTATGAGGCGAACATGGACCTGCCCAAGCATGGGCTCGTGGTCTTCACCTGGGGTAACGCCTCAGGCCTTGATCGGGAGAGGGGCCTTTTCGTGATCAAGCCGAGCGGAGTGGACTATGACGAGCTGCGGCCGCAGGACCTCGTCGTCTGCGACCTCGAGGGCAACGTCGTGGAGGGCGAGCTCAACCCGTCATCCGACACGCCCACGCACGCCTGCCTCTACAGGGCTTGGGGGGCGTCCATCGGTGGTGTGGTGCACACGCATTCCAGCTGGGCCGTTGCCTGGGCCCAGGCGGGACGGCCCATCCCGTGCTACGGCACCACCCAGGCGGACTACTTCTATGGTGAGGTCCCCTGCATGCGTGGGCTCACCGAGCAGGAGATCGCGGACGCCTACGAGCTCAATACCGGACGCGTGATCGTCGAGGGGTTCGAGGGGCTTGATCCCATGGCACAGCCTGGGTGCCTCGTGCGCAACCACGGACCCTTCTCCTGGGGCAAGGATGCTGCCACGGCGGTCTACCATGCCGTCGTACTCGACGAGGTGGCCAAGATGGCAGCGCGCACCGAGGTGCTCGCGCCAGGCGTGGGTCCTGCGCCGCAGTACCTCCAGGACAAGCACTACCAGCGAAAGCACGGGCCCAACGCCTACTACGGGCAGAGATAGCATGGAGCGACCTCGTGCGAGGAGGACCGGTCGCAAAAGACCCGATGTATCCGCACAAGATGTTTAGTAATATGTTTATATACAGCACGGGGCATGCTGGAGGAGGGGCAGTCGATGAAGAACCTAGGAGTCAGAGAAATAAGCCGTCAGACTGGGTTTTCCCCCGCGACGGTCTCGAATGCCCTCAACCATAAACGCGGTGTGAACACTGCCACGGCAGAGTCGATACTTCGGGTGGCCAGAGAGCTTGGCTACACGCGTCAGGGACACATCAGCAACATTAACTTCGTGATGGCGCGCAAGACCGGTGAGGTTCTCGACGAGGGGACCTTCCACACGGGCGTCATCAACGGCATTGCCGCAAAGGCCCAGGCAGAGGGGATCAAGACCTCGTTCACGACGCTTGAGCTCGGGGATCGTGCGAGTGCCATCACGCAGGCCTCCGACATCATCCACAACACGAGCAGCGCCGTCATCCTTCTCGGGACCGAGATGGCCGAAGAGGACTACGACCTGTTCAGCGATCCGGAGACGCCCCTCGTCGTCGTCGACGGGACGAGCGACCGCATTCCGCTCGACGCCATCGTCATGTCGAACGAGACCTCGTCGTACCGCGCCACCCGCTATCTCATCGAGCATGGTCACCGCGAGATCGGCTATATCGCGGGGTCGTATCGCATCCGCAACTTCCCGCTTCGCGAGCGGGGATGGCGTCGGGCCATGCGCGAGGCCGGCCTGTCGATCAACCCGGACTTCCGCGTGGCGGTGGGCACCAAGGTCAGCACGTCGTACGAGGGAATGCTCGCCTGGCTCAGGACGAGTCCGAAGCTGCCCACGGCCTTCTTCGCCGAGAACGACATCATGGCCTTCGGATGCATGCGCGCGTTCTCGGAGCGTGGACTTGCGGTGCCCGATGACATCTCCCTCATAGGTTTCGACGACCTCTCGTTTGCGACGATAGCCAACCCGCCGCTCACGACGATGCACGTCCCCAACCAGGAGATGGGCGAGATGGCCGTGCAGGGCATTCTCGACGTGATCAACAAGCCGAGCGACTACACGCGCGTGCTGCATATCGGCACGAGCCTCATCGAACGTAGGAGCGTACGTCAGCTGTAGGGTGATGATTCTGGTGATGACTCTATGCCACGGAAGCCTTGACCACGAGCTTTGGCTCGAGGATGCGCTCGACGGGGGGAGCTGCGCCGTCCTTCTCCGCGATGCGTCCGAGCATGATCTCGAAGGCGACGTCGGAGAGCTCGGCCACGTTCTGCTCGATCGACGTCAGGGCCGGCTCGAAGAGGGCGTCGGCGGCGGAGTTGTCGTAGCTCACCACGGAATAGTCCTCGGGCACGCGCAGGCCCTTGGAGAAGAGGCGCTTGAGAAGGCCGAGCGCGATGTTGTCGGAGCTTGCGAAGACGGCGGTGGCCTCCGTGTCGAGCAGTGCCGCAGAGGCCTCGAACGCATCGTCGATGTAGTAGTTCGTCTGCAGCTCGAGTGCCGGGTCGGGCTCGATGCCGTGCTCGCGCAGCGCGCGCTCGTATCCGTCCATGCGCGCACGTCCGGTGTTGGAGTCCTTGTTCACGAGGCAGGCGATGCACTCGTGGCCGTTGTCCAGCAGGTATTCGGTAGCCTGATGGCCGCCTTCCTCGTTGTTGAAGCGCACGCGGTCGCCCACCACCCCGTCGATCACGCGGTCGACCATCACGAACGGTACGGGCAGCTGTCCCAGGGTGCTGACGAGGCCGGCGTCTGGGGAAAGCTCGTCGGAGACCACGATGAAGAGTCCGTCCACGCCGCGGTTCATGAGCAGGCGCACGAGGTCGGCGTCGCTTTCGGGGCTCTCGGAGTTGGTGATGAACAAGGCGTAGCCGTGGTCGCGGCACCTTCGCTCGAGGCTGCTCGCCAGCGACGAGAAGAAGCGGCTCTCGATGTTGGGAACGATGAGTCCCAGCGTGTCGGAGCGCTGCATCACGAGGCTGCGGGCGATCTGGTTGGGCACGTAGTTCTTGCGCCGTGCCGCCTCCCGGATGCGCTGCTTGCTTGCCGCGGACACCTTGCACGGTCGGTCGTTGAGCACCAGCGAGACGGACGTGGGCGAAAGCCCGACCTCGTTCGCGATGTCTCTGAGCGTCACCTTTGTCGACATGCCCCATCCCTTCAGACGAGCTTTCGAACGCGTGCGGCCTAAGGAAAGAGAACCATAGGTAAAACGCTACACTAGCGCCATTCCACGAGAGGTTGGAGATTACACATGAGAAGCATCGTCCTCGATAACAAAACCATCATGGCGAGAATCGTCACCACGGGTGCGTCGCTCGTCTCGCTGGAGGTGCCAGGACGCGATGGCGAGATGGTCGACGTGGCGCTCGGGTTCGATGACCTGACCGCCTACCAGCACAACGAGCAGAACATCGGGGCAATCGTGGGGCGCGTGGCAAATCGCACGGCTGGCGCACGCTTCACGCTCAACGGTACCTCGTACCAGCTTGCGGCAAACGAAGGCGAGAACAATAACCACTCCGGTCCCGACTCGTGGACGAGCCGCGAGTTTGGCGTGGTGGACGAGGATGCCTCGCACGTGACGCTTGCACTCAAGAGCAAGGCAGGCGACCAAGGCTTTCCTGGCTCACTTGACGTGTTGGTGACCTACGAGCTCGTGGGGTGCGCGCTCGAGATCCGTGTGTGCGCCAGGCCGAGCGAACCTACGCTTGCCAACATCATCCACCACGGCTACTACAACCTCAACGGGCATGCGGCTGGGTCAGCGATGAGGCATCTCTTGCAGGTGAATGCCGAGAGCTATACCATCCCCGGACCCCAGCTCGTGCCAACGGGTGAGATAGCCCCGGTGGCAGGTACCGATAACGACTTTCGCTCCCTTCGTGCGCTGGGCGAGACGGGCGCCACGTATGACACCAACTTCGTGCTGGATGC
>Ga0268263_1000782_pt1 | contig 37455 bp, 45 predicted proteins | sample Biomet5_FD_190358 | JGI IMG/M metagenome (GOLD analysis project Ga0268263, IMG submission 190358) | Microbial communities from bioreactor (seeded with sewage sludge) at LBNL, California, USA - Biofuel metagenome 5 (SPAdes) (version 4) | ecosystem: Engineered > Bioreactor > Anaerobic >... | reverse complement strand
CGTGTAATTTGTAAAGACCGACCCGGCGTCAAGCCGAAGCGCAAAATACACATAGTTTCGCGCCGCGTTGACGACGCCTGACGACGATCGTCCAGCGTCGGGGAACGCCAGCACGCCGAAAGCGTTGGCGTATGACGCCTCTGCCATCCACAGGGAGTTTTCCCCGACGCGCGCGGCCGTACCGGACACATAGTACATGGACAGGATATGCGCGGCGTTGATCTGTTCCGGTGGTACGGCGAAAAAGAAGTTCGTGTTGTTCGTCGTACACGTACCGTTTAAGGTGACGGTTTGATTGGCCGAATCGTAGGATACTGTTACACCATTTGAAGTGACTCCAGTTATGGTTGGGTCGGCCAGGTTTTTCCCACGCCTCCGCACGGCAATGCTGCTCTTGCCGCTGATTGGACGGATGTTGCTCGGCGACGGCGTGCCGCTCCCGGCCTGAATCGCGACGGTCCTGACGGTCACGCCCAGCGTATGGTCGTCCGACAGGTCGGGGATGGCCACCGCCGCGCCGGACTTGGACGCCGTGTACCGGCGATCCGTCTGCGTACCGTTGCCCGCCCAGGCCAAGAGCTCGTTAGGCGTCACCGAGGTGTTACGCCACAGCAGACCCGGTACTGGATTGACCGGCGGCGACGCCTGCGCCACGATGTCGTTCAGGTCTTTGATCGAGTATTGCGCCCGTGCAATCGCCATCTTAGCTCACCTCGCAAGTCCAAGTAGTCTGCTGGTCGACATCGTCTCCGTCGACGTAGATCACCTTCCCGGTTGCAAACGCCGTGCCGCCGTCCATCGGGTTGCCGTCCTTGTCCCGCCGGTACCAGGTGTAGCTCTTGGCGTGCGCATAGGTCGGGTTGGCGGTCACGTCCTGCCACAGCGAACCGTTCCAGCGCATCAGCGCCACCTGTGGCGTGCTCGGGTTGATCTTGTAGTAGTAGGCGCCCATCGTGGGCGAGGACGGCGCGGTCTGGGAGATCACAGATGATTTCAGCGCGTCGGTTTCCGTCCCGGCCTGCCAGAGCTTGCAGACAAGGATGGATGAGCCGACGCCGTTCCGAAACGTGTCGCCGCCGCTACTCTCAATGGTCGCCTGGTAGTTGTCGGTCTTGTCGGTCAGCGTGATGGTGCCGGAGTAGGTCTTGCCGCCATAGGTCATATCGCACCGGTACGCCTGCAAGCCCACCACGTCCGCCCCCGTCACGGTGAGCGTGGAACCTATCTGTCCGGAGATCGCCGTCCATGACCCGGCAGCGTACTTGTACCAAGCGTAGATCGCGCCGCTTGTGATCTGGTTGGCCCCGTCGTAGCCGATTGCGGAGAGGACAAGTGATCCTGTCTGATTCACGAAAGTTGTGCCGCTTAGCCCATAAACCCCGAACACCACGGCGTTTCCGCCGGTCGCGCCCTGCTGGGCAACAGAGAACGTCTGAATTACCGTGAGTGTGAACTGCGTGCCATTAAGACGCTTACCGTAGATGGTATACGGGATGCTTGCCCTGTTCCCAGCAATCGCCGTTACATCACTATAAGTCGCATAATGCGGGGCTGCAGACCCCGTTTGTGTTGCGATGCCCGGGGTGATCCCACTCGGCGATCGGCCCGCTTTCCATGCGCCGGCCGTCACGCCGGTGAAATCGGTGCCGATGCCCAAATAATCCAACTCCGTCGCGCCCTCGAACAGGCGCAGCGTGGTGCCGCTGCCTGTATAGTCGATTGCGCCGCCGGTCGTCTTGGGCAGCGTGTGGGCCGCGTTGCTCAGGATGGCGGTCAAGCCGTTAAGGCCGTCGGTGACCTTGTACAGGTTGTAGGTGTCGCTGATGGTAGGATCATTTGTCAGCATGCGGAGCGTGCAGATGTTGTTGACCCAGACAGCATGGCCGGGCTTGACCACCAGCGCCGTCGCGGTGATCGTGGTGTTGCCGTCTCCGACAGGGTAATCCTGCCACGCGCCGGTGCTGTCCTGGTACTGCCAGCGGTCCATCAGGACGTTCTGCAGGTTTGCGGTCACCACGATGGACGCGGGGTCCGGCGTCAGGGACCCTGCCGCGTACCGGAACACCTGCCCGCCCGTGATCCAGGCGTTGCGCACGTACTGCTGCGCGACCGCCGCGACAGTCTCGTTTTTGATGAGATCAATGTCGGTTCCCACGCTGTCATCGAGAGCATATGAACTCAACGTTCCCGGCGCCACCAGCGTGCCGGGGATCCCGCTGGGCAGCTGCCAGGAGGGGAGGCGCTTGCCGACGTTCTGCGGCTGGACGTTGCCCAGCGTGATCTTCGACGCCCGGTTATTAAGGCAGTCCCAGACATACTCAGTGACCTCGGTCTGCAGGTCAATGCCGATCTTCGGATGCCGCACCCGCACGGTATCATAGAGAAACATGTTGTCCAGCTGCCGATACTGCGCATACTCCTCCGTGTCACCGATTTGAACGAAATCAACCGTCAGCGTAACTTTAGGGTAATTGGTCTGCTCGTCCTCGAACTTGTTGAGCACGGCGTCGATCATCTTTTCACGGGCATCCTTGACGCTCGCGGAGGATGTACTTCCGGCCTTGACACCGGTGTCCAGTGTCTCAATATGAGGTGTCGGGTAATCACCGATATTCGGAGCGTCGATCCATGTTTGCCCGGACGGAATGACGATCGTACCGTGATCAGTGGTGTAGGTGCCCGCTGCCAGTGTCAGCACTTTGCCTTTGCTAGTCTGGCCCAGCGGGATGTATCGTGTCACCAGGTCGGAGTAGTCCAACTCCAGCTCAACGCCTTTAAGGTTTTTACCGTACTCGACGCGAACGCCCCTGTCGAGACCCGCCCTCGCCAGTACGCAGAACTCTCCGTTATCACGCACGATCTCCGCGCCCCACAGCTTGACGAGGCCGGTATCGGGATTGAGTAGCGCATCCACGAAGGGCACGCGATCCCACTTGACGCCCACGCGGGTGCCGGAAATGTTGGTGCTGCCCTCCAGGTCGTTATCGGCCACGCAGCCGCTGATCAGCCCGGCAAGCGCCTGAACGCAAGTCGGGTTGTCGGCGGAATAGGACGTGATGTTTTTCGCGTGGTTGTAAAACCAGTGCTTCGCCAGCACGGTGACGCTCGTGTCGGATTTTTCAACCTTGTAAATTCGGAACAACTGAGGCCGGAACGTCCATGCGGGCATGGCCTGCTCGATGCCGGCGGCAGTCGCGGGCACGGTCACGTCCACCTTGTTCTCCAGCGCGGAGATGGCGATCCAGCCGGTGCGCTTGCCAGTCTTGCACTTGTAGCGGCTGCTGCCCTTCCGCGTAACAATTACCGACTGCCCGGGTTTCAGCCGGGTCAGCACCTTGCCGCCGGTTGACTTGCTGAACAGCCTGCGCTCGTTTTTGGATGCGCCGTTGTAGATATTCCAGCGCTCAAGTGACGTGACTAATACACCGTCCACGATTTCCGGGAGCGTGCGCACGGGGACCTCAGCGGAGATAATGTAGTCCTGCTGGAGATATGACCACTTGCCCATCTCGTCGATCGGATGCACAAGTTCGATTTCGCTCATGCCGTTGGCAAGCTCGGAGTGTACGCAGGACGTGGGCGTGAGGCTCCCAGCCTCGCCGATGTTGTCAAAATCCTCGCAATTCGGGGTGTAGACGAATACGTCCGCCATCAGACATACCTCCAGTTGGCGGCGTCCAGTGTCAACGCCGACACCGCACCGGTCCAGCTCACCGCGTTGCTGCCCGGCTGAATCAGCAGCGGCCAGTCACCGGACACCAGCGGGCAGAGATTGACTTTGCTGCCGTCAGTCAATTCGCGAAACGCCACACGCGCCTCCATGTCCAGGGTGATGGACCCGCCTGTTAGGCCCGTGATGACCAGCGTTTGCGTGCCAATGGCCAGAGTGATGTCGCCGGAGCCGACGATCGTGATAACCGGCTCCGCGTAGCGAGTGCCGGGGTTGGTGATAATTCTGCCGTTGGTCAGCGCGACGGAGGGAATGGGGTAGACATACGCGCACGGATGGCATGTGAACGTTACCTCAATGGTCTGCCGCGTCTCGCATCCGCCGATGTGCGCGTAGGGGTACGCTGCCAGCGCGCGGGCCTTGTACGCGCGGGTTGGGGCATCAGAAAACCGCAACCATCCGCGTCCGGTCAGCCACGCGCTGATGGAGGCAGGTGTAACCGTCGAAAGCAGCTGTGCCCGCACGGAAATCTCTATATCGTCGTAGGCATCTTCTGGAAGCCACAATGTCCCGTCCCTGCCGGGGATTGGCGGTTCATCCGGGACGCGCAGGGCTGCGCGTGGACGGTCGGGGAGCGCCAGCAACTTCAGGCCCTTTGCGGTGCTGGACACACCCGCGAACTCGAACCATAAACCATTCTTCCGCGCCATACGTCAACCTCCATACCCCGCCCGAATACGGGCTTGCCTGCGGGCTTCCGCCGCTGCGTTGGGTTCCACTGTCGCGCGGGCCAGCTCCTTATCATTCAGCCGCAGGACCGTCGGATGCGCAGCCAATGCAGACGCCAAGCGATTGTAGTCGATACTCAAGCCGCCGATGGGCCCGGCAGCAGCCCCCGCGAGCGCTGGAATGCGGACAGGCGAATACATCAGGCCGCGTGTAGCCATCGCCGCCATACCGCGTGAAGCGCGAGATACGGAACGCTCCATACTCTCAATACCATCCGCAAAGCCCTCCGTAAAATAGCCGCCAAACTGGAACGCGACCTTCGATGGCGAGGAGATGCCCAGCGCGTTTTTGATGGCGTCCATCGCAGCCTTCGCTGCCGCTCGCGCCGCCGCCGTGATCAGGTACGTGCTGTCTTTGATGCCATTGGCCATGCCTTCGGCGAACCAGCCACCGATCTTGTACGTTTCTCTTGAAGGACTGCCGGAGTCAAGCGTCGTGTTGAGTCCGTCCAACCCGGCGCCACCCAGATTTCCGCCGGCAGTCTTTGCCGGATCGGTATTACTGGCAATACCGTTCGCATACCCGATGGCCGTATTCGTACCCGCCTCAGTCGCCTTGTCAACAAGCCCCTGTAGCGCTTCCACGGCAGGATCAAGGCTTGTGCTCCAATCGGCGTTGAAGATGTCGTCCAGCGCGTCAGTCAGACCGGTCACACCGTCCCCCTGCATCCCAATACCGTTAATTACCTGGAGCAAGTTGGCAAGAGATTGCATCTGTGCGGTCTGGCTCTCCGACGGAGTTCCGCCACTATCCAGCAGCGCTTTATATTGCTCGACAAACGTTTTGATCGAATCAAGGTCAGCGGTACCCAAAAACGTTTCAATACGCGAGATCGTGTCAAGCATAGCATCCCCGTTGCCTGCCCCGCCGCCGGAGAACTGCAGCTCCTTGAGCGCCTCGTAGGCCTTAACGATGTTGTTGATCTGATCGGTATCAGACGCGCCGATTCCGAGAATGCCTGGCTTCTCTTCGAGATTTGAACTTGAAAGCGCAAACGTTTTCGGGTTGAACGTGATCTTAGCGGTTACTTCAATCTCCGGTTTTTCAGCGGGCGGCGTATACCCCACGAACTTAGCAATGGACTCCAGCGTCGGGATCTCATTTTTGTCCGCGGGCGTGTAGCCAACGAATTGAGCCAATGCAGATAGCGCAGGCTGCGTCGCAGGCGGAGTGTACTTGACAAAAGCAGCCAGCGCGTCGAGAGTGATATCCTCTCCCGCCGGTGGCGTGTAGCCCACGAACTTGGCGATGGATTCCAACGATGGGATCTCGTTTTTGTCTTTGGGCTCATAGCCAACAAATTGAGCCAATGCGGAGAGCGTGGGTGGCGCGGCCGGAGGGGTGTACTTGACAAAGTTGGCCAATGCGTCAAGGGTGATGTCTTCGCCTGCCGGAGGTGTATAGCCCACAAACTTCGCCAGCGCGTCTAGGTTAATCTCCTCACCTTCTGGCGGCGTGTAGCCTACAAACTTCGCGATGCTTTCAAGAGAGGGCGCCGCGTCCGGCGGAATGAACCCCGTGAACTTGGCCAGCGCCTCAAGCGTCAGATCTGCCGGAACCTCGACATTCTCCTGAGCGATGCTGACCTTGGGTGTCAAATCGAGGTCGGAAGACACTCGCCCCAGCTCTTCCTCTGCGCCGCTCAAAATCTCTTTTAGTCCGGCGAGCTTGTCGGCATCCGGGCCTGTCAGGCTGTTCAAAAACTCCACCGCGGAACTGAAATCCTCGATACTCGTTGTCGCGGTATCGAGCTGATCAGTGGAGAAGATTGTAGTAGGATCAACATTCAAGCCCTTAAGTGTCTGCGCTTGGTTATCAACATCTTTTATCGCGGCCAGGAACGATGTAAGTGAGGCTTCGTCCATTTCGCCAACCTGCTTGTTGATGTTCGCGAGCGCATCGTTTTTTTCAGCCTCAGTGGTGGCGCTGGTGTAATCGTCAATGTAACTACTCAGTGTCTCCCACTGTTCCGCCCCCGCTTTGACCTCCGGCGTCTCGAACATACCCGGCGCAAGTTGCTTAATGACGGCGGCATACCGTTCGGCAGCGTCGGCCATCTGCTCCTGATACTGGGCGTTCAACTGCTTCAGCGCCGCGTCGCGTTGGTCCTTGTCGGTGATCTTCTGGATTTCCGCGTACTGCTCCGAGTAGGCGTCGTTGATAGAGTCCACGGTCTCCTTGTTACCCTGCGCGGCGGCCTTCATCGCGTCCGCGTAGGTCGCGGAGGTAGGCTCCATACCCAATGCTTTCAAACGTTCAATTTCAGCCTCAACACCTGACAGGAGCTTGTCATAGCCACCGTCACCCTGCGCGAGCTCGAACCGGAGCTGAATGGTTTGCTCAACATTTTTTCCGAAGCTCGCCTTGGTCTTTTTGCCCGCCTTGCCGCTGTTGATCGTTTTGAGCAGCTTTGCATACTGCGTCTCATACTTGGTGAGTTGCTTACTGCCTTCCTTGGTTCCCGCGAAATCCTCCTTGGTCAGCTTGAAACGCGCAAACGGATCATTGCCGGTATCGAAGACGGTCTTTGCCTGCGTGGATTTCCATTCGTTTGCGATCTTCATCATGTTTGCAGTGGCTTCGCGCGCGGCCTTTGCGCCGCTGGCCCAGTCGTAAAGGGCATGCGCACCATATAGGATCCCCGCGCCGATGGCGATCCACCCAGCGGGACCGATGGCCGACACGAGCAGTTTTCCCGCGCCGCCAGCGGCGGTTGCTGCTTCGGAGAACCCCTGAATGCCGGTGATCACGTTGGAAATCGCTTGGTTCGCCTTGCCCAGAATCTGAAAACCAGGGCCGATGGCGGCGGCGAACACGACGGCGGTTTTCGCAGCATCCTTCTGCGCGTCGGTCATGCCGTCGATTTTCTTGATAAAACCATCAACGGCTTCCATACCACCCTCGAGTGCGGGCACCACGTACTTTTCGCCCAGCGACATGCCCACGTCTTTTGCGCGGTTGCCGAGGACCTTTAGGCGACTTGCCACGGTCTTATACCGCTTTTGTGCTTCATTGGCCAACGCCGTGTTTTCGCTCCAGGCAGTGTTCGCCGTGTTGATCGCCGACGAGAACATGTCACCCGCACCGGCTGCACGCTTCAACGCGTCGGTCATGCGGACATCGTTAATGTCCATGTCGGCCAGCAGCTTGGTGGCGCTGGTGTCACCCTCATTCAAGCCCTTAACGAACGCCATGAGGGCGGTAACAGCATCGGTCTTGAATGTGGTAGCAAACTGCTTGCCCGTCATACCGGCAACCTTGGCGAACTGGCTCAGCTTCTTGCTGTTGGTTTCGACCGCAAGCTGAATCTGCGACATGATGCGGCTGAACGCACTACCGCCGGCCTCAGCCTCAATACCGACGGACGACAGTGCGGCAGAGAAGCCCAGAATATCCGCTTCGCTCATGCCGACCTGTTTGCCGGCTGCGGCAAGACGCATAGCCATCGACACGATGTCCGATTCGGTCGTCGCATAGTTATTGCCCAGATCGACGATCGACGAGCCGAGCCGGTCAAAATTGTCCTGGCTCATGCCCGTGATGTTTGCAAATCGCGCGAGCTGTGTAGCGCCCTCGTCACCCAGATTGGTGGACTCCTTCAGGTCAGCCATCACACGCGTAAAACCGAGGACGTTGGGAGTTTGGATGCCCAGCTGCCCGGCGGCCTCCGCCAGCGCAGAAAGTTCCGTCGTGCCGGTTGGAATCTCCTTCGCCATATCGCGAATACCCTGCCGGATTGTGGCCAGCTCTTCGTCCGTGCCGTCCACGGTCTTTTCGACGCCTGCGAAAGCGCTCTCAAAATCGACCGCGAATTTCCCGATCGCCACAGTTCCGGCGACAAGCGGAAGGGTCAGGCTCGTAGTCAGGGTCTTACCCAGTTTGAGCTGCCACTCGCTTGCGGCCTCCGCGCTCATTGCCATGCGATTTAGCAGGCTGGTCTGCTTCCTGATCTGAGCGTTGGCCGTCGCCAGTTCGCCCTCAAGCGCCTTCTGATTGACGACTGCAGCCTCATACTGCCGGTTGGCATCCGCGAGCGCGGTTTCTTCCGTCTGCACGGCCTGTTCATAGGTCTTGTGCTCTTTGGTGAGTGCCGCAAGCGCTGCCTTGGATTGCTTGACCTGCTCGGAGTGGAACTCGACGGCCTTCGCCGCGTCTTTAGCGTCCTCGCTCTCCTTGCCGAAGGAATCCGCTGCGACCTTCGCTGCTTCCTTCGCCTCTGCGAGGGTCTTGGAAAGCGCGGCGTGCTTGGCCTTCGCATCGTCAACGATTTTCGCGTGGGCCGCCATACCTGCCTTCGCGGAAGAAAGTGCGGATTCACTCGCGCTGATCGCCGCGCGAAACTTTTCGATGTTTTGCGTGTTGGATGAAAGCGCGCTTTGGATACTTCCGGCAGAGGCTTTGAGGCCGGAAAGGGCCTTGCCGTAGCTGCCAACGGTGCCCAGCGACGTGGTGAGGGCGTTATCCATGCGCTTAAGGCTTTCCTTGGATGCGTCAAGTGCCTTTGTGTAATCGCCGCTATCGAGCTTCAGCTCCGCGTACAGCTCGCCAACTTTGAGCGCCATGACAACACACCTCCTTTTTGGATATAGAAAAGCGCCCGCTTTTGCGGACGCTGAAGCGTTTTTACGAGAGATCAGAATTTGAAAATGATTGCCCTTCGCTCGTTGTTCTCGCCGATGATCGTCTGGACTGTATAATCCTTGACAGTATAGTCGTTTTTAGCGCCAACCGAAGTCTCGCCTTTGGAAACCCCGCTTAGCACCGCCTGCATAGCGAGCTCGTGCCGGTCGTACTCAGATAACTCCGGAGCCAGCGCCATCAAGCAGCGATCCAGGACAGCCAGGTATGTTTCCCAACCCGGCGAAGGCGTAGGCTCCAAAACGACCTGTGCAAGTGATATTTTACCACCCGCTATCGAAAGCACAATAACCGCTTCATCCGGAATCCTAAAATAGCTAAAACCGGTATCCGGATCAGATTGCAACGCGGCTGCGTCAAGCGGCGACAACCCGGATATACCCCCGTTGTATCGCGCAATGAAATCCTTGATCGGAACGCCCAACGGAATTATCTGCACAGTATTCGCCCCCGCGCCCGCAGTCATGCCCAGCACGACGACCAACGTCAGCACCGCCGCCAGCCACTTTTTCATGAGATCCGCCTCCATTTACCATATGATAACAATTATAATATCACACCGCAAACGGAGGCGCAAGCATCCTCACTCCAGCCTACCCATGCTCGCGATTCGCTGCCAGAAGCCCTGCGCAGCCGCGCTGGGGCGTCCAGTTTCTTCCTCGTCTGCCAACCGCTGCTTTTTCGCTTCCTCGTCCCAGTGCGTCGCCACGGCTCCCCATGGGGACAGGCCGTGCAACAGCACCTGGAATTCACGCCAGGTCATGCCGGGTAGATCATCAGACAAGCTGATGCCATAATCCCGCCGAAAATCGGCCTCAACGTAGGCCCACATCGGCAGGATGCTTACACGTTTGGGCTGCCACCCGCCGAATCCTCGGTCACTTCCTCGGGCTCATCGTCCGGGTCCTCACCGTTGATCAGTTTGAACGTGGCAGTAGTGATCTCAAAAAGTCGGTCGATTGTGAAATCCGCGTGAGCCGCCCACTCGTCCAGCACGGTGTCGCCGAACATCACCCGCGAAATTTTGATCATTACCTTGCTGGGCACGCCATCCGCGTCCTCAAGACGGGACATCTCCAGCGGAACGATGGCCGGAATGCGGGCGGGAATAGTGTAATCCTTGCTGAAAACGTGCAGGGTGACGGTGTCATGCCGCATCTCAGAAAACTGCCGGTCGAAATCGAAGAACTTGCCGCTCTTGCCCTTACCCTTGCTCATGTTGCCCTCCCTCAAAAATGGGCGGGGCGCGCCGTTGTAGACGTGCCCCGTTGGCCAAAATAGATCAGCCGCTGGTCGTCACGGTTACGGTGACGGTCGCGGTCAAGCTGTTGTTCATGGAACGAACAGTGACGGTCGAGGAGCCGACGGCCAACGCCTGAAGCTCAAAGGTCAGGCCGTCCACCGATAGCACCTTGACCTTTGATGCATCGGAACTGGACACCGCGAACTTCTGGTTACTCGCGGTCGCGGGAGTGAAGGCGACGGTCAGCTCCTTAGTGTCGTTGGTATCCATCGACAAGGTAGTGACGGCGGTCGCACCGTCCTTAACCGCGACGGCGGTCGCCTGAACATACGTCTGCGGAATCGGCTCGCCGACGACCTCCATGTCATAGGACACGGTCTCGCTGGTGTCGTCCGCACTGTCGCCTGCGCTGGTGACAACCGCATCGAGCAGCGTCGCGTTACCCACGGCGTCCACCAGTTTCAGCCGCGCGTCGGCGTCGCAGCCGCCCAGCGTCGCATAGTAGTTGAGCTCTGCCTGGCCCGGGTCGGCCGCGCCAGTGATGGAATCGACCACGCGTTTGGCCTCCAGCGTGACAGAACCAGTGCGCTTGGTCACATAGGGCTCGCCCCACAAGTCCTGCGCGCTAGATCCGTCCTCGGTGTCGGCGTCGGTCGTGTATTCCATGCTGTTGAGGCCTTTGATGGGAATCCATGTCGGGAGTTCGTTCGTGCTACCGCGCGAGCGGATACTGATGCTCCAGTCGCGCACGGAAAAGGGGCACCCGTTTTTGCGTGCCATAGGCTTATACCTCCTGCAATTGTCGGTTGGGATCAGCAGGTCCAGACACGCAGATTGAGCGTGTACTCCTGCCGGTTATTCTGGTCAGCCCCGATATGCGCGGGACCGGATTCGACGTGGACGCGGATGATGTAGGCCGCATCCGGAACCCATACGCCGTCATGGTAGTCGTCCAGCAGGTTCGCCAGCACCTGCGCGTCGTCAGCGGCCATGCTCGCGGTCCTGTCGCCGCGCACGCGGATTTGCAGCCGCGCGCCATCCGAATCGCCGAGCGTCCGGAGATCGGCACCGTAAACTGCAATGCACCGGTCGGGGGTCTCAGGCATGAAACCGTGCGTAACGACGGAGGCCGGAAACTGCGGTTCCAGCCACCGGGCAAGCTGCTCAGAGAGGTTCACAGACCTATTCCCTCCTTGACGCCCTGCCGAAGAATGCGCAGCACACGTTGCTGCTCAGTCGGGTCGTTGATGGGATCCTCCAGGTACTTCTTCTTGCGCCCCCGCTGGAAATTAGCGTCGTTCTCATGCCACCGTACCGCATAAGGCGTGTCGTAGCTGATGGTAACGGCCTGATCGTCCGCCTGCGTCGCAGAGGAGCGGATTAATTCGCCGGTATCCAGCGGCGCCTGCCGGATGCTCACGCCACGGATGTCCTCTCCGGCTTGGTACAGCGCCGTGGGAGAGGCCCGCGCCAATGCACGCTTGATCTCATCACCATGCCAGCTCATGTGCACTTGCATGCTCACAGGATCATCACCTCCACGTAAGTCTCCGAAAACCCAAATCGTGGCTCAACGGACAGCGCCGTGAACACGAGACCGTCGTAGGTGATTTCACTCTCCGGCAAAAATCGCGTGCCGCGCGGGAAGAAAATCGTGCCGGTAGCAATAACTTCCTGCACCGCACCGCCTTGCGACGTGACCTTTTTCCGGCCGAGCTCAACCCGGCAGCGGTATGTGACAGGAGCACCATACTCCGGGCCGTCGATGCCCTGTTTAAGCCACGGACGGACCGTGCAGGCATGAATGAACGCAAAATCCGGCGTCAGCACGTGCGCACCCCCCGGAACAGTAGGCCGGCGTTAAACAGCAGTGCGTAGGCGTTATTCGCGACTCCGATAGGCAGCGGTGCATGCCTCGGTACGCCCGAAAGCTGCATCGAAAAATTGCCGACGGTGAAGCCAGAAACGCTCGGCGGCGCGGACAGAATCGCCTGCGCCGCCTCGGTCTGTTCGTGGTCATACTGTTCGTAGGTCGCGTGTTCCAGCGCCTCCGCCTCGTCTTGCGTATCTACAATGCGAGGCACGATGTACGCGAGCAGCCGGGCCTCCACGCCATCCAGCGCGCGCTGCGTCGGCAACTTATCCGGAGTCGTAACGCCGGTGTAGGTGCTATAACCATCAACGGTCGCGTACATCGTTCTCACCTCCCGTTATTCCGCGTTGACGAGAACCGCGTTGGAGATCACCGTGCCGAAGGCCGTTCCAGAGGCCGTCACAACGCAACGGATGTACTTTCCGACGTTGCCCTCGACAGGAGAATACGTCGCGCTGGTCGCGCCGCCGATGGCCGAGAACAGACCTACCGCGGTGTCGCCCACCTGCCACTGGTACGCCAGCGTCGGCGCGCTGAGCGGAGTGCCGACGTACGACACCGCGAGCGCATCGGTAGCGTCACCAACGATCGCCGGGCCGGTCAGGGCCACGGCCGCCAGCTCAGGCAGTACAGCCGCGGTCGGTATCGGAGTGTCGGCGTAGATCTTCTTGCCAGCCTTAGGCTTGACAAAGTTGGTATTGATGCCGCTGATCTTGGCGTGATACCATTCCGGGCCATGATCGAGACCGAGTTGACCGAAGATCTGATACTTCGTGCCGGCGCCGGTCTTGGCCAGTTCCTCCAGGAAGAAGTTGCCCTTGCCGGGCGTAGGCTGCTCGACGCGGCCGACCACGGTCGGGTTGAACAGGAACACCGTGCCAGCGGGGATGAACTCACCCAGGTACAGGCTGATCTCGCCCAGCGGGGTCAGGATGCGCGAGAGCTGGATGCCGTTGAGGTCGCGACCGGCAGGCACGATAGTCAGGCCGTTGGCCTCCGCATCGGCGTGCAGCTGGAACATTGATACGGCGTCCAACCACAGCACGAGTTCAGCGAGTGGTGCGTTGGACTCTGCCACCATGCGCATCGCATCGGCCACGTCCCACACACGCAGCGGCTTGCCGTCGAGGCTCAGCACGTTACTGGTGATGGCCTCATTCATGCCGCGCGTCTTGTTGGCCTGGCTGTCATTGGCCGCCTTGTTGTACGAGCCCTGGATAAAGGTGAACTCGATGTCCCGCTCGATCTTGCGCATACGAGCGTCGGTCTGGAAATCAAGTTCACCGACGGGCTCGGGCTGCTGGCCGGCGATGTTAATGCCGCCGAGCGTGCCCATGTTGGACTGCTTGCCGTAGCTGATGTACAGCGCCTCATGGAAGATCTGCGTTACGTTCCGCTTTTGTTCGCGATTGATGAACGTCGCCTCTGGCGCGGTCAGCGAGGCGGTCTCGGAGATCGCAGGCTGAGCGCCGCCGCCGGTCTCAAATTCCTGGCCGGTCACGAACTCCACGTGATTGGTGGTCTTGACGTTGTTCGCAATCAACGTGGAAAAAGGGGCGCGAGTGTTGCCCTTGTTGAACAGCATGCCGGAATAGTTCGGCAGGGCAAACGAGGTCATAACCTGATCGGGCATGGATTATCACTCCTTCTTGGTTTGTGCCGCTTCTGCCTGCTGACGAATCAGCGCGGCCAGCAGCGGTCGATTACCAGCTTCCTGCGCGGCCTTGATCCGCACGGAGAAGTCGGTGGGGTTGGGATTGGGGTTCGGATCGCCACCGCCCTTCGGGGTGGGCTCGTCGGCGAACAGGTAGCCTTGCGCCGCTTTCAGCGCATCCACCTGCTCCTTGAGGCCAACCGCGCCTGCGTCGGTGAAGCTCACCTTGTCAAGGTCGAGCAACCGGATCAGTGTGCTGGCGTCTCGAGGTTTGTAGGCCGTGAGCGCGTCGCGCACCTTCTGCGCCTTTTGCGTCGCTGCCAGCGCCTTTTGCGCGTCCGCGAGCTGTGACTTTAGCGCCTCCGCGTCCGCGCCGGACTTCTGCGCGGCGGTCAGGTCAGTGTTCAGCTTAGTCAGTTGCGTCTCCGCATTGGTCGCCTTGACGGTGGCAGCAGCCAGCTTGGTCTGCAAATCGGTTACGGTCGTGCCATGCATGCCCATGACCTTCTCGATCTGCTCATCGGTCAGACCCAATGCCTTAAGGTCTTCTCGCTTCATGGATTTCCTCCCGCGCTACGTTTGATGACGCGGTCACGGTCCGCGCGCGCTTGCCGGATGTCGCTCCGGCGGGCGAATTGGCATGAAAAAACCGCCTGTTGGCGGCTAATCATCAGGATCGCGATATTGGATGGATCTCCTCGGGCCGTACCCAGATCGTTGCCTCTGTATCGTTGAACCAGGTCCATGAACCAGGGGGAGCTGTACGAATTTCGTCAAGCACCTTTGGCTGATCGAGTTTGCCGGAAATCGTATTCCCGCCGAGTAAGACCAGATCATACCGACAGGTTTTTACCTTCGCGCTCATTTTCGACGGGTTCTCGACACCGGCTCCAGCTCGAGCTCCGGTTCGGCCTCCAGTTCAGCTTCCGGTTCCGGCGCTTCGAGTGCCCGATTGATCTCCTCAGCGGCATCCGCGACAGCAGGAAGCCTCGCCAGCATTGTGAAGTGCTGCCGGAAGTAACCGTCACTGCACCGAGCACGCTGATCAATCTCGCGGATATCCTCCAGCAGCCGCAGCACGACGCGAGCAGACGATTCAGAAATCTGGATCATGATCTCACCTCCCCAAATGAAAAACCGCGGTTGCCCGCGGCTTTGGTCATTGTTTTTGTTTTTCCTGGTAACGTCTTCGCGCCTCATTGAGGCTCAAGGTGTTTGCTCCGCCTGCGTAATCGGGTTCCTCGGATTGAAGCGGATCGTTTTCCCATCCGCACGTCGGGCAGATGTCCCACTTCTCGATCCGACGTCGTCCGCAGCACGGGCAAAGTGCCTTAGGGCTTGTGCTTGCGCTTTTGATCATCCCAATACGCCTCCCCTCGGTCAGGTTTGAAATACGTCGAGATTCCACCGCTTGGATGCCCAATTGCAAACTCGTTAGTCTCACGATTGTATTTATGAACATATCCCTCGGCGTCGACAAACCCGTCTGTCGGCCCGCGGACCTTGGCAGCCAGCAGCTTCCGTGCGCCGTTGACGTAATCATCGGTGGAGATGTTTCCGAATTCGCCCAAGTGATCACGAATGTGCCGGTCGAGCTTCGCTTGTGAACGGAAGTCTGCATTCAACCATCCTGAATCGCTTAACCCGTATTTCAGTATAGTGCCGTTCTCCGAAATTGTCAACGGCGACAACTTCTTCGCGGCCTCCGATAGCAGCACACGGCCGCCTTCACGCCCGTATTTACGCGGCAGCCCGGTATCCTGGACAAGCCCACGCAGCTTAGCCTGCCATTGATCGACATGCGCCTTGGCGACACGTTGATTATAAGGCGCATTCGCCGCCGCCTGAAGGCGTTTCCACCGGCGAACCTGCCGTTCCATATAGCGCTGCTTTTGCCGGTTTTCGTAGCCCTTTATGCTCTGTTCCACCGTCTGACTGTCCCCGCCGGTCAACGGCGTCATGCCCGGTACATGAATGTTGAACGAGTGCAGGCAGTTGGGGTGAAACAGCCCGGCGGCTCGGGCCTCGTCCAGTGTGCCGGAACAGTCCGGATGATTGCGCATCACGCCGGTCAGCGACAGCACACGGTTTTCCCAAGGCCGGCAAAGCGGACACTCGTCAGCGTGATCGGTGACGATCACCAAGTCCTGCCCGTAGGCCTGCGCTTGCGAAGCGTAGCCATCCAGCGAGGCCCGCATCATGCCGGTGCGCGTCGCCATCTCCGCGTACTCCGCCATGCCCCAGCGCCGACCAGTCTTATCCCAAAATCCGGTAATGCCCTTCGACGCGAACCGGTTTAATGCGCGCTGGACAGCCTGGCGCGTAGTCTCGACACCGGCAGCCGACAACTGCATGCTCTCGCCAATGATGTTACGGTAGCCGTCTGTCGCTTCCCGTAAAATGTAACGATGCGAGACGTCCATGCGCTGATCCAAGTCGGCAATCAACAGGTTCAGTCGCTCGACGCGCACATCGGGCGCTTGCAGCCCGCCCGTGAGCCCCAGCGCACGCATCTCCTGCGCAAGGGTAGCGCTCCCCAAATTATACCCTTCAGTGAGCAGCTGCCCACGGAGAGTGCTTGCCGATTTTTCCAGCCGGCTGATGGTTTCTTGCAGCGACGCACGCATCGCTCGAATCTCAGACAACTTTCGTTGCGCCCAGTCAGAGACGCCGGCGCCCCGGAACAACCGCAGGCGCATCTTGCGGATCATCTCAAGCTCGGCCTCGGAGTAGAGGTCCAGCAGGGCTCGCGCACTCTGCTCTAGCGCATTAGGCATCAGCATGGCTTACTCACCGCCTGCGTCGTCGTCCTCCGGCGTTCCCGGCGGCGGGGCCTCCAGATCGCCCAATCCCGGGTCCGGCTCACCCTCGGAGATCAGGCCGCGCTCCTCTTGAATACGCTCGATCTCCTCTTCCACTTGATCGTCCTCCCAATCGGGATGCAGAAGCCGGACCTTGGTATCAGTGGAAACCGCGCCGGCACGCTCCAGCTTGTCCAGCGTGTCGGCCAGCGTCTGCATGTCGGGCTGCGTGTTGTCGGCAAACTCCACTGCCAAATCGCCGTCCAGCGCGAGACCACGGGTGAACAGCGCCTTGTCCAACGCAAGGCCTGCGCGCATCATGTCCATCAGCGCATGCCACCAGTAGGTCTTTTTGGTCTCCGCGGTCTGCATGCTGCGCCGCTCTCGCACGTTAAGCGCGGTGCCGCTCTCCGCACGGCCCTCGATATCCAGGCCCGCGGACTGAGGTGCGTACCCGGCCAGCGTAACAATCCGGCGCACAATATCTTCAATGGTCTTAAGGTGCTCCTCCGCGCGAATCAAAGGCTGGAATGGCACGATGTCCTTGCCCTGAGGCGCGTCAGGAGTGTAATCCAGCGCAACAAAAACCTCGTCGGACTTGGCAAACGCAAATTGTGGCTGCTGCTGCGTCTCCGCCGCCTGGTCTATCGCCTCGAACATACGCTTTTTCTGCCGCAGATACTCGGCAGGCACGATGACCTGCGTCTTGCCCAGCTTAATGTCGCGAATCATGGAGCTGTATGCCTCGTCAAGTGCGGAGAACAGTGAGCGAAGCCCGTCGAAATCACTCCTGCCGTAAGGCGCGTAAGGCCGCAGACGGTTGGGCAGCCGCGCAGGAACATATGTTGCCAGCAGCATACCCGTGCCACTGTTAGCCTCCGGCTGGATGTCAGCGGTCTCAGGAATGGCGTTCAGCGGCTCCGCCGTACCCAAAGATTCCACCGAGCCGCGCAATAGCCGTGTCAGAATACGCCCGTCAGGCGTATACGTCTCCTCCGTGCGCCAGACAGCCCCACCGTTATCCTCATCAACGCGAGCGACCGACCAGAACCGAATGGACGTTAGGATACCGTTGGCGTAGTACGGCAGTCCGGCGTCAGCCGGGACAACACGAAACAAAGGATATGGCGCTCGTGTGGTGTCCCAATTCCATTTGACAAACACGCCACCGTAAACGGCCTGCAGTTCCGCCGCTTGAAGCAGCTTTTGGTACAGCCCGCACAGCGACATGATCTCCTGAAGTCGATCATTGGTTTTTTCGTTTGCGTGCTTGACGATAGGCGAATCGCTGAATAAAAACCCGGCAGCCAACGCCGCGAGATCACCCGCAAGCGGGATGTGGATCTTGGTTTTTTCTGCGCTTTGCCAGAACCCTGCAGCGTGAGCACGCAACTCATCAGGATCGCCGCTGTACCAGGCCGCGTTCGCGCGATACTGTGCCCACAGCCATTTGACCGGCGGCCAGGTATCAGCCATTTGCAACCCTCCGTTTCCACTCATTTTTTTCAGCCATGATCAGGTATCCCAATGCATCCGGACCATGATCATCTTTTTTGACAGGCCTATCCTCGCCGTGCTCCTGCGCCTTCGCTTCCCACACATAGCCCCGCAGCTCGTCAATCAGTCGCACACACGACGAATGGATGCGGACCAGATCACGGGAGAACATCGACGAGATCAGTTGGATTCTAGCCAGCACATCGTTGTCGGCCCCGGCTACGCGCGCCACACCATCTTCCCGAAGCTGCGTTATGAACCCCTTGGCCGAAGGGTCAACAAGGATTTTGTCGAGCACCAGGCCCGTCTCATGCCGCCTGAGAAACCGGATCATCGCCTGACTGTACCAGGCAGGAGAGCGGTCGCCCTCCTGATCGGCAGCATGGTAGTCCTCTGCGACCACATATAGCCGGCCATCGTCGCCGAGCCCGGCCAGGATGAACACCGTCGGGTTGGAGTGACCGTAATCTACGCCCACCCAATGCATCCGCATGTGCGGAAGCACCGACACGACGTGCCGTGCCGGGTCGAACTGCGGATAGATTGCACCCTCCGCGACGGCCCAGTTGCCGAGGATGTAGCGGTCGTAATAGACCGACCCGGCATACTCGCGTTTGAGGTTCGAGATAAATACCGGGTCAAGCATGGGATTATCGTCGATAGTGTAATGCTGACTGTAAATGTCCGCGTCCGATTCCAGGAACTTTTTGAACCAGTGGTTCGGACTTTCCGGGTTCCCGGTCCCGTCAAACGCGCTGTTGGGCTTATCAAGACGGCTTTTCAGGAGCTGAAAAACCTCCTCGTTCCAGGTTGGAACCTCGTCGCCGTAGCCGTACTCGATCGACGCACCGCGGAGGCGGGACACGGATGAAATTTTGTCCGCGCCCAACGCGTGGCATGTCCTGCCAAACAACCGAATCGTATTGCGACCCTGAACGATGTCACCGACCAGCGTAGGCCCCCATAGGCTGCGCATCGGCTCGAAAATGTTGCGCTCTAACGTCTGCTGCGTGTAGCCAAGCAGCACGACGAGGCCGCTTCCGGTCGTGTTCAGAATGCGCTTGGGGACCACTGTGGAGTAGTCGAGGAACGTCTTGCCAGACCGCGTCGCGCCGATCTTGATGTTCCACCGGTGGTGCGCGTTGGCAATGAACTCAATCTGCTTCGGCGTCAGTGCCAAACTTAACACCTACCAACAGCTCGGCAGCCTTCGCCAGCGCCTCTGCCTCACTCTCGTCCTTGGGCCGGTCACGCCAAACGTCTGGTCGCCTGTTTTTGAGCCAGAAGATTTGCGCAGTCACATCCGGGATAACCATCTTCCGGGTTACTCGCCGTTTGACGGCACCATCCTCCGATTGCTCCGTCATGACCTCGTTATACTCATACCCCAGCGCGCGCTTAAGAAGAGCGTTTTCGACCTCAACGTCAACGACCTCCTGCCCCTTTTTTAAGGCCGCAGACATCGCAGGGTATTGAATGCGCCACTGCCGCAACGTTTCACTGGTGACATCACATTTCGCGGCGATCTGCGCGAGTGTCAGCCCGTCCCGCGCCCATGCCTCTAGAAGCAGCAGACCGTCGGTCGTCAGCCAATACTCATATTTACCTTTTGCCATCGCCGGCGACCTCCTTTCGCCGCATTATGCCAGCGCATCAAACGCGCCCGCATCGAAAAAATCATTCTTTGCCATTCCCGCCACCCCACAACAAAAGCCGCCCCGAATACCCGGTGCGGCTTTGGAACTGACCTGAACCCTTAATTATCCTGTAGGCCCGTGCTCTCCCTGTGAATCCTTCGCGACCTCGAGCTTTTTAACCATCTCGACAACATCATGATCCGTGTATCCGATAGCCTTGATCATACAGCTCGCGGCGTACCATACCGCGAACAGCTTTTGAAACAGCCATTTCCGGACTTGAGGATTCGACGTATCTGCCTTTCGCACGACGACCCTGCCATAAATCTCGGACAACGCGTTGATACATAGGTTGATCAGCTTTTCCATGCGTTTTCCTCCCGCGCAATCCTCGACGATAGCATTATAGCACATCCAAATGGGACTTTGTGGGACATCTTTTCGCACTGGTGTAGAAATCCAAAACTTTTTGAAATTCCCGCAATGCGTAGCCGTGCAATCTCGTAACCTGCCGGCGCTCATATCCGATCAGATTCGCGATCTTCTGCCAGTCCCAGCCCAGCATGTACCTGTGCGTCAGGATATCCCGATACTTATCATCGCTGACACATTCGATCAGAGCCTCCGCCTCTCGAGTCAGATCCACGTAAGCGTCGATCTTTCGGTCGATCTCTCGAGTCAAATCCACCAGCTTGCAGGCGTACCGCTCAACGCTGCTGTCCCTGTGCTGGGCGCCCGGCATGCCGCCGGTGTAGCCGCCGGTGCGACGCATGGCCAGGGCTTCGTAGCGCTCACGGCGTTCCAGCATGGCGTTGATCTCCTTGTCCAGGTCTGGCAACTGGCGAAGGTAAGTTTTCGCGTCCATCAGTCGGCCTCCTTCCTCAGCGCGGCGCAAGCGACTTCCGGACGATGCTTGAACGCCCGCCAACCTAGCACATGCAGCCCGAAATGCCCTACAGGATCGTCGTACTCCATGTTGACAAAGTCCGGGTCCGTCTCTCCCGTATCGGGCATGCCTCCCTGGACAATAGCCCAAAACTCTTGTCCATCACCTTGCTGGACAAAAACTGGCTCCCCCTCCATCCGTTCAATTTCCGCAAGCATCAATGGTTTTTCCGGCGATGCATACGCCTTTCGCAACGGCTCGACCTCGGCGCGAAGCGCGGCGTTGACCTCGCTCAGCCTTCCATGCGCGGCCACCTGGTCGTTATAGACCGCAAGCAGCTCGTCGTACTTGTCACAGAGCGCGGCGATCTCGTCCGGAGTTAGGCCAGTGTTTTCGTAGCGCCCAAGCTGGTTGATGCATTCCGCGATGGCATCGCACTTGCATTCGTGCTGATCCTTCCAGTTTTCGCACCATTCGGGGACGTTTTTCTGGCAAGCCACAGGTTCGAACATATCTGGCCAGTTTTCTGGCCAACCTTTCGGATTTTGTTTTATGGTGTACCTATCCATCAACTCACAGCTCCTTCCAACTGCGCCTTAGCAGCCCGGAGCCGCCCCAGCGCGTCCTCGTGTGTTCCTGTCGCCTGGTAGTGAACGATCACCCGCTCGGTCTTCCGGCCGACCTCGACCTGGTCGATAACGATCTGACCTTCGAGCTCCAGGAGCTTGTACGCCTGCATGGCAGCGAGGGAGCAGGTGCCTGGGTTCCAGCGGTCGACGCACTCGGTCATGTGCCTACCTCCGGCCCCGCGTCCATGCGCGCGCCGCAGTTCGGGCAAAATTTGTGTCTCGGCTTACGGTGGTCGATGATCCCGCATTCGCTGCACTGATATAGGCCGCTGATGTCTCGGAGATTATCCCACCGCGCATGAACCACCGGCGCGGCTTCAACGACCGGAGCTTGAAGTGCAAAAATAACACATCCGGACACGCTGCCCGCCATAATGTGAAGCCCTTCATCCGCCAACTCCACCGCTCTTTTCTCCAGCACTTCCACGAGCGCCGCCCGGTCAATCAAATCGATCACATTCCCACCTCCGGTAACGGAACGATCCGGATGTAGATGCCAGGCCGGTTCGCCCAGAACTTCTCGATGATCTCACTGGCCACGAGCGCGTCGTCGGTCCAGAAGCCCACGCTGGTCATCACGTCCTTGAGCAACTTCTGAAGATTGTCGGTGTCCGGCTTGGTCGTCCGGTACTCGCCGTCCTGCCGGTTGGCGGGCTTCGGGAAGCACCACTTGACCACGAGCCGAACGCCAGCGGTGTAGGGCTCGATGGGCACTCGGCTGCCCAGGTGGGCGGCGAGCTTGGCCCGAGCGTCTTTGAGCTCCTGGGGCTCGTAGGTGTAGGGCTTGCCATTCCGGACGCCAATCTTCTTCTCCTGGTGCGTGCAGGTTGGGGGCTGGATGTCCAGGAAGAACTCGGTTACCATGTGCGCCTCGCCTCACTTTCACGGTATTTTCCATATGCCACATCAAGCGCTCTGGACAGATTGGCATCATGGACGTGTTTGCGGATCGTCTTATAGCTTCGTGCCCTTGTGGGGTATACGAGATTCGCTTTAAACGCGTCAACGAGTTGCCCCATCTGGTTGCTCTCGCTTCCGTACCGACTGTCAAGCCATTTCAAAAAAGTCACGGTGCTGACCTCCTTCAGAAAAAATCTTTTGTCACGTCATGCCTGCTAAGGGGGGACCACGGCCCCTAACGTGGTCCCCTACCAGTGCAGGCGTGACGGCGCGCAGCGACGGCGGAAAACTTACCCCGTAGGGGTAGTGGTTGCCACATCCCCATGCGGCAATCATAAATTCATAGTCGCTGCATCTACATGTGGCAACCTTTGAAATCAGGTTGCTTCATCACGATGCGGCAACCATGTTTTATGGTTCCTTCCGCACGATGATATTGCCTTGACTTTTATTCACGGTGTACCCTCCATGTGCTTTCAGCCGGTCGAAAACAGTGCGTTCGGAAATCCCAAGGTACTCTGCGAGCTGCTTTTTCGTGGGCGGCTCCCCGAAATTCGCGCCTGCAACAGCCTGCTCGAACTCCAGGTTCTTGTCCTTCCGGTCGGCCTCCACGCCCTTCTTGCGCTTCAGAACGGCCTTCTGCCACGGCGGGGCTTCGCCCTCGGCGTCGATATCCTTGAGGCTGCCTACCAGGTCGACGTGATGCACCGGGTAGTCGAACCACAGGTTAACCGGCTCGAACCGCGGGAACTCGCGGAGCGTGCCCTCGATACGCCACGCCGTGCGGCCCGCCGCGGCCCCTCTGGCGGTCTCTGCGGCATCGCCCAAGGCCTTGATCGTCGCGGGCGACAGCAGCTTCTGGCAGGTCAGCATCATGGCCGTATGGCTGCACAGGTGATCCTGTGACACGCTGTCCTCCCAGTTAGCCACACACCGGTTCAGCCATTCCTTGCAGACGTCGACCACCGCCTTGTCGCCCTCCTGTTTCTTGAGCGCCTCGGTGGGCTCCAGCTCGATCATGTCCAGCATTGCGTCGGGATCCCGGGCGAACACGCCGGAGCCGGATGCCCGATCCATGCTGCGCTTCTGGCCTTGCTGCCCCTTCGAGTGGTGGTGGCAGTAGATCACCGCGCAACCCAATTCGCAGCACACCTTATCAAATTGGTTGCAGAAGTTGGCCATCTGGTCGGCGCTGTTCTCATCACCGGTGATGACCTTGTAGATGGGATCAATGACGATGGCGATGTAGTTGCGCTTCGCGGCCCGCCGGATCAGCTTCGGAGCGAGCTTGTCCATGGGGATCGCCTTGCCGCGCAGGTTCCAGATGTCGATGTTGGCGAGATTCTGGGGCTGCCAGCCCAGCGCCTGATACACGTCCCGAAAGCGGTGCAGGCAGCTGGCACGGTCCAGCTCCAGGTTGACGTACATCACCCGGCCCTGGGCGCAGCGCCAGCCGAACCAGCTCCGGCCTTCGGCGATCGCGCAGCACAACTCGATCAGCGAGTAGGACTTGCCCGCCTTGGACGGCCCGGCCAGCAGCATCTTATGGCCTTGGCGCAGCACGCCGGTGATCAGTGGAGGGCTCAGCGCTGGCAGGTTGTCCCAGGCGTCCTTCATGCTCTCGGGCTCCGGCAGATCGTCGTTGACGCTTTCGATCCACTCGTGCCACTGCTCATAGGATTCGCGCCCGAAATTCTCCGCGACGATGAATTGCTTCCGGCCGTCGCGGATGATGCCTGGCATGCGGGAAAGGCGGGAGGGGTTGCGGTTCTGTGAATCGATCTTGAGGCCATTGCGCTGACAGACGGTGTAGAGGTAGTCGACGCGCTTCCGGTACTCGTCATAGTTGGCCGCGTCGATGCGCACGATGGCGTGAAGGCTCTTCTTTCCGGAGTGGACCAACACAGCGACGGGCAGTTCCAGTTCATGAATGATGGCGTATTGCTGCTCAATGTCCATCGCGTCGGATTCCACCAGCGCGTACCGGTACTCGGTGACGTTCTCATTCTTGACGCCCTTGCCGTCCAGCGGATTGAACCGGATCCAGGCGCCGGCCTTGGGATTGTAATCGCCGATCACGGCGCCGATGTCGCCGCCGCACTTGTTCAGCGCCTCGATCAGCTGCCCGGCTGTGCGGTCGTAGGCGCCGCTGGTGGGCAGGTAGCGGCCGTCCTTCTCCCAGGACTGGGTGACGTAGCCGACTGTCTCAGACGCCTCGAAGAGGATCTCCAGATATCGGATCAGCTGTGCCGTGGGGTTCCAATCCGCGGGCTCCGGAACATCCTTGGATTCGATCCAGTTGCGGTTTACCACAACCAGGTCGTCTTTGCCGCCGCCGATTTCCGCGTCCCAGTCCAGTTCGCGGCCCTCGTCGTGGGGCGGCTCCCAGCCCTGGTCCCGCGCCAGCTGCACGATGGTGCCGGCGGTGACCGGCGTGGACGCACCGTGGAAGCCCGCCCATTTGCGCTCGCACTCGCCCGGGTGGTAGCGGGCGGCGTCGCGGCGGCTCCAGGAATCCCACTGGTCGACGGTGCCGCCGGCGTCCTTGAGCGCCATGCCGACGGATACCCACTCCTGATAGTCCAGCCGGGCGGGGTCGATGTGGGGGAGGACTTCTGAAATGTCGTAGGTGGTCATTCGCTCTTTGCCTCCTGCCATTCCGGTTCGTGCCATCCAAGAATCGCCATTGAGATTCCCTCCTGTATGCGGATATTGCGTATGCAAAGAATTCGTGTTACCATAACTAAAAGGAGTGGTGACGATGTTTTCCATTTGGAGAAATCGCAAGCAATTACGTGAACGGGATTTTGAGACTATTCTTCAGGAGCTGTATGCTCACTTTCTAAGTACAGGTCAAAGTAGGCGTGATGATGAGGAGTTCATATCAAAATTCCTTGGAATTGAGCCTGATGCGATTTTCAATAGAGCGGTCTTGATCACTTTGCAGGAATGGGGATCTGTCAAAGCTGATTTACGTGGTATGTTAAACTCCCCATTATCTGTGACGCTGACTGGTAAAGGCATGACCTATTTCTACGAAAAATCGATCAGGCGAAAAGAATCTTGGTGGACACGAGCTCTCTCCATCGCTGCGGTTGTAATCTCAATAATCGCTTTGTTCTTTTAGTTTTACGGGACGCACGCTACATCTCCAAGAACGTCGATGTGCGTGCCTCCGGCTTGTACTCTCCCGGCCGGACCCCATGCGGAATCTGCCACCCGTTGGCGGCGATCCGGTCAATCAGCCCGCGGGCGGCGTCGAACTGCCAGGTGCCGACGTGCTGGAAACCGCGGCTCTCCAGGAAGCGGATCTGCTTGGGCGTCGTGAGGCCTTCATTCCGGCGCTTGTCCAGCCGGTCGAGCAGCATCTTCGCTTTGCCGGCGTTCTCGATCTCATCCGGGAATATGCCCAACTTCTCCAGCGTGGAGCGCTGCTTATCGCTCGGCGGGCCCATCTCCCAACCGAATGCCGGGACATAGCCGGAGAGGTCCTCCGCCTGAATCGACATTTCGAATTGCAGCGGGTCCACCAGCTTCCGCTTGCGGCTGCGCATCTCGGCCAGCTTCTTCGCCAGCGCCTCTTCGCGCTTGGCTACCACGTCCTCTGCAGCCTGGCGTTCCGCCGCTTCGATGTCCACCGGGCAGCCCGCAGCCTCGAGGTCAGCGGTCATCTTCTCGGCCACTTCCGGACTCTCGCATATCAGGTGCGCAGGGCGGCACAGCTCGTGCTTTTCGGTGTGCCAGAGAAAGTCCAGCAGCAGCAGATCTTCCTTGCCGGGAAACAGGCGGGTGCCGCGCCCGACCATCTGGCAGTACAGGCTGCGAATCTTCGTGGGACGGAGCACCACGATGCAGTCGACGCTGGGGCAGTCCCAGCCCTCGGTGAGCAGCATGGAGTTGCACAGCACATCGTATTTCCCGGCGTCAAAGTCTGCGAGAATCTCCGCCCGGTCGTCGCTGTCGCCGTTGACCTCCGCGGCGCGGAAGCCTTTTGAGGCGAGAATATCCCGCATCTTCTGGCTGGTCGTTATAAGAGGGAGGAAAACAACGGTCTTCCGCCCTCGGCAGTTCTTGACCATCTCGTCGGCGATCTGATACAGGTACGGGTCCAACGCGGTGCCCAGGTCGGCGGCCTTGAAGTCGCCGGATTGTACGCCGACGCCGGTCAAATCCAGCCGAAGCGGGATGGTCAGGGCTTTGATAGGCGACAGGTACCCGTCCTTGATCGCCCGGGGTAGCGTGTATTCGTAGGCCAAGCTCTCGAAGTATACGCCCAGGTTGCGCATGTCGGAGCGGTCCGGAGTTGCCGTGACGCCGAGCACCTTAGCATCGCCAAACGCCTGTAGTACCCGCTGGTAGCTGTCGGCCAGCACGTGATGGGCCTCGTCGACGACGATGGTGTCGAAATAATCCGGGTCGAATTGTTCGAGGCGCTTCGGACGCATGAGCGACTGCACAGAGCCCACCACCACACGAAACCAGCTGCCGATGCAGCTCTCCTCGGCCTTCTCCGTGGCGCAGCCCAGGCCGGTGGCTTTGGCCAGCTTGTCCGCGGCTTGGTCGAGGAGCTCCCCGCGGTGAGCGAGTACAAGGACCCGCTCACCGCTCCGCACCCGGTTTTCAATGATCTTTGCGAACACGATCGTCTTGCCCGTGCCCGTCGGGAGCACCAGCAGCGTGCGCTTGACGCCGTCCTGCCACTGGGCCTCGATGGCCTGCCGGGCCTCTTCCTGGTACGGCCTGAGATCCATCATGGCTTAGAACCTCCCAGCCTGCCACCCGCCTGCCGCAGGCGTGATTGACACAGCCGGCGCGAAGCTGGTCTGTTCGTCGGGCTCCAGGAAGCGGTTGATTTTGTTGGACTTGCCTTCCGTGCCGTCCTTTTTGGTGAACGTGTCGATGATCACGTGGCAGCGCCCGTGCGCGCCGGTGACCTTGTTCCAATCCATCACCAGCTTCTCGCCGTGCTTGCGGGCGCCGATCGACGTGAAGAAGGCGCACAGGATGCCCTCCGTTGAGGTGTGCAGGAACAGGTTGTGCGTGATCTGCGTCACCTGCTGATCATTGGACACCTCGATGGTCAGAATGGCCTTGTTGCAAGGGGGCAGCTTGCCATTGACACTGGGGGTGTGCCGACCGCGCTCGAAGCTCTTGACCACGAAATCGTAGTCGCCCTCCTCGAGCAGTGTGTACGTGGAGTCCTTCTCGATGACGTCGTTCCAGTTGAGTTCCCGTCCATTTTCGTTCATATGTGTCTCCTCCTAGAATGGCATTTCGTCACGGTTCTTGAGCACCATATCGAACACCTGCGGCCAGCCACCCACCAGGCAGCCCATCACGAAGTCCTCCGGGTAGTCGGAGATCTTCATGTCGCCCGGGAAGTAGCCTTTTTGGCCGACTGCGTACATGATCTCTACATCCTTGACTTTGTTCGCGTCCATCAGGTCGCGCAGCGCCTTGGGGATCCCGCCGTCAGGCGCTGCTAGAGCATCGGGCGTAGTCGGCTGTTCGGGTGCAGGCTCTTGCTTGGGTTCCTGCCTCGGCGGCGCTGCGGGCTGCCGCGGGGCTTGGGCAGGCGTCGAACTGAACAGGTGCGCTATGCTGCCGAACTCAAAGGGTAGTTCCTCCGGCAGCCCGAAGCGGTTCTTAGCATCCCAGCAGGGATGGTGGCTGGTGCGAAGGATCCGTTGGCCGCCCTGGGCCTTGTTCTTGCCCTTCGCCGTACCCTGGCCATCCACGTTGACCACGAGGGTCTTGTAGGATGCGAACAGCACCATGTCGGCCCATTCCTTGAGCAGCGGCGCGCAGGTCTTGGACAATTTCATCTCCCAGCGGTCGTAGGCGCCCATCTCGTCGGGCTGTTCGAACTTACGCATCTTGGCGTGGGCGGTGACCACGACGTTGACGCTCTTGCCGATCAGCTCCTCAAGCAAATTCAACAGCCGCCCGAACTCCTCACCCAGGTACACGTAGCCTTTGCCGTAGCCGAAGTCTTCGATTCCGGCCTTTTGCGACTTAGCGCACAGCGCGTCGGTGCAGAGGATCTCCGCCCAGTCGGCGGTGTCCAACACGAAGGACTTGAGCAGGTCCGGGTGCTGGATGAAATACTTGACCTGCTCGAGGATCGCGGCCCAGCTGGTGGGCTTGGGCGTCCGGCGGACGTCCATGTGCTTGGTGGACCCCTCCGTGTCGCAGAAGATCGGATCAGGGAACATTGACGCGAAGGTCGATTTGCCGATGCCCTCCGGGCCATACACGACAACCTTCAGCGCGCTGGGGATTCGTCCGGATGTGATTTGCATCAGAAATTACCTGCCTTCCATGGGATTTGCGGGGCTGGAACCTCCGCAGGATGCTGCTGCCCGGCCACATACCCGTCTTCAATGATGATCTGGCACTCCGGGCCGGTGGAGACCCGCGTGGCGATCGCCTGTAGGCCCTCCTGCTCCAGCCAGGTGCCGAATTCACGCAACGTGTCCAGGTCCATTTGTTCGAGTTTGTCCAGCAGCACGAAGCCGCACTGGGGGTTGAGACGGCGTACGATGGCAGTGGCCACCTTGAGCTGTGCGGAGCCAGAAAGGTTGTCCCACTTGAAGCCGTTGTAGGTCAGCTCACCGTCCTGGACAGATAGCCCCGGCAGCGGCAGCGTGGCACCCTGGAGCAGGTCGGTTTTGGCCTGCCGGACCTTGTCCAGTTCGGCGGTCAGCGCGTTGTACTGGTTCTCGTAGGCCAGCGCGTCCTCCTCGGCCTTGTCGCGGTCCAGGTTGGCGCGCACCTTGCGGTTGATCTCGTCGATCTGCGCAAGGTTGCGCTCGAGCTCCTCGGTGGACTCATCGTGGAGATCCAGCGCGGACTTCCGGGCGATCTCCAGATCAGCCTGGATGATCCTCTGCTGCGCGAGCAGCTCGTCGATCCGGCGCTGAATATCCGCGGCCTCGCGGGTGAGCCGTCCGAGGTTTTCCCGTTTATGCTGGTTCTCGCCGTTCCGGGTGAGGATCTCCTGCTGCTGGCGGATCAACTCCGAGGCGCTGACCGGCTCCTTGGGCGCGTCTGGGAAGTAGGGCTGCTCTCGGGCGTACTTGCGCTTCTGATCGGCGATCTGGCCGATGGCGTGTCGACGGTTGTAGGTCTCCTGCTCCTTGCGGTCCAGTTCGGCGACCTGGCCTTCCACGCCGATGATCCGGAGCAGCGCCTTGGCTTTCTCGCCGCTGGGCGCGGCCATAAAGCGGGGGAGGTCCAGCGCCAGCTGCTCCACGAACTCGTTCAGGAGCTGCTGGCCGGACTTCTTGCCGGCGGGGTCAGTGACGGTGAGCGCTGAGTTTTTGCCCTTGCGCTCGACGATAAGGCCGTTGGATAGCCGGATTGACAGTGTGGGCGGGATCACGGAGCTATCCCGGGCGGGCTGCGATGGCTTGAATCGGTCGCCGCCCAGCGCCCAAGCAATGGCGTCCAGCACGCTGGTCTTGCCTTGCTCGTTCCGGCCGCCGATGACGGTCAGGCCGCTGACGGCCGGCTCCACGGTGACGGCGCGGATCCGCTTGACATTCTCGATTTCAAGCCGGTTAATTTTGACCACGGAAACACCTCCTATGGGTCAGGTCGGCGACGGCCAACACCGTGACCGCCTTGAACAGTCCATCGATCGTGAGATAATGGAAATCACCGGAGACGTTCCAATCGCTGCCCGGGGCAAATATCTCCGGGCGGAAGAACAGCGGATGATCAGCGATTTTAATGCCCGCGTACTCTTCGAACGCTTTGGTAGGAAGGACGTACCTGTTGGTATTCGTTCCAGGGTCGCGGACGGAGTTCACGCGGAAGAACTCCAAAAGTGCTGTATTACGTGGGCCTGTCGGCATGCTTAGATCCAATCGCCTCACGATATCCTCCTTTTCCCCGGTCGCATGACCGGTTGCATCTTGGGCGACGGTGTGTTATACTGCTGGTGGTCTAGGTTCTCGCCCCTGTCCGGCGCTGCAACGTCGGCGGGGCGCTTCTTTTTGCGGATCACATGACGGCCTCCTTTTGTTCGAGCATCGGTTCCCACCCGACGCCAATGTAATCGAGGACCCGGGCCCAGCCGAACCGTTCTCCGGTTTCGGGGTCGATCACACATCGGTGCATCCAGTAGTCCCATTCCTGGGGGTTGTCTTCATAGAGCCGGTCGAACCGATGGGGGCGTGTCTCGAGGTGAATCCCGAACCCGCACATGGAGCAGCCGGTGCGTTGGGCGCGGGTGGTTCGGAGCGTTCCGTCGGGATCGCGGACGATTTCGCCGTACACTTCCGGCACCGGTACATTGAAATCGAGCGCCAACTGCAGAATGTCCTGTCGGTTGAAGATCGCGAATGGGCAGCTGCGGGTCACAGTCTTGCCGTAGTAGTTGCAGCCGTGCATCATCAGCGCCTTTTCACGCTGACCACCTTCGCTGGCCATGAGGCCGAGATAGGGAGAAGACTTGTGTTGCCGCGCCCAATCGTCGCAGGGCTTTTCCTTCAAATAATAGCAGCACTTGTTCGATACCTGAAAGTTGGGCTTCGCGTAGTTCGTTCCATACCGTTCGTTCTCATACCCGCCAAACAAGTTGAGCCACTTTTGCGGCATTTTCATCCGCGTACCGGTGCGGTAGCCGCCCTGCTTTCCGGTCTCGCCGGTCATGATCGCGTGCCGTACAGTCTTGTTCTTCTCGGTGGGATGTTGGAGCAGATCGATTTTTCCGGCAATCTGCTTGGAAAGCACAGGGAAGCCGCACTCGTTCATCACGGTTGCTTTGGACTTGATCGGCTTGAGGGGGATCACGCCAATCTGCTTGTGAACGCGCTGGATTGACTGATCCTCAAGGCACGAAACGGAGATGGCTGGAACGTCGATTCCGATGGATCGGAGCCAGATCAGCAGCGTGATACTGTCCAGGCCGCCGACCGATACATGGGCGTCGTCAACGTGATCCCGAAATTCGCGTGCGACCCGCTCGGCGTGGATCAACTTAGCTTCGTAAGGTAGCCCCTGACGCTGGATGAATTCTCGGATCGTCATCTTTGTTTACTTACCTCCATTGAATAAATCCGCCCATCGTAACGAGGTAGTTCAGGATCCAGCGCATCACGGTGTCCACCCCCATTCGATGGCTTCGAGCCGGTCAAGGTACGCCTGCGCGGTCCCTGGCGTCATCGTGTGAGGCAGGCCATCATCGGCCCACACGCGTAGGCGCTGACCTGTGTGCATGCCCACCGTGTAGCTGATTAGCAATCCCCGGGCGGCGAGGGCCCTCAACAGGCGGCGCGTCATGAAAACCCCACCGCCTTGAGCGTCACGATGACACCAACGCCGAAGCCGACGGTCAGCCAACAGGCGGCGACGATGATCTGGCGCGTAAGGTGCCGCCGGCGGATTTTGGTGCGGGTGCACTTACGTTCCATCAGCGGGGCCTCCCTTCCAATAGTCTTTTGGCGGCGTTGATTAGCGCGACAAACTCGGTGCGATCTTGGGCGGGAACGAATTCAGCAGAATCAAGCATCTCCTTGAATAACCCAAATCTTACTTTAAGCTCGTCGTACTTGCGGAGTACAATCTCCTGGTCGGCAGATACGATGAAAATCTCCAATGGATCACCCTCGGAAATATGAAGCGTCGCCCTTATTTCCTTGGGAATGACAACGCGCCCCAGCTCGTCGACCCTGCGAACGATACCTGTCGCATTCATCACGCCCGCCTCGCTTTCATGGCCAACTGGTGCGCGTCGTAGTTCTGCCGTAAGGCCGGGTACACGCCCAGCACCTGGTGCAGCCCGCCATCGGCGTCGGGGATCTCACGGGGCGTGCCATTGCAGCAGCCGGGGCCTAGGCGGGTCAGCGAGATCAGGTAGTCCCGAAAACCGTCCATGCAGAGGATTAAGTAATAGAAGGGAAGCTTGTCCATAGCACTCTCCTTTCGCGTTGCGCGAATATTGTCGAAGTGTTATAATCTTCCAAAGAAAGGAGGTGAGAGTCATGTATAAAACGGGCGAAAAGCCGGGAAAAGGCACATACATCTGCACAAAGTGTGGGGAACGTGTCGTGCTGAATGACGATACGGATACTTTGCCTCCGTGCCCAAGATGTAACAATGTGACCTATACGAAGGCCTAGCGAGGCGTGCAGCCATCAATGACCCGTAATCGTTGATGGCTGTGCATTTTCCCCGGCTGCATTTGATACGCGGTTGGGGTGGGCAGTCTACTGCCTCAGCTTTCGCTTGGAGAAACAGAATGGTTTCCCGAAGATGTTGATTTGCAGCCATGCTTCAACATACTTTATACCATTCTCTTCGTACCGTGTAATGTAATGGTGCAACACTTCATTCACCTCCTTCCATGCTTGTCGCTGTGTTGCCCTTGCCGCTGCATTCCTGTGACCGGCAGAGGGGCGAGTGACTATGCAGTTGTCAAGCTGCGCAGGTCGGTCTGAGGGCTTAGCCAGCCTGTTTCAGGCGTTCTACCAGATCCATCAGATCGCTCGCGTAGATCAGGTTCTTCCGGCTGTCGCGCTCCAACTTGAAGCTGGCCAACTTGCCGCACCGGATGAACGCCAGGATCTGATCACGGCTGGTACGCAGGAGCTTGGCGGCCTCCTCCACTGTGTAAACGGTCACGGGGGCGGCCGAACTGGGTGCTGCTTCACGAATGGCCTCGCGCACCGTCTCGGCAATCGTCGGCGCAAGCATGTCCGCGATCGCCCGGGCCAGCTTGTCTTCCATGAATTTCACTCCTTTCCGATCTGCGCCTGGAGCCGGCTAAGCGCGGCCCGGGCCTCGCTGATTTCCTTGATCGCCTGAGCGCGTAACTTGGGGTCATCGATCTTCCCATCGATCGCATCCCGGGCCAACTGGTCATGCAGCGCCTGGACATCTGCCAGTTCATACCGGACGCTAACCACCGCGGCCAGCAGCTCGCTGATCACCGGCGCCGGATTGCGCTCCCGGTACGATTCGCAATTGGAATACATCCAACGGGCCCAGAAGAGCTCCGCGCGGGCGCCTAGCGCGTCCTCGATGCGGCCAACGTCGTCCGGTGTGGGCATTTGTTTGCCGGTCTCCCAGCGTTCCAGCGTGTCCTCGCTGACGCCCAGCCGGGTCGCCAGTTGCCACCTCGGGATTTTCCGCGTTTCCCGCGCTTTTCTCAGGTCAAGATGCGTAAATTCCGCCATGTTGCGGGCCGTCCTTTCGCGGTATACTTTGCTTGTCGAGAGGGGGAGTCGAGAAATGAAGTAGCAACGGGGACCATCAGAGCTTAGGCAAGTCGGCGCTCATTGAGCCAGATGTCCGGGTCGAATCCCAACGCCTTCGCTAACAGCAGGCCGGGGACCACACCGGGTTTGCCAACGCCGCCCTCGAACCGGCTGTACAAGCCCTGAGACACCTTCGCGGCCTCGGCGGCCTGGCTCTGGGTAAGCCCCGCGGCGGTACGCTTCTCGGCCAGCCAGGTGCGGTCGTAGAGCTGGATTCCGGTCTTGTTCATGCTTCCATCACACTCCTTTCGTAAAATCACTATTGTAATACTTGGGTGGAGGTGGTAAGATTGGGGAAGGGTGAAAAAGCAGCAGCACGATGGCCACCAGACGGCCGGTATGGAAACGTCAGCAGATGACCAAGTTGTAAGTGGAAGGTTTGGTTTCTTCGGTGATGTACTCGACCGCGCAGTAGAAGTAGCCCTTGTTGTGGTAGATCGCCGGGATGAAGTCGCTGTCCTCGTTGACCATTCCTACGTTGGCGGAGTTGATTCGGGCTTCATTGGCCCCGCTGCCGAAGTCGGTCCCGCGACTGATGGCATGTGCCGCTTCGGAGGATTTCGTGAGGAAGACCTTGTAGCTGAACATGAAATTTTCGCTCCTTCCGGTGGTCGAGGCTGTAATATTAACTAGGGTACGGGCATAGTATACTCTGAAAAAAATCAGAAGTCAATATGAATTCTGATAATAATCAGATTTTTTCGAGGTGAGAAGCATGGTAGAACGTATCCTTGCGTTGGCGAAGCAGAAAGGGCTTAAGCAAGCCTTTCTCGAGGAAAAGATTGGTGCCTACCGTGGGAAGATCACCGAGTGGAAAAATAAGAAATCAAGCCCGACTGATGTTGAATTGAAAATTGTCGCCGAACTCCTTGGTACCACTGAGGCGTATCTCCGGGGTAAAACCGACGATCCCGCTCCGGCCGCCGAGCCTACTGACGATGTGCAGATTGAGATTCTAGCCCGTGCAGCCCGGAAGATGACCACGGAAGAGAAGCAAAAACTTATTGACATTGCGAAAGTGATGTTTGAAAAGGCGTTCGATGAAAACAAATGAGCGACCTTCTGGGCTTTGTTGCGCAAAAAGTAATCCCAGAGTAGCACTCACTTCCTTTTCGAATGAGAAGCAAGCCATCTGTTCGAATTATGGATATTCGTGGCATGTTAGGTAGCCAGACCAAACGCCCGGTTATATTGTTCTGGTTTTATTGATTTACGAACACTTGTTCGGTATAATGGTCGCATCTCACTTACAGAGGCGATCGCATGTACCGGCCGGACTATCATCGCGCCACCCGAAACGCCTACCGAACCTTGCTGGCCACCGGAGTTGACCACCTTCCCGTCGATGTGGCCGCACTCTGCGCTCGCTGCCAGAACACCAAAGTTATGTCCTTCCATGAAGCGCGGCATCTGTTTGATGATTTCGAACCGTTATGGGACGGCCCCAGCCGTATGGCGTTCGCTATGCGACGCGCTCTGAATGGCAAGATCCATAATCTTATCCTCTGGAACGACGAGGAGATGTCTCCCGGCAGTGGCTTGTACCGTTTCTCGCTAGCCCACGAGCTGGGGCATATTGTGTTGAGACACTCGCAAGACGCCAGCTATGTGGCCGAGCTCGAGGCCAACTGCTATGCTCAGCACCTGCTCTGCCCGCGGCCCGTGCTTGAGGTGCTTCAGCCGCGGGGCTACTTAGAGATCAGCTACCTATGCGGCGTCTCGCGCGACGCCGCTCGAATCGCGTTTGGCCTGCTGCGGCAGGAAAACCGATACGTGGACGACGATATCTGGAGCAAGATCTTTGCTGCCTTCCGCCTTGACGAGCGCCGCAACATATCAGATTTTCTTTCGCCCATCAGCCAGCGTCTACTTACGCGGATGAAATGAAATAAATGGATCTTTTCGGACATGCTTGTCTTTTTATAGGCATAGTGTCATACTTACATAACAGGACACAATAAAAAAAGGCCCTCGCACGGCGGTCACCGGGACGGGGGAGAGCAGCAACCCAGCGCTACCCAAGCATCGGAGGGAGTATTATGGCAACCCTTAAAAAGCTTGATAAGGGCCTATATGAAGTCCGCTACATGTTCTTCGACAAGGATGGAAGGAAGCACCAGCCGAAGAAGCATTTCTCGCATTTGAGCGAAGCCGAATCATTCAAAAACGAAGTTGAGCGCGAAGTTCGAGATGGCACCTATGTTAACCCGACAAACACCAAATTCTCAGAATGGATCGACGATTGGTTTGCATCCTATAAAGTCAATGCCGAGCTGGAAGCGACGACTATCGCCGGCTATTCATTCATCATTGAACGTCTAAAAAAGCACTTTGGAAATGTGCTCCTCCGAAAGATTACACCCGGTGATATTGAGTTCTTGTATGTGCGCCTTCGGGATCCGGCTGCGGCCAGGGAGAGAGAACTCAAGCTCAAACTGGAGCCCTTGACGAAGCGCCCGCTGACTTCCTCCACCGTCCAGCGTCATCACGCGGTATTGAGTCGGGCGTTCAAGTATGCAATGCGCGACGGGTTGATCAAAATGAACCCTATCGAGCGGATCGACCGCCCGAGATCCTCGACGCAGGAAGTGATCCCGCCAGATATGGATCAGGTCAATGCTCAACTAATCGCTCTGCATGAATCACCGTATTATCTGCCCGTTGTCATCGCGCTGATGACCGGAATGCGTCAATCTGAAGTGCTCGGCCTGAAGTGGCAGGACATCGACCTGAAGACCGGTGAAGTCGTAGTGCGTCGTGTCCGGCAGAGAGTAGGGGAGAAGTATATTCAAAATAATCCACCGGACGGGATCCGGGTAAAGCTGGTGACCGTGGGCGGCTGCAAGGGAGTCATTGAGAAAGAACGCACAAAATCCCGGCACATCCGGCAAATGTCGCTTCCGGTTGATCTGGTCGCTGTGTTAAAGGCGGAGCAGAAAAACCAAAAAGCAAATAAGCTGCGCTTTGGAGATAAGTACGCCGCATCCGACTACGTCTGCGTCCACGAAGATGGGCACTTGATTGATAACTCGAATTTGTCCCGTGCGGTGGAGACGTTCCGCTACCATGATTTGCGGCACGCGAATGCATCTTTCCAGATCCAAGCCGGGGTGCCCATAACAGAAGTATCTCGACGGCTTGGACATACTACTGTAACCACCACAACGAACACTTACGCGCATGCGTACAAAACGCAGGATAAAGCCGCTGCGGAAGCCATCAACGCAGTTGTAAAACTCGAACCAAAAACCTAAGTTGTCAAATAGTTGTCACGGAGGGAACCGAGAATGTGCCGAGACGCTCAGAGAAAAGCAAAAACCCAGCAATTGCTGGGTTTCCATGGTGCCGGAAGCGGGACTTGAACCCGCACGGTGTCGCCACCAACGGATTTTGAGTCCGTCACGTCTGCCATTCCATCATTCCGGCGCGATGCGGATTTTATTATAGAATATCGGGGCGCAAAAAGCAAGGGGCGGAGCGAAATTTCCCAGGGCTTACGCATGAACAAAGCGGAGGACATTTGCAAGAAAAGCGTCATCATAAGCACAACGTCTGCGTTTTCTGGAAAGGCTGATTTTCTCGGGATATTGCTTGAGAATATCCAATGCCAAATGTCTGACAACCGCCATGTTTTCCGCAGAGTGATCCTTGCGGATGCGACTGTAATCCTCGTGAAAGGTCATGTCCAGACACCAGTGAAGGGAGTTCTCGATGCCCCAGTGCGCGCGAACGGCCTCCGCAAACCGTTCAACACTTGTCAGCGACGTGATGTAGAAGCGACGCTCCTGCGTCACCTTCTCCCCGGCAGTAACCGTTGCATGGACCATGCCAAGCCCGCTCAAGCCGTTCCATTGCGCGCGCCCGCTCAGCCAGCCAAGGTCTGCAGTCAGAGAATAGTCGCGGATTTCGATGCGTCCATGTCCTTTCTCAGACGTCTGGGTGTGCTTAATCTCCGGGTAAAGGTTCCTGTCCTC
>Ga0268263_1000775_pt1 | contig 37983 bp, 54 predicted proteins | sample Biomet5_FD_190358 | JGI IMG/M metagenome (GOLD analysis project Ga0268263, IMG submission 190358) | Microbial communities from bioreactor (seeded with sewage sludge) at LBNL, California, USA - Biofuel metagenome 5 (SPAdes) (version 4) | ecosystem: Engineered > Bioreactor > Anaerobic >... | reverse complement strand
CCTCGACGCGGTCGACGGGAGCCGTATCCGCCGTCGCTACGGGCGTGGTTGTCGTGCCCGAGTCTACCTCCGGCAGACCCTCCAGCGAGGTCAGCAGCGACACCACCGCAGCCAGTGCGGCGGCCCCCGCCACGACCTCCCAGTTGACCTGCCCGATGACAGCCGCAGACGCGCCGATGGTGCCGAGCGCGGCCTGCGCGCCCGTCTTGATGCACCGGGTGCCGGCGGCGGCCCACCACTGCCTGTTCATGAGGTTGTTCATGTGGTTCCTCCTATGTGATATGGCCGTGCCCGGATGGCGCGGCCGTGGTGCCTGTGCTAGTCCGTGCCGCCCGGTCCCCGGGCGTCGCACCTGTCCTCGACGCGCGTCAGACGCTGCTCGACGCTCGCCACGCGCTCGCTGATCGCCGCAAGTTGCTGGCCGTGACCCGCCAGCTGCTGGCCATGCCCCGCGAAGTCGTTCCTCAGCTCCGTGAGCACCTTGCGGACGTCGGCAAGGCCGTCCACCACGCTCTTTATCTGGTCGGATATCGCCTGCTGCGCCGCAGCCTCGCGCCTGCTGCTGCGGAAGAGGTTCGCCAGCAGCGAGACGATCGCTATGAGCAGCATGCAGAGCGCAATCGTCTCGCTGAGCGTCATCGACTCCACCGGCCTCACCTCCTGCCCTCGACGCGGTCGATGATTATCTCGGGAGTGTCGTATAGCCCGTGGTAGACGCACGCGCCAGAAGACATGTCGACGCAGTAGTTCGCCGCTTGCCCGGAGTTGGTGAGGGCGGTTCCGGATATCAGCAGGCTCCGGGTCTTGATCCACAGTCCCGCCCCGCTCAAGAGCATCAGGTACAGAGCGGCTGTCTTGCTGTCCGGGTCGCTAAGCATGACTGAGCTGAACACGGCCCCGTAGTGGTAGAAGACCGTCACCCACTTGAAGCCCGCTGCCGTCTCCGTGAGCGTGACGGTCCCAGTGGTCGCCGGGCCGCTGAACAGTACGACGGGCTCGACGGCGGTGAGGAAGCGCCTCATCGACACCTGCGTCAGGGCGTCGGTCCCGTCGTCGACCTGCAGGTTGCCCGAGACCATCGAGATCAGGTCCTGGAATCCGTCGACGCCCACGCTCGCGGTCCCGTTCGCGCTGCGAATCATCGCGCCGTAGTCGCCGCTCAGGATGCCCGTGTACCTGCCCTTCCCATCGGGGACGGCGGACACCGCGACCTTGCCGCCGCACATCCTGATGATGGACGAGGCGCTGTTCCTCCCCAGCTCGATGAGGTCCTCCGCGAAGCTCGCCACGGAGGTCAGCACGCCCGAGAGCATCTTGAGGATGGAGAAGCTCCCGTCCGTCCCCTGCCGGGTGACGCTCGTACCGTCGGCGTAGGTCGTGCCGTCCGCCGACTTGCCCACGTCGACTCCGTCATCGGTCTCGCGGATGAGCCTGGAGAGGCCGTCTGCGACGTCGGTCACGATGACGGGTATCGCTGTGCATGGGGCCGAGACATTGTGCCTGGCGGTGCCGTCATCGGCGCAGACGTCATCCTCGCTGGTGACCGTCACCGAGACGGTGGCACCAATCGTCATGCCGTTGCACGTGGCGCTGCCGGCCCCCGCGAGCGTCGCGAAGGCCGCGCCGTCCACGAGGAGGGTGACGTGGTCGAAGTCGGCGGGTATACCTCCCGTGAGCGTGCCGTCCCACGAGACGTGCAGCGAGCCGTCGCCGCTCCAGGCCGTGACGCCCGTGGGCACGCCGGGCGGCGTGGTGTCGCCGACGTGGGTGGCCATGGTCGAGCCGGAGGAGTTGACCGCGCCGAGCACGGTGCGCGTACCGTCAGCGTTCGTGACGGAGATGGAGCCGGAGGGGCTCGTCTTCGCCGACTCGGAGGACCTGGCGGCCGAGAGGGTCGCCCGTGTCAGCACCTCGCCCTCGTCCATGAGCCCCGGTAGCTTCCTGTGGATCATCCTTCCCCCCTACCTGTAGACGGACGGGTCGACCCACGGGTCGGCAATGGGATCGAACGTGAGCGTCACCGTGCCCGACTGGTCGCCCGTGGCCTCCATGAGCCGCAGCCGGTACGTCCCGTCGGGCATCGACGGGTGTCCCGATAGGTCGACGTCGACCATCTGGCCTGGCCATATGGCCCCGGGCCGCGGCACCTCCCTGTCCCCGAGCGAGACGTCGCCCTGGATCTGGACGAGGGGCGCGGCCGAGGCGGCGAGGACGGCGTCCGTGTGGGCGCGCACGAGGTCGGCGGAGCCCCAGTCAGTGTCGGACCTCGTTGCCTCGACGAGCGGCCAGGGGTCCGTCGCCGAGCACAGCGACAGGTCCTCCGAGAGGTGGCCGATGGTCGCGACGTCGCTTCCGGCCCCGCTCCCGTAGACGCGCATCGTGGGCCCGGTGTGTGCGACCTTGAGGCCCTGGATGGTCCCGCCGCCCGGGAACCACGTGAGCGTGGGGACGATGCCCTCCTGGGCGAGGCACGGCTCGGAGTCGGAGCCGGCGACCAGCCGGACCCGCACGTGGGAGGCGTCGGCGAGGTATGGCCTCAGCTGCACGTCGGGGCCGCCCGAGACGTTCGCGATCGCCTCGATGAGGCGGCGGCACGAGAGGTTGGCTACGTCGTAGGCCGAGTACGTCCTCTCGTGGCCCCCGGCCTCGCCTAGGTACGGCAGGTCGATGGGGAGCGTCCCCCCGGGCTTGGCGGACGTGCACAGCCTCACGAGCTCGCAGACGATGGCCCGGAGGCTCATGCCGGACAGGCTGACGGCGTCCGTGGAGGTCGACCCCGCGGACGTGCCGTAGGCCCCCTCGCGCACGGCGATGCGGTCGTCGAGCATGGCCATGGGGCTCGAGAGGTCGAAGCCCGTGTCGCGCTCGCCGTCGGTGCGCTGCCCTATGGCCCCGACGAGCACGGGCACGGCCGCCGAGCCGTCGCCCTCGTCCCACATGAGGCAGACGGAGCGGCGCGACGGCGCCAGGGCGGAGTTGCGCCCAGCGGCGTCCGTCGCGGGGACGTCCGCCCAGGGGAGGGAGAGCCCCGTGGCGTCCATGGCGCCGAGCCCCTTGTCGTCTGTCGTGGAGAGCGAGGAGTCGGGGACCGTGAGGTCCCACGACAGCCTGGGGACGTCCAGGGGCGCGCCCAGGAGCCCGGTCATGGTGTCCATGAGGTAGCAGCGCCACATCAGGAGACCCCCTCGTCGAAGGTCATGAGGCGCTGCCCGGCCCATCCGTTCGCGTCCCCCGTGCCGTAGGTGTGGAAGTTCGCCACTCCGGGGACGATGGTCGCGTAGACGCTGTGGTCGCCCGCGGGCACCGTCCACACGTCACGGTAGAAGCCACTCGTCGCGCTCGACGGGAACGTCCTGTGCTCGAACGTGCGCATGAGGACGCCGTCGAGGTAGAGGTGGACGTAGACCGATCCGTCGGAGCCCGAGAGCGACGCGCACGTGACCGTGACCTCGACGGAGACGAGCCTCTGGGTGGGCAGGTGGATCGTATGCGCCGGGAGCGTGATGGCGGAGTCGTAGTCGGAGCTCTGGGACCACGTGGTGTCCCCGAGCTTGCCCAGGCTCGCGCCGTACGGGATGGCATAGCCGACGGGCGTGGCCCGGTAGGCGTTGGCCGTCGTGGTGGCCCCCGCCGGCACGAGCATCTGGGCCAGGGGCGTCGCGTAGGTGGGAATCGTCGGGGCTGTCGGTGCTGCCGCGGGGGTCCCCTGCGTGACCCCGAGCGTCACGAGGTTGTCTGCGTCCCCCTGGCTGGCGTCGTGGGCGCAGAGCCATACGACGTCGATGCGCGGGTCGCTCGCGTTGGCCGCCGAGACGGCCGGCGTGCTCCCGCCGGGGAACCACGCGAGCACCTTGCCGTCCGAGTCGCCGCGCGAGAGCACGGCGACGCCGGAGGCGACCTCGTAGGCGAGCGTCGTCGTGCCGGAGACGGCGAGCCCGTCCACGACGCCCGTGGAGGCCCACTGGGCCGCCAGGATGTGGCGCATGTCTGACACCGTGGTACCGACCTTGCCGTCCGGCGTCTGTGGGATCCCGAAAGCTACCGACATGGTGTTCTCCAATCACGATCAGATGTAGGTGTCATGGCACGAGACCTCGACCTGGCCCGTTCCCGAGGCCGTGAGCGCGAGGGTGAGCGAGCCGCCCGCGGGGACGGACGGCCATCCGCGCGAGGTAAGGGCGCGGGTGACGTCCACGCCCGCGACGGTGGCCACGCGGCTGCGGCAGTCGAGCACCACGGGCTGCCAGCGTACCGGCTGGCCGTAGGCGAGCTGCGAGCCGGTCGCGACGTCGGTGAGGACGAACCCGTCCGGCATGTCGCCCGCGGCCGTGATCACGGGGGTCGCCGGGTAGGTCCCGCGGTTCGCCACGGTGCACACGGACGCCGTCGCCGCGGCGTTGCCGTAGGAGAGCGGCCACAGGAGCACGCCCGCCTCGGACCAGACGAGCCCCTGCGTCGACGGGGCGCCGGGGACCATGAGGCCGACCCGTGAGGCGGTCGAGAGGCGCTCCGGGCGGGGGAACCCGAACGTGAGCGTCGCGAGCTGCCAGTGCGGGTCCCACTTCCCCGACTGGTCCACCGCGAGGGACGCGTGGCCCTCCACGTAGGTGTCGGACGTCTCGTCGACCACGCGCAGCCTGACCGAGCGCCCCATGCATGCCCTGAGGCGGTCCATGGCGGCGAGGGTTCCGGCGCGGGAGGGGCCGACCGCCGAGGCGTGGAGGACGACCGTGCGGGCCGCGTAGAGGATCTCCCCCTCCGGCACGTCGTGGGCGCCGTCCCCGGTCACGCGCTCGACCTGGGTCACCTTGAGGTCGGGCGAGTCCCACCAGCCCTCGATGCCCTCGGAGGTGACCATGAGGCCGTCGCGCGGCTCGGGGGCGTCCAGCCCGTCGAGCCTGAGCGTGGTCCCGCCGAACGAGAGCTCCGCGTACTCCACCTCGTGCATGTCAGATCGCCCCCGCGAGCCTGAGCGCGTTCCGGTTGATGATGGCGGCCGTGACGTAGGGGTCGGACGCCTGGATCGTCTGCTCGAACCTCTGGTTGACGGTCCTGCCGCCGGCGTTGCCGGACCACGCCATCCCGCCGAGCATGCCCATGATGTCGCCCGCGAGCTGGCCGATGTACGTCGTGTCGCGCGGGACGAGGTATTCGCCACCGGCCTCGCCGAAGACGCCCATGGTTGGGGAGTCGACGTAGGCACCGTTGGCGTAGAAGCCGATGGTCGGAAGGGAGAAGTTGAGTGGGTCGAGGTTGAACGATCCATCGACGTGCAGGCTCGGCACGTGGATGTTCGCGAACATCTCCGACACCTTCCCCGGTATGCCCTCGAAGAACGAGACTATCCCGTCTCCGATTCCCGAGAAGAAGCCGAGTATCGTTCCGGGCACGCCCGAGATGAAGGAGGTCGCCCGGTCGAAGACCCCGGTGACCCCCGACGTGAACGGTGCGAAGAACGCGACGATCCCGTCACCGATGCCAGAGAAGAAGCCCTCGATCGAGCCAGGCACGCCGGACAGGAACGACACGACACCATCGAAGACGCCGGTGATCGTCTCCGTGCACGCAGTCACGACGGCTCCGACCGTGCCGAAGACGGCGGTGAAGATGGGCGCGAGCACCTGCACGGCCGCCGACAGGAGCGGCATCACGACGGCCGCGACGACGTTGAGGACGGCCATGAGCGCGTTCGCGGCGGACATAACGACGGTCATCGCCCCACCGAGGGCCACGCCGAGCACGTTGGCGACCGACTGGGCCACCGGCTGCAGGGCCGTGAGCATCTGCTGGAGCGGAGGACCTACCACCGACGCAAGGGTCTGGAACTGCGTCATGAGCGCCTGCAGCAGGGGTTGTGCGGCATCGAGGGCGGGTTTGAGGCCAGACATGAACGCCTGGACGATCCCGGACAGCACCGCGACGAACGGGGTCGTGGCCCCCGACGCTCCGGAGAACGCCGCCCTGATGCCGTCTATCGCGCCCGCGAGGAAGTTGACGAACCCCGTGATACCGGGCTTCACCACGTCGAGGCCACCCGTGAGCAGGCCGACCACCGACGCCTGGAGCTGGCCCATCGACCCCTCGAAGGTCGTGGTCGACGTGGCGGCCTGCTGGGCCGCGTCGGTCATGCCGAGGCTCATGATGGCCTGGTTGAACTCGTCCGAGCTGATCTCGCCGTTCTCCATCGCGGTGGCGAAGTCGCCCGTGTACGCGCCCATGTCGGAGAGCGCCTGCTTGACCTGGCCCGCCGCGCCCGGGACGTCCTGGGAGAACTGGCGCCAGTTGTCGCCGGTGAGCTTGGTGGCCGAGTTCGTCTGCGTGAGCACGAGGCCGAGGAGGGAGTACGTGTCCGCCGTGCCGCCGCTCGCGGCGTTGACGTTGCCGAGCGCCTCGGCCAGCTGCTCGGGTCCCTGCACGCCGTTCGATGCCAGCTGGGCCGTGATGTTCCGGATGTCGGAGAGCCCGTAGACGGTCTTGTCCGCGTAGTCCTGGGTCTTCTGCGTGAGGTCGTCGATGGTCGAGGTGTCGATGCCCGCGAAGTCCAGGGTCTGCCTGAACTTGTCCGTCGAGTCGCTGGCGGCCATCGCCTCGGACGCGAGCTGCTGGAACTGGCCTATCGCTGCGGTGGCCATGCTCGACACGAGGCCCCCGACGGCTCCCGCCATGGCCGCGGCCTTGGTGCTGACGCCGCCGAACAGGCCGCTCGCGGACTCCTCGGTCTCGCCGAGCCCCTTGCCGACGTCACCGAGGCCCTTGCTCGCTTGCTCGAGGCGGGTCGCGGCCTCCTTGCCCAGGGCCTCGACCTTCTCCTTGAAGTCCGTGTCGTCCGCGTCGATGACGAAGGTGACCATCTCGTTTGCCATAGCTACCACGCCTCCCTCACGCGGGCGTTGCGTCTCTCCGTGGCCTCAGCGTCCGACAGAGGTAACGCCCAGGCGGCCGCCGCCCTCTCGTGGTCATCGCGCTCGGGCCTTCCGGCACCGCTCCCGATGGGCCGTCGGGCGGACATGGCGGTGGACACGAGCGAGCCCGGCGTGGCGCATATGCCGTCGAACAGCAGCGCGAAGCGCCACCAGTGCATCTGTGCGGTCGCGAGGTCGATGCCGTAGATGCGGCGGAAGTCCACGACGACGATGCCGGAGTCCGCCTCCCAGTCGAAGACGCGGGCGCGCGGCTGCCCCGCGTCCCGTTCCCCGTAGGGGAGGGCCGTCCGCATCGCCGTGTCGCGCCACCCGAGGGCCGCCGTGAGCGCCTCGTACCAGTGCCCCAGGACCTCCGGCGGGATGACGCCGTCGCGCGAGAACCACGATCCGAGCATCTCGTCGGCATCCACGAGCGGGATGCGGTCCCTGTCGCCCTGGAGGACGAGGGAGCGCACGGCCCTCTTCCAGCCCGTCCTGATGGGCACAGGGACGCCGCACACATTCACCTTCGATGGGGGGTCTCGCGTGAGCCAGTCCATCGCCTAGTCTTCGTCGCCCGTGTCGGCGAACTCGGCGATTCGGGACGTCATGGCCTCGACGCTCCTCTGGTCCGTCGTGTGCTCGAGGACGAAGCGGATGACCGCCACGATGCGCACGATGTTGAGCCGGTCGCGTCCGCCGACGAGCACGTCCACGGCATCGGGCTCCACGAAGGCGCTCGAGACGATGTCGGCGCCCTCCCGCGCGATCTCCTGCATGGCGTCGTAGGCCGCCCGCTCGTCCGTCTTCCCGGTCATCGCCTGGAGGTGGTCGACCCACGCCTTGCACTCGAGCGCGTAGGTCATGTTCCCCAGCTCGAGGTGGAGCGTGCGCCTCCCGACCCTCACCGCGAGAGTCGGGTTCTCGGGGATGTCCAGCGTGATCGTGTCGCCCATATGGCCTCCATGCCGTCTGCGTCTGCTGGTGGCATGGTCCCGCCGGGGTAACGAAGAGGCCGCCCCTAGGGGCGGCCTCGGTGATGCCACGTCCGTCTGCCGGGCGGTCTAGGCGGTCTTGGCGGTGAACGTCTTCGTGGCCGGGTCGTACGTGCCGTACTCCCACTCGCCGCTCTTGTTCACGGTGTACGTGACCTTCGCGGGGTCGCCCGAGTCGCCCGAGATGGGGTCGGGGGTGAGGGTCGCCTCGGCCCGCTTGGCGATGAGGGCCGCCGCGGGGCAGGCCGTGCCGGTTGCGGGGTCGTAGTTGATGGTGCGCATGTACTGGCAGGGGATGTTGACCTCGTCCTCGTGGGCGAATATGACGCTCTGCACCTCGCCGGGGATCATGGCGTCCTGCTCGAACTCGATGGAGAGGGAGCGGCCCATGACGTACTTCGGCATCTCCTTGCGGTCGAGATACTTCGGCTTGTACTCCGAGTCGTCCACCTTGGTGTCGGCCTTGGTGTCCTCGGTGACCTTCAGGGGCGTGCCGAACGTGCCGTCCGTGCCCTTGAAGGTCAGGTAGTGCTGGATCTCCCACGTGCCCATGAGCACGCGTGCCGTGGTGTCTGCCATCACTGGCTCCTCTCGATGTAGGTGAGGACTGCGATCATCTGGTAGTCCTCGGTGCCGTCCTCGTTGGTGCTGAACTTGTTCGGTCGCGCGGTGACCTCGTGCGCGTACCAGGTGACTCCGTCGGGCGCCTCCGGGTAGCCCCTGCGGTCGATGGCGTCGGCCACCTTCGCGAGCTCGCCCATGGCGTCTATGCGCCCGCGCTCGTCGGACGGGTGGCATCTGAGGTACAGCTCCCAGCCGTACTGGTAGACCCCACCTCCGGCCAGGTACCTCCGCACGACCGCCTGGGTCGGTGCTGGCTGGATCTGGGCGGAGACCTCAACGATGGTGCTGAACTCCCCAACGGCTACGGGGACGGGGGAGAGTATCCCCTCGACCCACGACTCGACCTCCTGCGTGACGTCGGTCACCTGCCGCCTCCCATCGCGGACCTGAACATGGCAGCCCAGGTCGTTCCGCGCACGGCGGCGGCCGCGGCGGCCCAGTGGGAGCACGTCCCCGCGGTCGTGTGGTGCAGGGAGCCGTCGTAGTACTGCCTGCGTGCGTAGCGGCTCGTGTCCTCGGTCCCGCCCCACTCGAGCGTGGCCTTGCCGTCGGACAGCGCGACGCGCCCGGACCTGCGCAGGGCCCCGGTGTCGTACGGCACGAACCGCTCGCAGTCCGCGAGGGCGTTCTCGGCGACGGTCCCGAGTGCCGCGTTGAGGTTCCTGCGCTCGTCGGGGAGCACGCTGCCGAGGTTGATGCCCTTAAGGGATATCCTCACCGCGCCGTCACCTCCATGTGCTCGAAGCGGCCGTCGTCGGTCCACGGCTGCACCCGTGACACGCGCATCGCCGCCATGGGCGGCTCCGCCTCGGACGACGGGCCGACCATGATGCGGTCCCCCGCGGCGATCGTCGGCTGCGACCACAGGTAGGCAGTCATCTGGTCCTGGGTGGTAGCCCCCACGGAGCCGGGGACGCTCCCAGCGGACCAGTCGACGCGCACGTTGGTCACGATGGTGCGGTGCCACTCGGCCGCCTTCGGCGTGCCCGCGTTGTGCCAGATGGTGACGGTGTCCCGCTCGATGGCCATGTCACGACCTCCCGCACAGGCCGCAGTAGAGCAGTCCCGTGCCCGTGAGCCACGGAGCCACCGCGTCGGTGTCTCCCCTGGCCGCTTGGGCGTCGGTCCACGTCTTCGAGGTGCCGCCGATGGTCTGGCTCTTGAGGCCGTCGTGGCTGCCGTCGGTCCCGGTCACGTGGTCGACCATGGCACAGAGCGCCATCAACCACGCCCCGGAGCACCGGTCGGGCACGTCCTCGCCCGTGATGGCCACGAGGCGTGCGCGCGCGAGGGGGAGGGCGTCCGCGAAGGCGTCCCCCCCGAGCTTGCCGCGGTAGGCGTCGCCCGAGTAGGTGGCGTATGTCAGCTCAGGGGCTGACATCACGCGGCGGCCTTCGGATGCAGCACGCCTGCGGCCTTGGTGGCCTTGAGGGCGCAGCCGCAGACGAACTCGCAGTCGCCAGACTTGACGGCGCCGGGCGCGGTCCAGTCGGGGAGCGTGACGGTGATGGCGGAGCCGCCCTTGAGCGTGATGCCGTGGAAGGCGTCGAGCCCGAGGCAGACGGCGTAGATGTCGTTGGTCGTGAGCGCTCCGTCCTTGAGGGGCTGCAGGGGGATCCCGTCCCAGGTGGTGATGGTGCCGCCCGCGGTCCCGACGGTGGCGGTGCCGATGCCGATGCGGCGGGCGATGGAGTCGAGCTTGGCCTTCATGGCGCTGCTCACGAGCAGCACGTCGGGAGTGCGCATGAGGACGGACAGCATGTTCCCGAGCTCGTCGGCGAAGTCGAGGGACTTGGCCTGGTCGAGGGTGGAGAGGTCCACTGCCGAGGTCGCCTCGGTGGACGTGCCCGAGAGGATGGTCGCCAGGCCGTCGAAGGCGTTGGTGCCCTTCTTGCCGGACACGACCTGCGCGTCGAACGCACGGACGATGGCGTTCTTGGACTCCTCGAGCTTGAGCTCGTAGAGGTCCTCGGCGGCGTCCCTCTCGACGCGGTCCATCTGCCAGGCGTCCGCGAGGATGCCGACGTTGGTGGTGACCTTCTCGATGGACACCTCGGTCTTGGCGGGCTCGCTCTCGAGGGCGCGGAACGCGGCCGTCATGGGGGTCTTCACGCGCTTGTAGGTGTAGGTCAGGTCGGACGTGCCGCTCGGCGTCATGCAGTCGTCGAACGTCATCGCGCCGAGCAGGTAGTCGTCGGTGATGATCTCGTTCACGAACCCCTGGACGAGCTTGTCCTGGGAGTTGGCGGCGAGGTCCGCGAGTGTGGTTGCCATTTGTCTTCCTTTCTAGCCCCTGAGCGCGTCGCGGATGCTCTTCGCGGGCCCGGTGGCGCTTCCGGCAGGCTTCCCGCCTGTCGATCGGATGGTCCTGTCCTTGTCCCCGAAGAGGTACGGCTTGCTCTCCTTGAGCTTGGCCACGTCGCCGTCGACCTTGGCAAGCGCCTCGCGCCCTAGCTCCAGGTCGATGCAGCCTGCCGCGGTGAGGGCCGTGTTGGCCTTCTCGCTCGCGAGCTGCGCCTTGAACTCGTCGAGCTCCTGGCGCATCTTGGCGGTTGCGTCACCCGAGGCGGCCTTGGCGTCGTTCTGGGCCTTGACCTGCTCCCTGAGCTCCGCGATCTGCCTGTCCCTGCGCTCGATGTCGCGGTCGTACTGGTGGCGGTTGACCGTGTCGCCCTCGTGCGTGTCCGGGTCCTGGGGCTTGCCGCCCTCGCCGTCCGCGCCCTCCTGGGGCTTCGGGTCCTGCTCCGGGTCCTGGGGACTCGCTCCCTCGCCGGCCTTGGGGTCCTGGGGCTTGCCGCCCTCGCCCTCGGTTGATGCAGCACCTGGCATTTCGTACCTCCTCTTCGGCATGTCGGGGCGGGGATGCCCCGACGATAGGAGGGTCGCGCCCCGGTAACGCCGCAAAGGAAGAGACCCTCTCGCGAGGGCCTCGGGTGGTGCGTCGTGTGACGGTGGGCTAGTCGTCCGGCAGGGAGACGATGACACTGCGACAGAGCTCGCCGTAGTCGTTAAGCCCGTCGCCGGTCGAGTTGATTCCATGTCTCATCATCTCGTCACTCATGACGTCGTCGATCTTGAAGTACTTCTCGTCTGTCATGTCAGCCGAGAAGTCGGTTGGAAGTCCGAACTTTTCAAGCAGTGCGACCTGCTCCTTGCTCAGCGCCATACTTCCTCCTTGCCTTCTTCCCGGTCGGGTACGTCGTGACTATCTTACCCGTGTCCGGGTTGATCACCACGGTCACCTCGTGGCCTATCACCTTCTTGGCGTGGCCTCTCTCGTCGGTGGTCACGGAGAGCTCGTGCAGCGGGTCGTTGAGCGCCCGCGCGACCTGAGTGTCTGTAATCCCGCGCTCTGCCATCCTCGCCTGCGCGTGGGCCCCGACGTTGAACGCCACCTTGCCCAGCCCCCTCGGCTGCTCTGCGACCGCGTACGCCCTCTCGCGCTCGTAGTCGCGTCGTAGTCCGGTCGTGGCGCAATGTGCCCTCAGGTTGGCCTGCGCGCGCCCCAGGCGGTACCTGTCGGCGGTCATGTCGAGTCCGTGCTCCTGTCCGAGCGCGACCCTGCGCTTCAGCAGGCGGACCTGGCGCTCCATGCCGCGCTGCTTCTGCTTTGCGACGTAGTACTCGTCGCTCGTCATGCCGGTGCGCCCCTCCTGCTCGGAGAAGTCGGTCGAGGGGAGCTGGCTGTAGCCCTCGATCCAAGGCGTCATCGAGTGCAGGCAGTTCACGCCGCAGAGCCTGTCGCCCAGGGCGGCGTGCGGGCCGGTGCCGTGGTATCCGGTACCCTCGTCGAGCGACGGGTACCTCGGGTCCCTTCCCGAGCGCGAGTAGACCTTCCCCTGCCACACGGCATGGCTCGGGCGCGCCCCGAAGTGCGCCGACACCATCACGAGGTCGCATCCCCACTCGTCGCAGCGGCGGTTGATGAGGTCAGCCCTCGCCTGGTTGGACTGGGAGACGACGTGCCTGCGGGTCGCGGCGTCGATGGTCGTGCGGACGCCCGATTTGTAGTCGATGGTCTCGAGCCCCGCGTCGGAGAGTCTCGACACCGCAGCCTCCATGACGTCGCGGTACGAGCCGCCGAGCTGCGTGTCCGCCACGGCGTCGGACGTGACCTCGTACCACGTGTCCGCTACGTCGTCGGCGAGCGCCACGTTCTGCCGGCGCATGACCTCTGACATGCCGCGTGCCGCCTCGTTCATCTCGTTGTTGGCCCTCGTCGTGAGGCTGCGGTCGTAGCCGTACGCCCTGGCGAGTGACGAGACGAGGAGCTCGTCCTCGCCCTGCATCGCCTCCGTGAAGGCGTCCTGCGTCTCCTTGGTGACCTTGCCGCGGAACCTGTCCCACGCCTGCATCGCGACGATCTTGGAACGGGACGCGAGCACCTGGAAGCGGTCCGGGTTGGTCACGGCCTCGTCGAGCATCCCGAGGAAACGCTCGGAGAGGTAGGACACGAAGTCCTGCTCCGAGCCGCGCACGAGCCTCTCCGCGAGGTCGTCGAAGGCGTCGGCCATGGGCTACGCCTCCTCCGGCACCGCCTGCTGGGAGCCGACGAGGGCGCGCGCGTCGTCCTCGGACATGCCGTAGTAGCGCACGGGGTAGAGCCATGCCGGGGCGAGCCCGCGGCTGATGTCGTCCTTCATGAGCGCGCGCTCGGTGGCCGTGTCCTCCACGATGGAGTCGTCCCACGTGACCTTGACGTCGGGCACGCCCGGGTCGGTGCCCGTGCGCAGCGCGGTCTCGGCGGCATAGGCCCCCGCCACGAGCCTCTCGATGGCGTCGCCCACCACCTGCTCGTGGCGCCGCACGTTGCGGAAGAGCTGCGAGTTGTCCGCCGACACCTCCGTGGCCGTCCTCAGGCCCTGCTGGCGGCTGTACGAGAAGTAGTTGGGTCCGAACCCGCACTTGGCCGAGAACAGCGAGAGGGCGGAGTTGAGGGCCGTGTCGGTCTCGGACGCCTGGAGGCCGGGGTCGTAGACCGTGGCGGGCTGCGGGTGGTCGCCGCCGCCCGAGACGGCCTTGAAGACGCGCCTGTCGACGGTGCCCACGAGGTCGAGCTCGCCCGTCTTCGGGTCCCGGCGCAGCCCGGCCTCGTCCACGACCATGCGCGGCTGGCACACGCGCAGCCTCCAGTAGGAGGCGTCGAACGCCTCGTCCACGAGCTTGATGGCGTCCTGGGCGTCGTCGAAGACGGAGACCCCGAGGGGCGTGCACTCCTCGTAGGTGTTGGCTATCGCGGGGCGGACGAGCGCGTAGCAGGGGAGCGCCGTCCCCGTGTCGAGGTCGGCCGTGATGTCGTCGGCCGCGCACGGGACCTGGTGCGACCTGGTGCCGAAGACCCACGTGCGGACGTGGTACGTCCCCGTCGCGGGGTCGGGCGCGTGGACCTGCAGCTGGTCGAGCAGGTCGCGGCCGTGCGAGATGCGGCGCACGAAGGCGCACGACACCGACTCGTCCCCGTCGCTCTCGAGCGGGCAGAGCTGCGACGCGTCGTAGAAGGAGATAGAGGCCACGACCCCCGCGGTCGAGTCCCCCTCGATGCCACCGAGGTCGGCGACCCACGCGCCGGTGCCGAGCGCGAACGACAGCGCGAGGTGGTCGAGCTCGTCGCCGACGAAGCCGCCGAACCGCTCTCCCACCCATGCGTTCACGGTAGCGTCCTCGGAACCCATCTGGGTCTTGTCGTCCATGACGAGGGACGCCCACTCGTCCGCGGCCATGCGCGCCGGCCTCAGGGAGAGGTGCCGGTCCGGGCAGTCCCCGCGGCCCGTGTCCGGGCGGTCGACGCCGTAGAAGCCGTTGTCGACCTGGTACCAGCCCCACCACGCCTTGACGTGCTCGTCCATGCAGTTGCCCGGGCGGTACCCGAGCCCCCTGAGGAACCTCGTCGCCCATGCGGGGAAACCCGTGACCTTGCGTGACATCGCACCCTCCTAGACGTTGCCCCTCTCGTCCATGAGGGTCGAGCACGCGTAACGCAGGGCGTCGATGCTGTGGTTGTCCCTGTCGGGGAGCTCGCCCGTGACCTCGCCGTCGCGCGTCATGGCGTACTGGTAGGCGGGGATCTCCCTGGCCGCCAGCTCGCAGCGCGGGTCTATGACGATCGCCGAGCGCTCCTGCAGCCAGCGCACGGAGTTGTGGACGTTGTGGCGACCCTGCTTCGGCGCCGACACCGCCTGGATGCCCGCCTCGCGGTAGTCGGCCACGCTCTTCGGCTCGGCCCCGTCGCACATGACCGTGGCGTACGGCTCGGCATCCTCCACGACCTCCCCGTCGTCGGCCACGAGCGCCTTTGCCATGCGGTCCGCCACCATGCGGGCGGTCTCGGCGTTGGTAAGGCCGCGCCCGTGCATCTCGTCCAGGACGTAGAGCGTGCGCGTCGCGGGGTCGTAGGCGGCCTCGAGCCACACCCACGGGTCGGTGGAGAAGCCCCAGTCCACGCCGCGCACGTGGCGCTCGAGCCGGCGGCGCTCGGCGCACGTGACCTCGCGTACGGTGGCACGGGCGAAGACCTCGGCCCCGTAGCCCACGGGCTCGCCCAGGTACTCGTGGCGGTAGCTCTCCTCGTCCGCGAGCCTCAGCGCCTCGGCGTCGTCCCTCAGCTGCTGCGGTACCCACTCGCGGGGCATGTCGAGGTAGCTCGAGCGGTAGACCTCGAGTCCCGCGGCCTCCCTGCGCGCGATCTCGGCGTTGGCCCACGAGTCGCGGCTCCTCGGTGGGTTGAAGGTGACGAAGCGGAAGAAGGGCCCGGGTCCTCGCGTGGTCGACTGCTCGGCCGTGCGGATGGCGGGCATGCCGGAGAGCTGGTCGGCCTCCTCGAACCACTGGTAGGCGAAGTAGGTCCCGGCGGGCGCCTTGACGGCCTTGGTCTTGTCGGCCGAGTCCATGCCGTGGAACAGGGCCACCTGCCCGGTCTCGCGCCTCGTGACGGAGAGCGGCGAGGTGCGGAACGTCCACTCGTCGGCCACGCCGAGCGCGCCGAGCGCCCAGGCGAGCTGCTCGAAGACCCCCTCGCGCATGTCCTTCTGGCGCTGCATGACGACGTAGGCGGAGCGGTCGGGGTGCCGCGTCATGCCGTAGGCGACCTCGAGCGAGACGTGCGAGCTCTTGCCTGACGAGCGACCGCCGAACTCCCACCACTCGCCGCCCGCGTCCCTGGCCACCTGCCTGTGGGGCGCGAGGAACGGGGGCGCGACCAGGAGGCCGAAGTCCGCCACGGCGGCGGGGGCGTCCGTCGGGGCGTCGGCCGGCAGGGCGTCGAGCAGGGTGCGGCCGATGGAGGAGACGGCCTGGACGCCGACCTGCGTGATGCCCGTGCGGTTGCTAGCCTGGGCCTTGCGGAAGGTCTCGCCCATGCCCGAGAGCACCTCGGCACGGGTGAGCGTGGCGGCCTCCGCCGCGGCCCGCTTGAGGGCGTCGAGCCTTTGCTTGACCTTTGCATCCGCCTCGAGCTTGGACGCCGCGCAGTCGACGGCGTTGTCGGACCAGCCCGCCCTGCTCGGGTAGGCGGCGAGCATCGCCTGGCGCTGGGTCCTGCCGCCGGCACGTTCCTGGCAGTAGCGCTCGCGGCGGGTGTTGTCGAGCGGCTGTGTCCCCGTGTTCTCCATGGCCACAGCGTGCGCTGCAGGTCACGTGCTAGAATGCCTACGGCTGATAATGTCGGTCGCTCCGACCATCTGCATAGCCCTAGGGCCGTGGTTTAGTGTTGAGCTCGATGTCACGGCGCTTGTCACTCTCGCTCTCGGGATACTCTCGAGGCTTAGGGGGAAGAGAATGGTCACACCAGCAGGGGCACACGCGGGTTCAAGTGGGGCCGTATGGCTTTGCACATGGTGGAACGCCGATTAATCAGACTTGTTCCCGTGACGGGGCATCTGTCCCGTCTGCCCCGCCAAAACCATCGAGACGCACCCTCCGCTGATCCGGTTGGTGCGTCTCTTCCTAACTCGCGTCCTTGCCTTTGTGCCTCGCCTTGAACCTCGCCTGTCTGAGCGCGTTGTCCTTGCGGGACAGCTCGCCGCCGTGCCTGGACCGCCACTCGCGCTCCTCGAGGGCGCACGCCTTGCACAGCCCCCACCTGCGGGCGTCGGCGGCCCCCTCCCACACGGGGTGCTCCCCGCACCTCTGGCACAGCGGCACGGCGTCGGGGGAGTAGCGGCCCACCCTGTCCCGCTGGTTCCTGATGGCCTTGACCGAATGGCGCGGGATGATCTCGTGGAGCTCCTCGGCGGTCATGTCAGGATGCTTGCGGATCGCGTCTATCTCGGCCCACGTCCAGGAGACATAACCTTTCCGAGAACTTGGGGCACTTGGGGCATTTGCCCCAAGTTCGTGTCGCCCTCTCACCATCCGCCCCTCCTGTTCCAGTCGCCTGGCAGGTCAACTCTCTCGTTCTTGCGGGCCTGCCTCGACCCCTCCCCGTCGCCGAACGTGCACCCGTCGCCCGGGTCCACGTCGATGCCGAACCGCGTGCAGCGGAGCCTCTCCTCCGTGACGAAGCCCGCCGTGCGCAGCACGCCGCACGACGAGCACGTGGGGCACCTGTGGCACCGCCTACTCGTCACAGCTCCTCCACGGCGCTCATCGTCCGCCCCCGCCCGCGACCGCGACGATTGCCATGGACAGCAGGTAGAGCCCGAACACGGCGAACCCCCATGCCACACCGTGGGATATCCCCACGGCCACCGAGATGAACACCATCGCCGTGGTCAGCAGCGCCCCCGCCTGCGAGGCGCGCTCATCGGTCATCTTGCTCATGCTTTCTCCTCCTCTGGTACGGCCATCGATTCGATGTCATCACGGTCGATCACGGCAAAGCAAAGTGGAGGCTCGTCACGACCTTCGAGCAGCCTTCTGCGCTCCTCCTCTTCCTCGTCTGCCTGAAGTGCCGCCTCCAGGGCGGCAGCGACGGGAGAGAATGCGGTGACGGCGCTTCTCGCGACGTCGAGCGCCGCCGACGATACCGATGCAAGTGCCTTGGCAAGCGCCTCCTTGACTTCGAGGAAGGCTCGTAGCTGGTCGGCCGTGAGCCCCGTCTCGTCCATGAGGCGGAAGAACTCCCGGTTGCGCCTGACCATGCGCCTGGACCTGACGCTCATGCGCACCTTGCTCACGAGGCATCACCTCCCGTCACGTCGGTGAACGTCACCTTGCAGGCTTCGACGTTCTCCATGCTTCCGTCTTCGTGTTCGATAAGTGCCATGGACCGTGACTCCTGCCCTGCGGGGAACGATCCTGCTGTCAGTCCCGCACCGTGCGTCCAGCACGCGACGTAGAGCAGGTGGCACGTGCACCTCTCGCCGTCCGTGACGCACGGGCGCGGCATCCCCCTCCTGCCGGCCTCGTCGGTCATCTCGCTCATGCCTGGCCACCTGCCTCCCGGTCCCGCGAATGCAGCGTCTCGGCGACGTACCGGACGAGCGTGGCCTTCGCCGAGGCGTCGTACCCGGGACACATTCCACGCTCCCTGCAGAGGTCCATGAGCTGCCTCTTCGTCATCCTCGACAGCTCCTCCTCCGTCGGCGCGCCCGTCCCCTCCTGTCGTGCCGCCATGTCCCTGAGCCTCCGTGGACTCGTGATCGACGTGTTCATGCCTGCTCACCCGCCCCGTCAATCTCGCGCTGGCGGCGAAGGAGGTCGAGAATCTGCAACACGTGGCATGACGCCGGACCATCTAGGGCGGGACAGCCATCGCAGGGCGCGCAGGAATGCCCAAAGTAGGTGCAAGTACCAGCCTCTGCGTCCGCGTCGATGCACTCCTGCGAGTCGGTTGGCTCAGGGGCGACGTGACGGCACCTGTCGGCTGGGTAGTGGGTGTCGTACTGGTCAACGATCCACCAGCCTTCGTGCGGCCAGTCGTAGACGATCTCGCGCACAAGCCCTTCGGTGGCCTTGTCGCCATCGGTCAGCGCGAACGGCTTGTCAACGTCCTCGCCGGTCCAGCGTGCGCCGTCGATGTCCACCGGCGGGAGGATGGATGCGTCGAGCTTTGCTCGCAGGGCGTCCACCTCGTCCTGCTTGGCCATCAGCTCGGCAGTGAAGCGGGCATCGATGCGGTCGGCGATGGAAAGTGCGGTGCTCGTCGTGTTTGGAGTCACACAGCAAAATGGATTCCTCGTATACTCTCGCAGCTCCTCGGTGATGCTCCTCGCGTCTGCGCTCATGGTGCCCCCTTCACGGGTCCTGGACGAAGTTATCGACATTTTTCGGTTCCCCTCTCACAAGTACGGTTAGGTGTTCTATTCCATATCCATATCAATATCTAAGGACTTGGGGTGGCTCTGGGTATCCGACTGGGTACCCCAGTGGGTTTCCGTGCAGCTAGGGCTATGTGTGGAACCCGCCCTTCTTGCCGTTCGCACGGTTCGCCCGGCACCTCGTCTGGTACGCCTGGACCTGCTCCCACACCGCGTTGTCGAAAACCTCCCCCCGAGTTTTCAACACCTCGCCGTCGATGCACCCCGACTCGGCGAGGAACTCCAGGAACTCGCGGCACTTCGGCGCCGTCATCCCCAGGGACGCCGCGAGGGACTGCAGCTGCCAGCGCTCTCCCACCGACATGGTCGCCCCGGGGGAGTTGGCGAGGAGCTGCCTGAGCCCCACGAGTCGGCCGTATCCCGCCCACCCGAAGCGACCCCTCACCGCGGTCGCCCCGGGGTCGAACGACGCCTCCCTCGAGCCCACGCGGATCCACCGCGGGAACATCTCGTCGACGTCGGTCACGGGTCGCACCTCCTCTCGTAGTCCCCGCAGTCGGTCAGCGCCCCTGGATGGGGCACCGGCACCGGCCTGCCGCCGACGTCGCACGTCCACTTGGTGCCGTCGGCGGCGAAGTGCTCGCATGAGTCGCAGCACCTGCGCCACACCATCCAGACCTCGGCCCACCCCTTGTAGTCCATGGCGGGCCTCCTCTAGAACGGAATGTCCTCGTCGTACGGGGCGGCCTTCGGAGGCGGCACCGACGCCTTGTAGGCGTTCTGCTGCGTCTGCCGTGGTGCCGGCGCGGGGTACGACGGGGCGGACTGGCCGCCCGCTTGACTCTGGCCGTACTGCTGGCCGCTACCCTGCTGGTTCCTCGAGGAGAGGAACTCCACCTCGTCCACGACGACCTCGAGCTTGGAGCGCTTGGTGCCGTCCTTCGCCTCCCAGGCGCTGTAGCGGAGCTTGCCCTCGATGGCGACCTTGCTGCCCTTGCGCAGCATGTCGGCGAGCGCGGTTGCGCGTGCACCGAAGACAATGCAATCCACGAAGTTGGGGACGTCCTCCCACTCGCCCGACTGCTGGTTCCTGCGGCGGTCGTTGACGGCGACCCCGAATGAGAGGACCTGGGTGCCGCTGGCGGCGCCCCTCAGCTCCGGGTCGCGCGTAAGGTTGCCGCTGATGTTCACGCGGTTGATGTTGCTGCCCATCAGAACTCCACGTCCTCTCCGTACAGCGCCACGTCGGCGCTCGTGACCTCGCCCGTCTCCGGGTCCACGTCGTACGGCGCCTCGTCAGGTTCTTCGGGCCGTGCCGCCATGGGAGCCACGGGTGCCATGGGGGCCACGGGGGTCGGCGGTGCGCTCGGGAGGTCGTCCGGCATCTCGTCGCGGTCGTAGACCCCGCCGAAGGCGCCCGGCCACATCTCGCGGATGGCCTGGACCTTCGCGACCTTGCAGATCATCGTGGCCGGCTTGCCGCCCTGGTCCGGCGTCTTCCACAGGCTCCTGCCCGTGGAGTACTCGCCGAGCGACACGGCGCAGAACGACGGGTGCGAGCGGGCCTTGCTGTAGACCTTGGCCCATCCGCCTACGAGCACCTCGCTCTCCGTCCCCACTATCGTGCCGTCGCGGTAGGTGAGCTCGCCCGTCTTGCGGTCGTGCACCACGACGCCGCTCTCCATGCCGTCGTAGTCCGGCTGCGAGCACGCCGTGCGGAAGTAGTAGTCCTTGCTGACGATGACGCTCGACACGGGCCCGTTCTTGGACTGGTAGACCGTCATGTAGGCGTCCCCCGCGAGCGGGTTGAGGCCCCGTGCCTGGCACTTCGCCATGAAGGACCACACGTCCCTGGGGTCGGCCTGGCCGTTGCCCGTGAGGATGTACCTCTCCACGATGGTAGGGGACAGCTTGACCTCCTGGCCGTCCGTGGCCTTGTATCTCACGATTCCGTCCGCCATCACGCATCCCACCTCTCTGCGACCTTCGCAAGCTCCTTGATGTGTTCGATGTACTTCTCCTTCTGCGCCGTGGAGAGCGTCACCCTGAGGTTGGCGACCCTGCCCGTCATCCCGCGCGTCGCGAGGACGCCCCCGATGGCCTTGGCCTGCTCGGGGGTCGCGTCGGTGACTATCGCCCACGTCGTGGCCCCCGCGAAGCTCGCGAGCATGTCGTGCTGGGTCGTGGCGTCCGGCGCGGGGCTCGACTCTGTCTCCGCGTCCCTGGCGGCCGGTGCCTCCATGCCCGCGTCCACGCGGCGCTGGCGCGCGTCCTCGGCGGCCTGGAGCGCCGCCGCCCTCTCGGCCTCGGCACGCTCCCGCCCGTCGCGCTCCGCCTGCTCGCGGCGCTGGCGGTCCCGCTCCTCCTCGGCCCTCGCCATCTCCTCGCGCTCGGCGCGCTCACGCTCCACCGCCGCCATGCGCTCCCGGCGCTGCCGCGCCTCCTCGGCCTCCCTGAGGGCCGCAGAGAGGTCGAGCGTCCGCAGGTACTCGGACATGACGGCCTTGCGGTCCTCGTCCTCATAGGGCGCCCTCTTGATGGTGTCGAGGTCGCGCCCTATGCCCTCGACGGCCTCCGTGACGCCGTCCTGTATGGCGACCACGTTGGTGCCGTAGAGGCCCCACTTGCCGGCGTCGGCGTAGCGCGCCCAGAGCGTGTCGAATGGCACCAGCGACGCCACGTCGCCCTGCGTCTCCCCATACCATGCCCGGACGGCCTCCGTGCGGGACTCGACGGTGAGCGCCTCCCAGCCGTCGAGCTCGGTCCTGTAGTCGGCATCGATGCCCGAGAGCGGTGTCAGCAGGTCGCGCACGGACGCCTCGAAGTCCCGCACCGCGTCCTTGATGGCGCCCACCTGCTCGCGGCGCGCGTCCTCGACGGCCTTTATCTCCTTGCGGGCCTGGGACCTCGCCCGCTTGCTGTCTCGGTAGTCCTGTGCGCTGACGATCTCGTGCGGGGCGTAGTCCTTGGCTATCCCGGCGACCTTGGCCCTCTGCTCCGCGAGCCACCTGTCCGCGCCCGATATGACCTCCGGCACGTCGATGACCTCGGCCTCGACGTGCTGTGTCTCGTCGCTAGTCATCCTCGCCACCGCCCTTTCCGTCGCGTTCCGCGCGGGCGTCCGCGATGGCCTCGGTCCGCCGCTTGTCGTATATCGGGAGGGCGTAGTCGCGCATGATCTCCACCGCATCGTTGACCGATATCCCGTCAGGCAGATAGTCACGGTCGATGCGTCGCGTGAGCCATGCGTCGAAGCGCTCGACGCTCAACGAGCCGTCGTCGCAGGCCGTTACGCGTACGGTCTGGCCGTAGCGTGCCACCTTTTCCCACAGCAGCGCGGGAAGCACCTCGGCAGCCCTCTCGGAGAGTCCACCGTCGCTGGGCTTGGTCCCGTCCGCCGTCGCCCTCTCGGCGTCTCCCAGGCGCACGCCCATGTCCTCAAGGGCTCCGTTGAGCTCGTCGATCCTGCCGTAGAGGTCCAGGACCATCGACACGGCCTGCTTCCTCGTCATGACGTCGCTCATATCTGTTCCTCCTCGTCAAAGCTGGTCTGCGCCTCGTCGACGTCCTCGGCCTCGTCCATGGCGAGCGGCAGCGGCATCTGCTCCGGGTACAGCTCGACGGCCAGGCGCTGGCCCGTGAGCGTCGAGAGGACGGGGATGTCCTTCGCGTGGGATCCGGAAAGCTCGAACTGCATGACGGTCTTGGCCGCCTTGATGCTTATCTGCTCGAGGGACGCCTTGGTGGAGACGATCTCCGTCTGTCCGTCCCTGTGCTGGTCGAGCCAGTCGAGCTGCGAGGCGCGCTCCGCCGCGTAGGCGAAGTAGGCGTCGAACTCCTCCGACGTGATGGCCTCCGTCTCGAGCCACTCGTCGGTGCCGATGAAGACCCCCGAGCCCTTGATGACCCGCTCGATCTCCCTGGCCCTGCCGTACGTGATGTGGTCACTCATCTTCCGCTCCAATCGTCGCCCCAGAGGATGCGCACCGTCGTGCTCTCCGGGGCTCCCCTGTATCGATACATCTTGTGCACGCTCAGGTCCGTGACCTGCGCGTCGTCCACCCACGCGACGCCGGTGAGCGCGTCCAGCACGAGCTTGGAGACGTTGTCTGCGTCGGGCTTGTAGGTGTCCGCCTCGCTGCCCACGCTCCTCTTCCGCGACTTGGGCAGCGGGCGCAGCGTCACGATGCGCACCGCGACCTGCACGTGCGCCGGTGCGCGGTGGTCGCCCACGGTGCCGCCCATGTTCGTGACTGCCAGCTCGTAGGCCGCCCTGACGGCCTGCTCGGCCCGCCTTGTGGCGGCGGGCGTGAAGGTGCCGTGCATGGTCACGCGCGGCCGCGCCTTGCCCGCCACGAACGGCACGGAGAAGCTCGTCTCGCGGATCGGCGCCCTCATGGCCGCACCGCCTCGCGCCGGTAGGTGCCGGTGACGCCCACGCCCCGCAGGTCGCGCAGGTCGGCGAGCATGCGCGCCTTCGCGGCCTCCTCCGTGCCGGCCGGGCACATGACCGTGAAGGTGAGCTGCGTGCCGCCGTCCTCGGGCGGCTCGGGCTTCCCGGTGACCCTGCGCCACTCGCGGTAGCCCATGGTGCTGTGCGTGTCAATCAGCGGCTTCTGCATCCTCGCCCCTCCCGTCGGCGCGCGCCCCCAGGGACCCCGCCACGTGGGTCATGACGGCATCGACCACGTCGCCCGCGCCCATGTCGGGCACGTCGTCGTCGAGCAGCACCGCCGCGACGGCGAGCCCGAGCATCGCGCCCCCGACCATGTCCTCGGCGCGACGCTTGATGGCGAGCGCCTCCTCCGAGTCGCCCTTCGGGCCTCCCGTGACGACGTGCGCGCCGTCGAGCGCGTTTACCGCCTTGTCGAGCACCCGCCTGATCTCCCTCTTCTTCATCCCTGCTCCCAATCCGCGCCCCCAGGGGCGCATACGTCTCCTATGCCAGCGCGCACCCGAGGAACAGGAGCGCGAACACGAGCGCGGCCCCGAGCGCCGCCTCGGCCGTGACCCGGAGCTGCTCCCGCAGCCAGTCGGCCTCCTCGGCGCTCATGCCGTCGCCCTCCCGTCGACCGACGAGCCCCTGCGCTCGATGCGCATGCCGGGGTGCCGCCCGAGCAGCCAGCGGGCGAAGAGCGCCGTGTCGCTGTTGTTCGCGCCGTAGGCGTGCTCCACGCCGCGTCCGTCGAGGAACGGCACGCTCGCGAGCCTGATCCCCGTCTCGTACCTGACGGCCTCGAACAGGTACTTCGCCGAGACGCGCATGCCACGGCCCTCGAGCGCCACGGCCCTCGACTCCATCCAGCGGACGGCCTCGCCGTTCCGCGAGACCCACTCCGCGAAGAGCGTCTCGCGGTCCTGCGCCCTGAGGGGCAGGGGATAGGACGCCGTGCGCTCGCGGCGCACGACCTGGCCGACCGTGAGGTCGTACCCGGGCTCCTCCCAGACCGCTCCCGAATCTCCCATGTGCTATCCTTCCTCGTAGAGCCGCATGTGCGGCTGCTCCTCTGGCTCGGTCGCGGCGTCGCCAAACGCTTCCGCGCCGAGCCTCTCCTTTAGCTGCCTCTCGGCCTCCTGGTCGAGCCACTCGGGTATCCGCGCGCGGATGACCCTCGTCTCGCGCCCGACCACGATGAGCGGCGGCGGGTACCTCCCCGCGCACGCGACCTGCGCCTGGTGCAGCTTGATCTCGGCGATGTCCGCGAACTCGCCGATGCTGCACGTGAGGCCCGGTGCCTTCTCTGCCATGCGAAACTCCTTCCGTGTCTGGACCGTCTTGCGAACGTTGGTGCTACGCTGCCCTCAGCCGATTGGAGGGGCAATGGAACGTTTGACGTGGGAGCTCGAGAGGACGCTCGGGCACGTTCGGAAACACGAGGGCGAGCCGCGCCTCATCAAGTCCATGCACGACAGCGGTGGCTACATGGGGGAGTGCGTCGGGTACCTCATCTCGTCCAAGTACGTCGGCCTCATGACGTCCGACGAGGCAGCCGCCGGACACCCACGGGATGGTCTCGACACACTCGTGGTGCTGACTGCTGGTCGCACATACTGGAGCGAGAGACGAAGGCTCATGTTCAGGCTGTACGGCCCCGCCTTTTTCGGTGTCGTCGGCACGCTCCTCGGCGTCGCACTCGGCTGGTACCTCGCACATCTCTAGGCACCTCCGAAGACCGGGTTGAGCACGCACAGGACGAGGACCGTCCCGAGAAGCAGGCCGACGGCGATTCCGATGGCCTGCCCCGCGAGCGGGTGTTCCTCCATGAAGTCGCCACCGTCCTCGATCGCCTTGATGGCGGCGTACTCGATGTCGAAGAGCGCATCGTCAAGCTTTCCAGGACTCACTTGAACCACTCCTTCCCTAGACCGTCTTGCGAACGTTGGTCGCGCAGATGAGCCAGTCGATGTCGCACTTGAACAGCCCGCGCATCATGAGCAGCTTTTCCTGGGGGATTTGTCCTCCGTTCTCCCACCTGTTGACTGTTGATGGGTCGACCTGGAGCCTCTCTGACAGCTCCTGCTGTGTGAGGTGCTTGAGCTTGCGCTCGGCCGAAATCCTGTTCTCCATGTCCCTCCTTATGACAAGGATTTCTTGTACATGCAGAATACTACAAGTATTACTTGTTTTGTCAAGCAGTAATCTTGCACTATGACATTATTTTCTTGTATAAGTACAAATAGGATTTGTGAGGAGGACCATGGAGAAATACGAGAACAGACTCTATGAACTGCGTGGCTCTGCATCGCAGAAGGAGTTTGCCGAAAAGCTCGGCATGACACAGCAGAACTACGCAAATTACGAGAATGGCAAGCAGGGTCTCAAGTCGGACCTCATCAAGAAGATATGTCGTATGTTCGACTGCTCCGCCGAATGGCTGCTTGGGTTCGATGCTCCGAAGAGTAAGTCTCCTGGCGTTGCCATTCTCGGGACCTCCGCCATGATTCCCGTCATGTCCCTTGGTACCGTTCACGCGGGCGACGTGACAAACGAGGACACACCGCCCGAGGTCGTCGAGGTGCCCGCGGGTGTGGTCGAAGGCGAGGACATGGATCAGCTGTTCGTGCTCCATGTGCGCGGGAACTGCATGGATAGGCGCTACCCGGATGGCTCTGACGTGCTCGTGAGACGCGACATGGAGCCATGGGACGGTTGCGCCGTGGTGGCCGGGTTCGATGCGGGGGAGAGCGTGCTCAGGGTCTACAAGCGTGGTGCGAGCACGCTCATGCTCTCGCCGGACAGCTTCGATGGTGACTATGAGGACATGGTGTTCACGGATCCGGAGCAGCAGGTGATGTTGCTCGGCGTCGTCATCTGGTACCAGGCCGGCAAGAAGGAGGGCAAGTGAGACGGACCGATGAGTCTCATTGACCCCGTTCGATTTCGAATAGAGGGACAGACCTAGGAGGAGCACATGGGGTTCAAGGACAGGATGGTCGGGATTGCCAAGGACACGGTGGCAAGCGCGTCCGACGCCGTCTCGGAGAGGGTGAGCGACGCGAACGAGGCGCATCTCGCGAAGAAGGACGTCCGTGACGCGGAGATCGCGCTCGCCAAGTCCTTCCACGAGACGCGGTCGTTCGGCCGAATGTCCGTCGATAGCGCGTCGAAGCTGGTCAGGTTCAAGGACGCGGTGAAGTTCCAGCAGACTGCCGCGAGCAAGGCGGGGAAGGCCACGGCAGCCGTGTTCACTGGTGGCCTGTCCCTCATCGCGAGCGCCGCGATAGAGCACCCGAAGGACAAGATCGTCTCGTTTGACGAGATCCGTGGGTACCAGATTCTCGAGGACGACTCGGTCATACAGAGCGGTGGCCTCGGCTCTGCGGTCGTCGGCGGGGTCCTGTTCGGAGCCGTGGGTGCCGTCGCCGGCGCCATGGGCGGTGCGAAGGCGACGAGCAAGTTCGTGGAGAGCATGGTGCTCAGGGTTGACATCGACGACATCGACTACCCGTGCGTCCTCATCCCGATAGTCGAGAAGCGCACCAAAAGGTCCGGGAAGGACTACCAGAAAGCGCTCAAGGAGTCGCAGGAGATCGCCCAGTGCCTCGAGATGATCCTGTCAAGCACAGGCAGGAAGAGCTCCTAGATTGAGTTCGATGGGCAGCATAAGGACGATCGCCCGGTTAGGGCACTAGGCACGGTCGTCTGGTTCCGGTCGGCGGGGGAGATGGGGTAGAGGATGCCTGCACTGTGCGACAGGGAGGTCTGGGTTCTTGAGAAGCTCGTGCTTGCGCGATGGCAGAAGCATGTCGGGTATGCCGACTACGCTACTCTTAACGCATTCGCTCTCGACAAATGCTTCGAGTATTATCCCTATGAGGATTCGCTTAGGTTTCTCATTGAACTCGGCCTCATTGAGATCGACGAGGGCTATCTCACTAATGGTTTGAGATTCCGGATTACGGCAGATGGTTTTATGGCTATTAATGAGGCGACTGAGAATAATCAGAAAAGGCTCAATGACAATACCAACGCTGCTCTCACGATGACATTTGCATTCATGTCAATGGGAATTGGTCTAACAATAGCTGGGGCTTCAGCAAACATGAATGCTGCTCTACAAGATTTCATGCTTGATGTAGGTGGAGGCTTACTCTTAGGAGCCGGTGTGATAACAGCTGTGGTTCAAGGCGTGCTATTCACGAGGAGCCGCCAGAACCGCATGGAACGTTATGATTTGTGCCAGTGGGAAAAGAATCTTCCATCCGTAAACAAGTATGACTCTCTATGGGAGCACCTTCGTGTTGATGGGCATGACGCGGGCTCTATGTCGTTCCGTGAGATTAAAGATATTCTTGGCTTCCGCGTTGGGTTTTCGTTCTCGAACTATAAGAAGGAGGCTCCTGTTTATGGCTATCAAGTTGGAAAGGTGTCATGGGTAAGAAGGACAATCGAGTTCTCAAAGGTAAATCAAGAGAGTAATGAGAACGAGACTGGATCGACAGACTAGCAAAGGGGAAGGGTTTGTACGCCATGGATGTGTCAACAGTGGCTGCAATCGGCAGTATCGGGAGCTGTCTTGGCTCGCTCCTCGCGGTGGGAGTGGCTCTTTACGTGTTCTTCGCGTCGAAGCGGCCTCAGGTTGTTGCTTACCTTGATTCGCGGACGGATCACGGGACGCTGTACTTCGTGGTGAAGAACGTTGGTAGCGGCGTTGCCTATGACATCAAGATTTCTGGTTTCGACTACGAGATGGTCATGCAGGAAGTGGCTCCGGCTGTACAGGCTAGCTTCGTGAAGAAGGGGGTCCCGATGCTTGTGCCAGACGCCTCACGTAGAACGGCTATTGCCGAAACTGGTTGGGCCAGAGAGCACATCGCAGAGAAGGTGCCTCATATCCAAGTGGCCTATGCAAGGATGAGAGCATGCGGCCGCAAGAAAGCGATGACGGAAGAGTTCGCGCTCGACTACTACTCCTTCGCGAACTCCCTCTATGAGAAGAGCGATGTTGTAAAGATGGTCGCCGCTATGGAAGGGACGGCAAAAGCAGCGAAGGAGATTGCGTCGACCTTGGCTGATCGTCACTAAAATGCCGAAATGCTGGGGTGGCTAAGCTTTTCGGAGGGGTCAACTGATTGACTGGAAATATGATTCATGCGCTTTGATAGCCGGAGGTGTGTTTCATGGACAGAGATGAGCGTAATGCACGGATCGAGGATGCTGTGTCGAAGTCCATATCGGCGGCCAACCGTTACCCATTCCTGTTTGTCGGGTCTGGGTTGTCGCGCAGGTATCTCGGGACTTCCGATTGGGTGAGCTTGCTGCATGGCGTCTGCTCCCAGACTATCGGAGAAGAGGAGTTCTTGGTGCTAAGGAGCAGGGCATCAACGTCCTTCAGACGGGGCGAGATACCGTCAGAGCTACCCTATCTTGCCGAGGTCATGGAGGATGGCGTCAACGATTCGGTGCTCCGTTTGCCCGAGTTCTCGGAACTCCGATCCAGATACTCTAAGGAAATTGAGTCCGGCGTTTCCGCCATGAAGATTCTCGTCTCTGACACTCTCAGGGGCATGTCTGCGACCCCCTGTCCGGAGATTGCCGAACTCGCTGCGGCAGGACATGATAAGGTTTCAGGTGTTATCACGACAAACTACGACAAGCTCTGCGAAGAGCTGTTTCCTGGCTTCGACAGGTATATCGGTGAGGAAGGTCTCATATTCCGAGACCCGACATTTGCACAAGAGATATACGAGATTCACGGATCCATCGACGACCCCGCGAGCATCGTTCTCACTAGTGCGGACTACAGATCATTCGAGGACAAGGAACAGTATCTTGCGGCCAAGATACTGACGGTGTTCATGGAGTATCCAGTGATATTCCTTGGCTATTCCATCGCAGATGAAAACGTAAAAAGCATCTTAGGGGAAGTGGCCAGGTGCGTCGGTCCCGAGCATCTTGATGAACTCAAGGACAGAATTGTATTCGTTGACTATGGGAATGGCGGGGATCATCCGGTAAGCACTCATTCCATGGAGTTCCATGGCAGGACCCTTACCATGACCAGAATAACGACTAATGATTTCATGCCTATTTATAAAGCAGTAGCAAAGTCCAGCAAGCTCTACGACGCACGATTTATCAGGGAAATGAGGGGGAGCATATATCGTCTCGCGGCAGCGGTTGATCCAAAGTCGGAAGTTGTCACTGCCGGTGTAGACGCGGTCCTCGATCACTTCGAGCCAGGGCAAAAAGTTATCATTGGATTGGGTCTTCCTGACCGGATATGGGGCGTTCCAATAACGGTCGACGAGGTCTATGAGGACGTCGTCATGGATGACCAGCTTATCTCCCCGGAGCTCTTTGTCGACTTCTACTTGGATAAGACTCTAAAGGCATCCGTTGTCCCATTTCAAAAGTATGTTTCGGCATATGCCGGCAAGCTTTACGGAACAGTGCTCAAGAAGTTTAACGAGCAGACTAGTGTCGACGCGTTTCGAAATCCAACCACTCGAGCGTTACTCGAAGGACAAAGAAGGAGATTCTCCGGCAGTCTTTCCGTGGGTGGTCTCATTAGTCGTCTTGGTCCCGAGAACGCGTACAAACACCTCTTCGTGCTCGAGGACGACGAAATTGATGCACACGAATTGGGGGAGTACCTTAAGTCATTCCTCAAGCCAATAGAAGGAGACAAGGACGCCGTACGCGACTTCTTGAAGAGTCCAGAATATAGGAGAGCAGTCAGGATTTATGACTTCATACGCTATAGATACGGGAAGTCCCCCGACATTCACCAATAGTGTGGGACGACGCACACCTAGCTTCAGTCAGGGGACCTACTCCTCATATCCTAACTAGGGATTCCCCTAGCAATGAAAGTGTACCAATTCGTGGCAAAGCGTAACACCACATTCGAAAAAAGCACCCTGTCCGGTTGCAGCCGGACAGGGGCGCGACAACACTGCGAGAGGCGGTTGTCATGGCACATTCTAGCAGCAAGCGCGACCCACTGGGCTCGATGTACGAGCGTCGTCCCGGCGTGTGGGAGGTCCGCAAGCAGGTCGGGCAGAGGGTCATCAACGAGACCGTGCACGGCACCGAGGACGACGCCAGGGCGAGGCTCTACGCACTGTCAAACGAGATCGGACGCACGCCCAGGGCTGCGGACGGCATGACGCTCGACGAGTTCGTGCGGGTCTACTGGATACCTACGCTTGAGCGCCAAGGTCGCGCGAAGTCGACGACGCAGGGGTATCTGAGCGCCTATCGGCTCCATGTCGCCGCTCCGTTCGGTGCGCGCCGGCTCGATGACATCCCTGACTCGGACGTCAGGTCATGGGTGTGGTCCATCGACTCTCCCGGTGCCGCGCGCAAGGCGTTCAAGGTGCTCAAGCAGGCGCTCCGCTCGGCCTTCGACTTCGGGTTCCTCCCAGACGAGCCCCTGCGCCGCAGGATCCCGCTCCCACGTGTCGAGACACGGAGGCCAACTGCCTGGGATGCCAGTGACCTGGCGATGGCCATGAGGAGGCTGCATGGCAAAGGATGGATAGAGCCGTACCTCCTCCTCATGGCCGGAGGCGGCCTCAGACGCGAGGAGGCGGCGGCGGTGAGGTGGGCAGACCTCTCCTTCGAAGAGGCCATGTGCTTCGTCTCGGTCACGAAGGCGTACACGACCGTCGATGGGCTCAAGGACACCAAGACCGGGCGCCATAGGGTCGTGGCCATAGGCGAACCCTTCTCCTCGCGGCTGCGCGAGTGCTTCCCGCGTGTGGGCCCGATCGTCTGTGACGCCCATGGGGCCATGAGGGACCCAGACGTGACGTCACACCAGTGGGCCGAGCTGTGGAACGAGGGAGGGACGCTCGCCGACCTCCCGCGCGTCACCATGATGGAGCTTCGGCACACGCACGTCACCCTCATGCTCGCCTCCGGCACCGACCTCGCCACCACGTCGCGGGCGCATGGACACAGCCAGCTCGTCGAGTACGAGCACTACGACGCCCCGACGATGGGCATGATGGCCCAGGCGGCCGGCAGGGTCGCCGAGGAGATGGGCCGCGCGGGACAGCGTGCATCGGAGAGTTCCGGAGAAGGGGCGTCGAACGGGGTCGCATGAGGTCTGCCACCATCGGCGTTTATGCCGCTAGATGGGTGTACGTTCGCCGAGAGAGCGGTTCATGAGCGACTTTTAATCCCAAGGTCGTGGGTTCGACCCCCACACGGCGCACCAGAGAAAACACGAGGTAGATAGTCATATGACTACCTACCTCTTTTGTTTGCACATAACACAGTTTTATGTGTTACACACAAAACTGGTCTCGGGACGCTCGTTCATATATCTCGCTGAGGTGGTTTGAACGCCCCTCTGCTGGCCGGTCCTTGCCGGAGATTCTGGGACGCGTCGATACAGGTGGCTCCTTTTGAGCATGCGTTTGATCTACCGAAGGTGCCCGTTCTTCGATGCTGGGGATAGAATCCTCTGCACGTATGTTCGGTCTCCCCTTGCTGTCAGCTCATGAGGCTCCACATTGCCTACGGTCTGGCACGTGATGGTGTTTTGACCATTCCGGCTTCTGTCTCGAATAATTATTCAGCGCCTGTGCTGCGTTTGCCGTCTGGTAGGTCGTGCGGTGTCTTTCTGGGTCCGCCTACATCCCTGGCGGCAGGTCCAGCCTCCTGGGGTCGATGACGCCCGCCTCGATGAGTTCCTCCCGGGTGCGCGTGTGCCCCAGCTCACGCTTGTCGATGGCCGCCTGCCGGAGGACGCGCTCGACGTCCGGGTCGATGGGATGCTCCTTGGGGACGTTGCCGATGTTGAAGGCCGCGCCGAGGGCGTTGGCCTTTGTCACGATGGCCGTGACCTGCTCGGGGGAGCAGGTGTCCCTGATGGCCGAGCCGTAGGCGCTCATGGCGTCCCAGAACCCGTCGGCGTCGTTCTGGTCCGCCTCCTGCTGGTACGCGGCCCCGTTCCTGAGCCCCTGGAGGTCGTCCATGTCCTTCAGGATGCGCTCGGCCGCGCTGTAGTCCCCGTCCACCACGGCGAGCCTGAAGAGACGCTCGTGACGTGCGGCGGAGAGCGTCGCCCTCTCCTCGAGGCTGTCCCTGTGCCACGTCCGCATGGCCTCCCGCGCCCTCTGGGCGTAGCGGTCGGCCTCGGAGCGTCCCACGCCCCAGTTCTTCCGCGCATATTCGCATATGTCCGTGCGCGAGCACCCGTCGACCATGAGCCCCATGACCTCCTCGACCCTCGTGTCGACCTCGGCCTCCGTCGACCTTGCCGCCATGCACACCACCGCCCTACGCGCGCGCCGCCTATTCATACAAAGACTAGCGGCCCGGACTGCCCGTCGCAAGCCCGGGTCGCGCCCCTGCCGACGTCGTCCCACGAGGCGATTGTCACTCATAGAGCGTTGTCCTTTGGGTGACAACGATGTGACATGTCACCCAGGGGGGTGGTACCGGTGGCAGAGCCGGACGTCAGGCGCAGGGTCGGTCTTCGCATCAAGGAGCTCAGGGCCGAGCGGGGCGTGAGCCAGGAGAGCCTCGCCTATGCCATCGGCATGGCCAGGACCTACCTCGCGGAGGTCGAGGCGGGCAAGAGGAACGTCTCCGTGATCAACCTGGAGAGGATAGCCACGGGTCTCGGCGTGACGCTCAGCGAGTTCTTCGGGGCGTCATCGTTCGAGGACGGGTGATCCCAGGCGTCTGCTCACATGAGCTTCGAGGTCAGGGAAGCGTTGAGCGAGTATTCCTCCCTCTTGTCACTCTGGTCTGTGAGCGTCGGGCCCTTCGAGTCGTAGACGAGAGTCGTTGTCTTCAGCGCGCCCTGCGACACCTTGAAGGAGACCTTCCCGTCCTGGAGAGTGTAGGCCCGCGCCTCTCCCCTGAGGCGGTAGCCGGCGACTACGCTCGAGTTGTTCGTCACCGACTCAACATTGTCAATCTGGTCTACCCCGTCCTTTTCCTTCGTGTAGACCGCATATCCCCACGACGAGCTGAGTGACGCATCGTATACGTACACGCCCCTCGTGACGCCTTCCGGCGAGCAGCTGGATGCGACACCCACAGCTGCAAGCCCGGCCACGCAGGCTGCCGCAGCGAGAAATGTCCTTCTGGTGATTGGTCCCTCCTCCATCGCGTTCGTCCTCCCCTGAATTGCTCCGTAGTGTTGCGACATCCTCCCTTATACGATGATTATACTGCTTAATGTCACTTATAAGAGACATATGTGCGGGCTGGTACGCGTCTGGTTGCTGGTCTCGTGGCACGCACCGCAAAGGGAGTGAACGCGATGAGGAAGAGGGGGAGGCGCGTGGCCATGGCCGCCGTGGCGGTCGTCCTGGCCATGGGGGCCGTCTGGTGGTTCTGCGGGTTCGGCACGGTCACGGACGCCGACGTCAAGACGGCCGTCTCTGACATGGCGGGCAACGATCCCGGGGACTTCGTCAGCCAGGCGCTCACGAGCGGGGAGGGGCTTGGCGTGTCCTCGTGCGAGGTGGTGAGCCGCTCGGGCGGCGTCGGCAAGGCCGAGGCCGACTGCGACGTGACGCTCGCGAACGACCTCTTCGACGTCACGGCCCAGGTCCATCTGACGTTCTCGCGCCAGGCCGGGAGGTGGGTCTGCACCGACGGCTCCGTCACCTCGTCGGACGCCACGGCGACGAATGCCCCCGACGACCTCCAGGGAGGTCTCGACGCAAGCCAGATCGACCAGGACGTCAGCCTGGACTATGACCAGGCGGCGGTCGACTTTGACGGGAGCGCCCAGACGTGCGAGGTCTCGATACCTGCCCGCTGCCAGGACTGGTATGCGCAGGGGAGCGGCACGGCGACCTGCGAGCTCACCTTCGACGGGCGCGAGTGGACGGCAGCCCCCCTTTCCACCTCTGGGATGACGTACACCTCAAGCCTCAGGGGAAGGACCTTCGACTCCGAGGGAGGGACCTGCTCCGACGGTGGCAGCGACTATGTCACGAGCAGCGTCACGTTCCTTGGCGCGGACGACCACGAGATGCATCTCGAGCTCGAGTGGTCCTATCTCTCCGGGGCCACCTTCTGGACCCGTTTCTTCGGTGGCAAGGGCACCACCGTCACGGGCTCGGCGACCTACTCGGGAAGCTACCCTGCCACGGCAGGCACCGCCTTCACGCTGAGTCGGGACTCCGGGCAGGACGGCTCTTCGACCCCTGCCTCCCTGCAGTTCACCTACGACCCCGAGGGCGGAGTAGGCGCGGAGGTCTCCTGGAGCTACGGTGGCGCGACCTACGCCCAGTCCTATGCGTTCAATGGCTGAGGGACGGCGTCTGGCTCGCGGTGGCTCGAGGAGAGGGAGGGCGATCGGACGTGGCCTCCTGATTGTTGTCCGCCCCTTCCTCTACGATGCGTGCAAGACCGACCGATGCCACGGGGCACCGGCCGGATGACGGGTCGGCCGCAGTGGCCGACCACGACGAAGGGAGCCTGTGATGGCGAAGGTGTTTGTGGCAGACAGCCAGTACGATGCGGACGTCAAGGTCTTCAAGGTCTCGTTGGGCTACGACGCGGACCTCTGCGTCCATGTGGCGGACAGCCAGTACGACGCCGAGGGGAAGGGCGAGGAGTGGTTCTACGTCGACAGCCAGTACGACGCGACGGTGAAGGTCTGCTGGGTGGACAGCCAGTATGACTGCGACCTGAAGGTCTTCTTCGTCGACAACAAGTACGACGCAGGCTGGAAGGGCGGCAACAAGTGGCAGCAGAGGCTGGCGTGATAGCCCGGTTTTCCAAGTCGGCTGTTTGTGTCTACGGTCTCGAGCATGAGCATAGGATGATCTGTGGCAGACCCCGATGACTCAACATCTAGCCGTCAGCCCGACGGAGAGCGTCAGGGAATCGTTTGAAGAAGAGAATACAGGGGTGCGTCCATGTCAAACCTGAACATTGAGCAGAAATCCATTTATAAGCTGCTGAGCGATAGCAAGGCCGACTTCCTCATTCCTGACTACCAGCGTCCGTACGCCTGGGGTGAGGACGAGTGCGCCACGCTCTGGGACGACCTGTCCTCCTTCGCGTTCCCCAACGATGACTCGAGCCAATTCAACAGCCACGACGACGAGTACTTCCTCGGCCCGATCGTGACCTTCGAGAACAATGGGAAGCAGGAGATCATCGACGGCCAGCAGCGCCTCACGACCATCATGCTTCTGCTGCGGGCGTTTTATGAGAAGTTCCAATGCGCAAAAGACCCGAACACCGAAAAGACTCGCGACATGATCTCCCAGTGCATCTGGAAGACCGACGAGTTCGGTAACCCAAACACGAACGAGCTGAAGATCGACTCGGAGGTCGCGTCCGACGACGACAAGGCCGAGTTCCTCAGCATCCTCCGTGGCGGCACGGTGCAAGGCGGGTGGAAGAGCAGCTACGCGAAGAACTTCAAGTTCTTCCAGGAGAGGATAAGGACGTTCGTCAGCGAGTATTCCATGTACACGGCGTTGCTCCCCGTGAGAATCCTCAACAACGTGATCCTCCTGCCCATCGAGGCGGAGTCCCAGGACACCGCCCTCAGGATATTCTCCACGCTGAACGACAGGGGGCTTCCGCTCTCGGACGCGGACATCTTCAAGTCCCAGTTCTACCGGCACTTCTCCGACGAGGGAAGGAAGGACGACTTCATCGAGCGGTGGAAGGCGCTCGAGGAGTCAAGCGGCGAGACGTTCTGCCCGCAGAGCGGTACGCCCATGGACGAGCTCTTCTCCAGGTACATGTACTTCCAGCGTGCCAGGCAGGGCAACAGGAGCACCACCACCGAGGCGCTGAGGGGCTTCTACGAGAGGAACGGCTACGAGCTCCTCAAGAAGGATCGGACCCTAGATGACCTCGAGGCGCTCATGGGGTTCTGGAAGGCGGTCGCCGCGCAGGACGGGTTCTCCGACAGGGTGCTGAGGAGGTTCTTCGTCCTCAACTACGCCCCCAACGGGATGTGGACCTATCTCACCTCCGTCTACTTCCTCCAGAACCGCGGCGCCGACGGCGAGCTCGACGAGGAGCGTTTCCATGCCTTCCTCGACAGGACCATCGCCTTCGTCTTCGCCTACGCCATCGAAAGACCGGGCGTGAACGCCCTCAGGGCACCCGTCTACCCCGAGATGATCAACATCGTGAGGGGTAAGGAGGTCACCTTCGGTGGTCATAGGTTCGACCGCAAGGCGCTGGAGGGGCTCATCAGGTCGTACACGTTCACGAACAACAGGCCGATCACCAAGTCGATGCTTGCCTGGTGGGCATTCAACGATCCCGACCAGCCCCTCATCGGGCTAGACACGAGACTGGAGATCGAGCACATCTACGCGAGGAAGCGCGCGGAACGCGAGAGCGGGCTCAGGGACATCGGGAATCTGGAGACCCTCGGAAACAAGGCGCTCCTGGAGTCCCGCATCAACATCCGCGCCACCGACTACGGCTTCGCCGACAAGAAGAAGTACTACCTCGGGTTCACCGATGCCAGGGAACAGACCAAGGAACCGACGAAGGTGCATGAGCTCGTCGACCTGGCAAGCAAGGCCGACGACTTTACGGAGCAGGACATTCGGGACCGCAACGACCGCATCATCGGGTCGTTCTTGGACTACGTGGGGGCTAATGGCCTGCTGGAGTAGCATCGGGACGGCCGTGTCCCCGGTTTTTAGGGACACGGCCGGGGCGGGTTTGCCTGCAAAACGGAACACAAACGCCGGGTTCCGGCAAAGGACGACAAGGGGCCGTCTGGTTCCATCGATGGGACCGCGCGCGTAGGTGCCTCGTTGCACCTTTGCAAGAGCCGCAGCCTTTAGGGCAACCGTGCCGGCTGCCCGGGCTGTCCCGCTACCCATGTCCCGTCTGCGGGGCCAGAGGCTATATGAGGTGGTGCCGAATCCTCATGTAGTGACCCCAGGACTCGCTCGAGAAGTCGCACCAGCCCGACCCCTCGTAGGAGACCTCCACGTCGGCGTCGTCCGAGAGACGGCGGATGGTCCTCTCTCCACGTGCCCTTGCGAGACCCAGGGCCCTCTGCTCTCCGTCGACCAGGCTGTAGACATCGAAGCGCAGCTCGCCGTCCGTACGTCCCCAGCGGATGCATGCGGGGTCGGCAGGGGAGGTGTCCCGCAGCGTCTTTACCGTCGGGGCCAGGAGCTCCAGGAGGGCCTCCGCATCCGCAACCGATTCGACGTCGTGGGTCCCAATGACGAGCTCGTCCGTGTCCCCATAGACGCCCCAGAGGTCACCCGCGGCGTCCCTGACCCCGTGCCCGTCGTCGTAGGAGGCATCACCTGACCCACTTCCCTCAATCTGGGAGAGGAGTGCCCATGCGGCCTTGTCACGACCACCCTCACGCGCGGAGGCGAGCTCACATGCGAGTGCCCAGTCACTCTCCGATGGGTGCCATGATCTCTTGTTCCCGTCACGTGGGCCTGGCATGGGAAATCCCCTTTCGTCTGTCATGCCATGAGCATACGCCGTACGGCGGACATGAATCCTGAGGTGGAAGATTCGCGGCACAGATGTCTGGGGTCTGACGATATCGACGGGAGTGACAAGAGGGCTCCATTTCGCATGCCCATGCGTGCGAGAAGGCCGTTTGCTGACCTTGGCTCCGGGAGAACTAGGGCAACGATCCTCACCGGACGAATCCGTCCATATGTGTCCGGGGTCAACGGTAGAATGGACTGCGATCGTATGATCGACGACTCACGCGACAAGGGGCGGATAATGAACAAGCAGGAGCTTGCCAGCAGGGTCTGGGCTGCCGCGGACGAGTTGCGCGGCAACATGAACGCAGGCGAGTACAAGGACTACGTCCTAGGCTTTCT